>RCNI01000832.1_pt1 | contig 18035 bp, 13 predicted proteins | sample 2041151 | NCBI WGS metagenome assembly RCNI01 (sample SAMN09708214, study PRJNA481090) | feces metagenome | isolation source: feces | place: Antarctica: Albino Rookery | reverse complement strand
TATTTTCTTCTTTAAATATATTATTTATTTTCTGATTTTTATTTTTTATATTTATTTTATTTAAATATGTATTTGTATTCGTACCATTAATTTCTATGTCTGTATAGAATATATCTCTATCATTATTAGAAAAACAAATATTATTAATAATATCTGAATCTAATGTCTTTTTTACTATTGATTTAGAATTACTATTAAATACTTCTAAAATAGCTTTATATCCCTCTCCAGAATAAATTAAACACACTTTACCATTTGAATTTATATCTATTTGTTTTATTTTACCTGTAATTTCGTTATTAACAATTTCTTTTTTATTTTTATATACATGATAATTATTACTATCTTTATTTGTTAATAAAATATAATCATTTTCTACTGATACTAACGGTTCAGATATATTATTAATTTCTGTTTGCCAAGTTATTTTACCAGAACCATTTACTGTATACATTTTATTTTGATTTACTATCAATATTTCATTTTTATATCTCTCTATTAAAGTATTTTTTTCATAAGGTATATCTATATAATTATAATAATCTATATTTTTCTTAGATAATGTTATAACACCTATCTTCTTAAAATTTGTTACTAAAAAATATATGATTATCACAAAAAAAATTAAAAATATGATAGATAAAATCTTATTTTTTTCTATATTTTCTTTAGTTTTACTAAGATTTTTTTTATCTAATTTTACATTTATTTTTTTCATATTAACCTCTATTTCTTTGGTTTATAATATACTGTACCCACCATTTCATCTGGTAAATATTGTTGTTCTACATATGAATTTTCATAGTCATGAGGATATTTATACCCAACACCATATTCATGATCTTTCATTCCTTCAATAGGGGCATTTCTTATATGCATTGGAATTTCACCAGTATATTTGTTTTTTATATCATCCATTGCTTTATTTATTCCTAAATAGGTTGCATTAGATTTTGGACTTAAAGCTACATTAACTGCTGCATGTGCAAGTATTATTCTAGCTTCTGGCATTCCTATTTGATGTACAGCTTGCATTGCTGCATTTGCAACAATCAAAGCTTCATTATTAGCAACAGATACTTCTTCACTTGCTGCAATAACTATTCTTCTAGCTACAAACATAGGATCTTCTCCGGCAGATAACATTTTAGCTAAATAAAATAAAGTTGCGTCTGGATCACTACCTCTCATAGATTTTATAAATGCACTTATTGTATCATAATGCTCATCTGATCCTTTGTCATATGATAACTTTTTATTTTGAATACATTCAGATATAATATCTTCTGTTATATTAATTACTCCGTTTTCATCTAAATCTGTTGATAAAATAGCAAGTTCTATTGTATTAAACGCTGTTCTTAAATCTCCAGAAGATATGTTTGCTAAATATTCTTTTGCACTATTTGAAAAATTAATATTATAACTTCCTAATCCTTTAACAGGATCTTTTAAACATAAATCTATCGCTTTTATTACATCTTTAGATTCTAGAGCTTTTAATTTAAAAACAGTTGATCTAGATAATAAAGCTTTATTTACTTCAAAGTATGGATTTTCTGTTGTTGCTCCAATTAATATTATTTCTCCACTTTCTACATAAGGCAATAATGTATCTTGTTGTAATTTATTAAATCTATGAATTTCATCTATAAATAATATAGTTTTTTGATTTGGATTAAAAAAATAATTTTTTCCATCTTCTATAATTTTTTTAATATCTGCTATTCCAGCTGTTGTCGCATTTAGTGTTTCAAATTTTGAATTAGTTGTATTTGCTATAATTCTAGCTAAAGATGTTTTTCCACATCCTGGTGGTCCCCATAAAATTATTGAAGTTAATTTATCTGCTTTTATTAATCTATACAACAATTTATCTTCTGCTATTATATCTTCTTGTCCAACAAATTCCTCTAAGTTATCTGGTTTCATTCTATATGCTAATGGTTCCATATTTACTCCTTCTAAAATTCTTCTAATATTCTTTTTGTACTAATTCCATATTTATTTAATACATCGTTTGCTTTTCCTGATTTTCCAAATGAATCTTGTACGCCTATTTTTACTAACTTTTTAGGGTATTCTTCTGTTAAAACGTTTGAAATTAAACTTCCTAATCCACCTATTACATTGTGATCTTCTATTGAAACCAATTTTTTAGTTTCTTTAGCACATTTTATAATGGTATCTTTATCTATTGGTTTTAAACTATAAACATCTACAACTCTAACATTTATGTTTTTTTCTTTTAAAATTCTTTGAGCTTCTAATGCCATATTTACAGTTATTCCACTAGAAAATATAGTTCCATCTTCTCCATTACCATGTACAAAAGATTTTCCAATTTCAAAATCATCTTGGTAATCATAAATTTTTTCTACATCTGATCTACCTAATCTTACATAAGATGGTGTTTCAATTTGCATTAATTTTCTTAATATATTTTCTGTTTGTACTTCATCTGATGGTTGTAAAACAATCATATTGGGTATAACTGTCATAAGAGCTATATCTTCTAAACACTGATGTGTTGCTCCATCTTCACCAACTGCTAACCCTGCATGAGTTGCACAAAGTTTTACATTTGCATTATTATATGCTACTGCATTTCTAACTTGTTCATACGCTCTACCTGCAAGAAACATTGCAAAAGATGATGCAAAAACTTTTTTGCCAGCTAATGCTAATCCACATGCTGTTCCTACTAAATCTTGTTCTGCAATTCCTATATTTATATGTCTTTTAGGAAATTTTTCTTTAAATATATTTGTACATGTTGCTTTAGATAAATCTGCATCTAATACAATAATATCTTCATCTTCCATACCTAACTTTACTAAAGTCTCTCCATATGCTTTTCTAGTAGATTTCATTTTCTAACTCCTCCTTTGCTTTAATATATTCCTCTGTATTAGGCGCTTTTCCATGCCATGAAGCATCATTTTCCATAAATGAAATTCCTTTTCCTTTTACAGTATGAGCTATTATGCATGTTGGTTTATCAGAATTTTGAGCTTGTTTGTAACTATTATAAATCATTTGCAAATCATGTCCATCTATTTCTATAACATTCCAATTAAAAGCTAAGAATTTACTTTTAATTGGCTCTGGACTTTTTACTTGATTTATATTACCATCTATTTGTAATTGATTATAATCCACAATTGCTATTACATTATTTAATTTATAATATCCTGCTGTCATAGCCGCTTCCCAAACTTGACCTTCTTCTAACTCTCCATCACCTAGTAAACAATATACTTTTCCTTCTCTATTATCTATTTTTTTAGCAAGCGCCATGCCGTTAGCAATAGATAATCCTTGACCTAATGATCCACTTCCTGAATCTACTCCATTTATTTTCCTAGATGGATGTCCTTCTAATTTTCCATTTATATTTCTTAAAGTATTTAATTCTTCTCTTGGTATATAATTTTTACTTGCAAGTTCAGCATAATATAATGGTGCTGCATGTCCTTTAGATAATATAAATTTATCTTCAGATTTTAATATATTATGATATAAAACTGTCATAAGTTCTACTGCTGAATAACTTCCACCTATATGTCCTGAACTAGCAGTATATATCATTTCTAAAATATCTTTTCTAATATCATTACACAATTTTTGAATTCTATTTTTTTCTGTTAAATCTAACATTTGAATTCTATCTTTAGTAATTTTGTTCATAATTACACCTCTTTCAATTTATCTATATTATATACTATTTAATTATAAAAGTAAATTTTTATATAAAAAAAATGAGAATTCATAAGAATTCTCATTTTTTTGTTATTTATTCAACGATTTTATCGTCGTTTTCCACAATTTCCACTGCTTCATTGTTATCAACTATATCATCTTCAAATTCATCATCATAGTCTTCATCTAATTCTGGTTCAGCAACTTCTTCAACTTTATTATTTTTAATAACAACATTTGAATTATTTATTAAACCTGTTCCAGCTGGAATTAATTTACCAATGATAACATTTTCTTTTAATCCAACTAATGAATCTACTTTTCCTTTAACAGCTGCATCTGTTAATACACGTGCTGTTTCTTGGAATGATGCTGCAGATAAGAATGAATCTGTTAATAATGCAACTTTTGTAATTCCTAGTAAAGCTCTCTTACCAGTTGCTACATTTTTACCAGCTTCTTTAGCTTTTCTATTTTCTGAATTAAATTCATTAATATCTACTAACATTCCGCTTAATAATTTAGTATCTCCTGGATTTTCAACTTTAACTTTTCTTAACATTTGTTTTGCAACAATTTCAATATGTTTATCGTTAATATTAACACCTTGTGTTCTATAAACTTTTTGTACTTCTTGGATTAAGTAATTTTGAACAGCTACTGGTCCTTTGATTCTGATAATGTCTTGAGGATTTAATGAACCGTCTGTTAAACGATCACCTGCTTCAATAACATCTCCTTCTTTAACAATTATTCTCATACCAAATGGAATTACATAGCTTTCAGTTCTTAAATCTTCATCAGTAACAACAACAACTTTATTGTTTCCTTTAGATTCAAATGAAACTCTTCCGCCTATTTCAGTAACAATTGCAACACCCTTAGGTTTTCTAGCTTCGAATAATTCTTCAACCCTAGGTAAACCTTGAGTAATATCGCTTCCAGCAACACCACCTGAGTGAATTGTTCTCATTGTAAGCTGTGTACCAGGTTCACCGATAGATTGTGCAGCTATAATACCAACTGCTTCACCTGGATTAATAGTTTCTCCTGTAGCTAAGTTTTTACCATAACATTTTGAACATATTCCATGTTCTAATTCACATGTTAAAGCTGATCTAATTTTTACTTTTGTTCTTCCTGTAGCCACAATTGCTTTTGCCATAGATGGTGTAACGTAATCATTGTGTTTAGCAATAACATTTCCGTTTTCATCTGTGATATCTTCAGCTAAATATCTACCTTCAATTCTTTCTTCTAAGCTTTCAATAGCTTCTCCGCTTTCTACAATTGCTTCTACCCAAATACCTTCTTCAGTATGACAATCTTCTTCTTTAATAATTAAATCTTGGTTAACGTCTACTAATCTTCTAGTTAAGTAACCTGAATCGGCTGTTCTTAACGCTGTATCTGAAAGTCCTTTTCTCGCACCATGAGATGAGATAAAGAATTCTATAACGTCAAGACCTTCTTTAAATGAAGATTTGATAGGTAATTCAAGTGTTTTACCTGATGTAGAAGCCATAAGTCCTCTAATACCACCAAGTTGTCTTACTTGAGTTGGGTTACCTCTGGCACCAGTATAAGCCATCATTTGAATTGGATTTAATTTATCTGGATTACTCATGATTGCTCTTTGAATTTCATCAGTAGCATCTGTCCAAATTTTAATTGTTTCTTCATATCTTTCATCATCAGATATTAATCCACGCTTAAAGTTTTTAAGAACAGCTTCTACTTGAGCTTCAGCATTACTTAATATTTCTGGTTTTCTTTCTGGGATTATAATATCAGAAATAGATACTGTAATAGCACCTTTTGTAGAATATTTAAATCCTAATGATTTGATATTATCAAGTAATATTGCTGTTTCTGGTATTCCGTGTTTTTCTATATTTTTAGAAAGTATTTGTCCTAATTCTTTCTTTCTAACTGGGAAAGATATTTCTAAAGTTAATTCATTTTCTTCTTTAGATCTATCTATAAATCCTAAGTCTTGAGGAATTATTCTATTAAATATTAATCTACCAACTGTTGCTTCTACAATACCAGTTTTAACTTTTCCGTTAATTTCTTTGCTTTTTCTTATTTTAATTGGAGCATGTAATCCTACAACACCCTCTACATAAGCATGCATAGCTTCATCTTCGTCAACGAAAATCATTCCTACACCTGGTTCTGTATCTATATCAACTGTTAAGTAGTAACTTCCTAAAATCATATCTTGTGATGGAACCGCAACTGGTTTACCATCTTGTAATTTTAATAAGTTATTTGAAGCAAGCATTAAATATCTTGTTTCTGCTACTGCTTCTGGTGAAAGTGGAACGTGAACAGCCATTTGGTCACCATCGAAGTCGGCGTTAAACGCTGAACATACAAGTGGATGTAATTTTATAGCTCTTCCTTCTACTAATACTGGTTCGAATGCTTGAATACTTAATCTATGTAGTGATGGTGCACGGTTAAGTAATACAGGTCTTCCTTTTATTACTTCTTCAAGTACATCCCATACTTCAGTTCTAACTTTTTCAACCATACGTTTAGCATTTTTAATATTGAATGCTATTCCTCTTTTTACTAATTCTTTCATTACGAAAGGTTTAAATAGTTCAAGAGCCATTTCTCTTGGTAATCCACATTGATGCATTTTTAATTCTGGTCCTACAACGATAACTGAACGTCCAGAATAGTCAACCCTTTTACCAAGTAAGTTTTGTCTAAATCTACCTTGTTTACCTTTAAGCATATCTGATAAAGATTTTAAAGGTCTATTTCCTGCACCAGTAACTGGTCTTCCTCTTCTACCATTATCTATTAATGCATCAACTGCTTCTTGTAACATTCTTTTTTCGTTTCTTACGATTATATCAGGAGCTTCTAATTCTAATAATCTTTTTAATCTGTTATTTCTATTGATAACTCTTCTATATAAATCATTTAAGTCAGATGTTGCAAATCTACCACCATCAAGTTGAACCATTGGTCTTAATTCTGGTGGAATTACAGGTAATACATCTAATATCATCCATTCAGGTCTGTTTCCAGAAGATATGAATGCTTCAATAGTTTCTAATCTTTTTATTAATTTTAATTTCTTTTGTCCTGATGCATTTTCTAATTCAGCTTTTAATTCATTAGCTAGTTTTTCTAAGTCTACTTCTTTTAATAACTCTTTAATAGCTTCTGCACCAATACCAACTCTAAATGCTTTTTCACCATATTCTTCTACAGCTTCTCTATATTCTCTTTCATTTAGAATTTGTTTTTTAACTAATCTTGTTTCACCAGCATCTAAAACAACATATGTTGCAAAATATATTATTTTTTCTAGAGTTTTTGGTGGGATATCAAGAATTAAGCTCATTCTGCTTGGTATACCTTTAAAGAACCAGATATGAGACACTGGAGTAGCTAACTCCACATGTCCTAATCTTTCTCTTCTAACAGATTTTTTAGTAACTTCTACTCCACATCTGTCACAAATTATACCTTTATATCTAACTTTTTTGTATTTACCACAATAACATTCCCAATCTTTAGTTGGCCCAAATATTTTTTCACAAAATAGACCATCTCTTTCAGGTTTTAAAGTTCTGTAATTTATTGTTTCTGGCTTTTTAACTTCACCTTTTGACCATTCTCTAATTTTATCTGGTGAAGATAAACCAATTTGTATTCTATCAAATACTTCTAAATCTGCCATTTAACAAAACCTTCCTTCCTCATTTTTTTATTCATTATAATTAAAATCATCGTCGTCAAAATCAATAGTGTCGATATCTTCATTTTCGTAATCAAAATTTTCTTCTTCTTCAGAAGTTGATTCTTCAAAATTTTCATCTGATTCTGCATCTCTTACTTGCATTGAATTTGAATCGATATCTGATTCTGTTATTCCGTTTGAAGGATCATAAGGTACAACAAATGCATCTGAATCATCTACTCCTTCTTTGATAGCGATTTCTTCATTTTCGTTATATAGTTTCATATCTAATCCTAAACTTTGTAATTCTTTGATTAATACTCTGAATGATTCTGGTACTCCAGGTTCTGGAATACTTTCACCTTTAACAATAGCTTCATAAGTTTTTAATCTACCTACAACGTCATCAGATTTAACTGTTAACATTTCTTGTAATGTATAAGCTGCTCCATAAGCTTCAAGAGCCCAAACTTCCATTTCCCCAAATCTTTGTCCACCAAATTGTGCTTTACCACCAAGTGGTTGTTGTGTAACTAAAGAGTATGGTCCAATAGAACGAGCATGTATTTTATCATCTACTAAGTGATATAATTTTAACATATACATGTAACCTACAGTTACAGGACTATCAAATTTTTCACCACTTCTACCATCGAATACTTCCATTTTACCAGTTTCGTTTAAACCAACTTTAGTATATAATTCACGAATATCTTTTTCCTTAGCACCGTCAAATACTGGAGTTGAAACTTTCCAATCTAACATTTTAGCAACATAACCTAAGTTAGTTTCTAATATTTGTCCAAGGTTCATACGTGATGGAATACCTAATGGGTTTAATACGATTTGTAATGGTGTACCATCTTCTAAGTATGGCATATCTTCTCTAGGTAATATTCTAGAAATAACACCTTTATTACCGTGTCTTCCTGAAATTTTATCCCCAACAGAGATTTTTCTCTTTTGTGCAATATAAATTCTAACTACTTTGTGAACCCCTGGTGCTAATTCATCACAATTATCTCTTGTATAAATTTTAACATCAACAACTGTTCCAGCTTCACCATGAGGAACTCTTAATGAAGTATCTCTTACTTCTCTAGCTTTTTCACCGAATATTGCTCTTAATAATTTTTCTTCAGCTGTAAGTTCTGTTTCACCTTTTGGTGTAACTTTACCTACTAAGATATCACCTGGACGAACTTCAGCACCAATTCTAATAATACCGTTTTCATCTAAATCTTTAAGTGCTTCATCCCCAACATTAGGAATTTCTCTTGTAATTTCTTCAGGCCCTAATTTTGTATCTCTAGCTTCACTTTCATAATCTTCTATATGAATTGAAGTTAATACATCATCTTTAACTAAATCTTCAGAAATTAAGATCGCATCTTCGTAGTTATATCCTTCCCAGTTCATGAAACCAACAAGAATATTTTTACCTAAAGCTAGTTCTCCGTTTTGTACAGAAGGTCCATCAGCTAAAACATCTCCTACTTTAACTTCTTGTCCTTTTACAACAATTGGAGTTTGATTTAAACAAGTTCCTTGGTTAGAACGTTTATATTTGATAAGTTTAAATTCATCTGTTCCATTTTCGTGTCTTACAACTATTTTTTCACCGCTTACATATTCAACAACACCATCATGTTTTGCTAATACGTTTACACCTGAGTCAATAGATGCTTTGTATTCAATACCTGTTCCAACAATAGGTGACTCTGCTTTTAATAGAGGAACTGCTTGACGTTGCATGTTTGATCCCATTAGAGCACGTTTACCATCATCATTTTCTAGGAAAGGTATCATTGCAGTAGCTACTGATACTAACATTTTTGGTGAAACATCCATTAAATCTACTTTTTCTTTTTCAATTTCGAATATTTCATGTTTGAATCTAGCTTTAACTTTTTTATTTGTAAATTTATTATTTTCATCTAATACTTCATTAGCTTGAGCTACAATATATTTATCTTCTTCATCAGCTGTTAAATATATTATATCATCTAATACTACACCTGTTTCTTTATCTACAGGTCTATATGGAGCTTCAATAAATCCATATCTATTAATTTTAGCATATGTAGATAATGAACTGATAAGACCTATGTTTGGTCCTTCAGGAGATTCGATAGGACATAATCTACCATAGTGTGAATGATGAACGTCACGAACTTCGAATCCAGCTCTATCTCTTGATAAACCACCAGGTCCTAATGCTGAAATTCTTCTCTTATGAGTTAATTCAGATAATGGATTGATTTGGTCCATAAATTGAGATAATTGGCTGCTTCCAAAGAATTCTTTTATTGCTCCAACTACTGGTTTAATGTTAATTAAAGCTTGTGGTGTAGCTGAGTCTAAATCTTGTGTTGCCATTCTTTCTCTAACAACTCTTTCAAGTCTTGCAAGACCAATTCTAAATTGGTTTTGTAATAATTCACCAACACATCTAACTCTTCTATTTCCTAAGTGATCTATATCTTCTACTTTACCCATTCCATATCTAAAGTTTAATATGTAGTTAATAGATGCAATGATATCTTCAAAAGTAGCACATTTAAGAACTAAATCTTCACGATTTTCTTTTATTGCTGCTCTTAATTCTTCTTCAGAAACATCACCTATTTTTTCTAAAAGAGCTTTTAAGTTTGGTAAATAAACTTCTTCTTTTATTACATTTTTATCTATATCCATTCCTAAATATTTAGAAATATCAACAGTATTATTACCAATAACTTTTACTTTTTTATCTTCTCTTAGAACATAAACAACATTTATACCAGCTGTTTTAATTTGTTCAGCTAATTCTTCAGTAATTCTTTCTCCAGCTTTAACAAAAATTTCTCCTGTTTCAACATCAACAATATCTTCAGCTGCAATTTCGTTAACAATTCTTGTTGCAATGTTTAATTTTTTGTTATATTTATATCTACCAACTCTAGATAAGTCATATCTTCTCTTATCATATAATAGACCAAATAATAAACTCTTAGCCGCATCTACATGTAATGGTTCTCCAGGTCTTAATTTTTTGTATATTTCTAATAAAGCTTCGTCTTCTGTTTTAGCTAAATCTTTTTCTAAAGTTGATTTGATCATATCATCTTCAAAAAGATCTAATATTTCAGAATCAGTTTTTACACCTAAAGCTCTAATTAAAGTAGTTACAGGAACTTTTCTTGTTCTGTCTACTCTTGCATTTAACATATCTTGAATATCTGTTTCTAATTCAATCCATGTACCTCTATTAGGCATAACTGCTCCAGTATACATATATTTACCAGTTTTATCGATTTCTTTAGAGAAGTATACACCAGGAGATCTAACAAGCTGACTTACTACAACCCTCTCTGCTCCATTAATAATAAATGTACCGTTTTCAGTCATTATAGGGAAATCCCCCATAAATATTTCTTGTTCTTTTATTTCTCCAGTTTCTCTATTCATTAATCTTACTTTAACTTGTAATCTTGATGCATATGTTGCATTTCTTTCTTTAGCTTGTTCGATTGAATATTTAGTATCTTTTTCTAAATAATAATCAACAAATTCTAATAATAGATTTCCTGAAAAATCTGTTATAGGTGAAATATCTTGAAATACGTCTTTTAATCCTGATTCTAAAAACCATTTGTATGAGCTTTTTTGAACATCAATTAAATCAGGCATTTCTAATACTTCATCAATTTTTGAAAAGCTTTGTCTTATTGCTTTTCCATTCTTAACTTCGTGAACCAAAACAATCCCTCCATATCATTTAAAATATATAAAACGCATAAAAAGGTAAACTGGTTCACATAATTTTAAAAACCAATCTAACCTCATATATGCAATTTTTATCTTAAATTTTAATTTTTTTCAACTATTTTACCACCTTTTATAATAGTAATAATATACTAAAGTATAACTTTAGACAATATTTAGTTTATTATATCATATAAAATTTTTCAAGTCAACAACCTAAAATAAAAAAAATATAAAAAAAATAATCAAAATTGATTATTTTTAAAAAGTATTTGCAAATATAATAGATAAAATTATTACCATTGCATCAATAGCTAATGCACAAAATAAAATTGTCTTTGTTTTTTTCACTTTTGTAAGACTAAAAAATACAGTTAGAATATAAAAAGTTGTTTCACTTCCTCCACAAACCAAAGAAGCTATTTTACCTGCCAAAGAATCTGGTCCAACTTTTTCAAAAATATCTATAAGCATTCCAAATGCTGCAGAACCAGATAATGAACTAAACAAAAGCAATGGCAATACCTCTACAGGAATTTTTAAAAAATTAGTTATTGGTTTTAACAATGTTGAAAAATATTTAATACAATTGGCTTTTTCAAAAAAATTTACAACAAAAATTATCGCAAATATAAACGGAATTATTTTAAAAACTATATTTATAGATTCTTTTACACCATCAATAAACAATGAATATATATCTTTTTTCTCTTTAATTGCTACTATCAAAACAATCGTAACAAAAATTGGTACTATATAATCTAATATTTTAATCAACCTTTCTTTCTTTTATAATTTCTATTAGAATTAAGCCAAATAACAATGATAATATAGAAATTATCCAAACATACACTATAATTTTAGATGGATTTTCACTATTATATGTATTTCTTAATGTTAATATAGTAGTAGGTATAAATTGAATAGAAGCGGTATTTATTAGCACAAATCGCTTCATTACTTTACTTGGATATTCACTATTATTCAGTTCATCTAATCCTTTCATTACCTTTATACCACTCATAGTAGCAGCATTACCTACTCCTAAAAAATTTGCACTAAAATTTAAAATCATATCATTTTTAATTTCTTGAGATATATCATTGTTTTTACCACATATCAAATTTATTATTGGTTTAAATAAATTAGAAACAACATTTAATAATTTAGTATGTTTTAAAATATTAAATATTCCATTCCAAAAACACATTATTCCAACTATATTTATAATTATTTTTATAGTTTGATCTGTACTAGTTTTTATATTTAGCATCATTAAATTAGGTGTATTAGACAATATAGAAATACATATTGAAAAAATCATTAAAAAGCTCCATATTTTATTCATTTTTAACTCCTTCCAATACAATATATGATTTTTAATTTAAAATATTAAAAAACACAGGATATTTCCTGTGTTTTTTATATTATTTACAATTGTACATTTTTGAATAATAATCTCTTACCATTCTTTCTGCTTCGAAGTTTGTTTCAGACATTTTTATACTTTCGTACATCATCCATGCCCATCTTGATTTATCTCTGTATGCATTTATAACGTCATTTTCTAAAAGTGTCATTAATGATTCAAAATCTCTTTGATCTTGTACTTCATTATTATGATCCTCTACCGTATTTCCTATAGACCATCCATTAACTCCTGACTTTTCTGCTTCTGGCCACCATCCATCTAAAGTACTAATATTTAAGACTCCATTCATAGCTGCTTTCATTCCACTTGTTCCACAAGCTTCTAAAGGTCTTCTTGGTGTATTTAACCAGCAATCTGCTCCTGATGTCATAAGTGCACCTATATTCATTTCATATCCTTGGATAAAAGTAATGTTGTTTGGATATTTTTTAGATAGGTTATATACTAATGATATATATCCTTTTCCTTGTAAGTCATCTTTATGAGATTTTCCTGAAAAGACAAATTGATAATTAAAGTTTCTTATCAAGTTTTCTAATCTATTGACATCTCTAAATATCAAACTCCATCTCTTATACTCAGTAGCTCTTCTTGCAAACCCTATTAATGGAGAATTTATATCAAAAGTAACTCCATTTTTTTCTTGAATAAAGTCAATTAACTTTTGTTTGTTAATCAAATGCTGATTATATAAAGCCATATAATTTCCATTATTTTTAACTTCTTCAAAAGTGTTTCTAATATTTTCTCTTTGCCAAGTAAATTTATCTACACCATTCGTTATTGATTTTATTTTTAAATCTGGTTTAACAGACTTCCACATTTCATATGCTCTACACGCATGAAGCTCTGCTACTCCATTACAGTGTTCTTTATCACTTAATCTTATTGCTGCTACAGTCATACTAAAAGGTGATCCTCCTATTTGATAAAGTTCATTTACTGATAACTTAACATTAGCTCCGCATAAAACTATATCATCTAAACTGTGAGATTCATTTCCAGCTGGCACATTGGTGTGTGTAGTAAAATAAATTTCTTTTTTTACCTGCTCCCAAGAATCATAAAAACTAAGTCCACTATCCATCTTATTTGAAAGCAATTCACAAGCTGCAAATACTGGATGACCATCATTAAAATGATAACCTTCCACTTCAATTCCTAATTCTTTTAAAGCTTTAACTCCGCCTATACCTAAAATCATTTCTTGACATATTCTTTCATGTGACCTATTATGCCATCTTCCACCATAAAGTGACTTAGTTAACACTACTAAATCTCTATTATTAGCATAGTTTTCTTCTGTATCTGCATCTAAGAAAAAGGCATTTCCGTATTTATATTTCCAAATTTTTAATACTAAAGGTCTATTAAACATCATAATAGTAACTTTTTTACCTGTATCATCTACATAGTTACTCCAATTATTTTCTACTGGAACATCATCTATTATTGTACCATCATTATTAATCTTTTGAGTATTATAACCATCTTTCCATAAAATAGCCATAAAATACATAGAAGCATTTATCCTAAAAGCTGCTTTTGCAATGTCACCTGCTAGTATCTCTAATCCTCCAGCATAAGTTCTCAAGTCATTTTTTAGTCCTATTCCCATTGAAAAATACGCAATTTTTTTGTTTAACATAATAAAATCCTCCTTCATAATTATGAATAAGTTATTTTATAATTTACGTAAAATATATTATCACAAATCTATATATTTGTCAACATTTTTTTACTTTTTTATAATTTTAACGACAAAAAAAACACTACTAAAAGTAGTGCTATTTGGTGCACCCAGAGGGAGTCGAACCCCCAACCTTTCGGTTCGTAGCCGAATGCTCTATCCAGTTGAGCTATGAGTGCTTACAAAAGTATTATAACACACATATTACTAAATAATCAATAAATTTTTTTAAATTTATTGAATTTTATATTTTATATTGATATAATATTTATATGTCCTCGTAGCTCATCAGGATAGAGCAAAGGTTTCCTAAACCTTAGGTGGTAGGTTCGAGTCCTATCGAGGACACCAATTATTTTTTACGACTTCTTAACTCTTTGAAAAAAGTTTTAAGAAGTTTTTTAGAATCTTCTTCTAATATTCCACCTTTTACACTAACTTTATGAGGAAAATCAATATCAAAAATTTTAGTCTTAGATTCTATTACTCCTGCTTTAGGATCATATGCACCATAATATATATTTTTTATTCTACTTTGGAATATCGCACCAGCACACATTAAACAAGGTTCAAGTGTAACATATATATCACAATCATCTAATCTCCATGATTTTAATTTTTTACATGCTTTTTGTATAGCTATAATTTCCGCATGCATAATTGATTGATTACTTGTTTCACGTTTATTGTATCCTCTACCTATTATTTTACCATCTTTAACTACTACTGCTCCTACTGGTACTTCATCTATTTCATAAGCTTTTTTAGCTAATTTAATTGCTTCCCTCATATATTTTTCATTCATTTTATTCCTCCCTAAAGTAATCCTGAACTCCTAAATATATCCCCCACGAAAGTTTATTTTGATATTCTTTTTCTTTTAACTTTTTACTTTCTTCTGGATTAGATATAAATCCACACTCTATAACCACTCCTGGAATTTTAACATTATTCATTAGATATACATTCTCGATTGGTTTTGGAGTTCTATCTGATATTTTATTTATATTTAAATTTAAAGACTCTTGTATACTATTTGCTAACTTTTCACTTTCTATATTTCCTTTTTGATAAAAAACTTGCCATCCTTTATATTTAGGATCACTAAACTTATTCAAATGTATTGATAACATTATATCTGATTGATTATTATTAACAATTTTAACCCTATTTTTAATATCTGATATTTTCTTTTTTCTTATTGTATTAGCTTGTTTATCATAAATTCCATCTTCTGTAGCTCTTGTAATAATACAATTTGCTCCAGATTGTTCAATTATATTTTGTAATTTCTGAGAAATTTCTAAATTTACTTTTTGTTCTGTTGTATTCATATACCCAATAGCACCTTCATCTGGTTTTCCATGTCCTGCATCTATAGCTATTATTTTCCCTGTAATTGGAGTTGATACAGTAAGTTCTTTAGGTTTCTTGATAAATGACATAGCAACACTCATTATTATAACAATAACTAGCAATATTGCAACTATATTTTTTTTATTCATATTATTCACCCATATATTATACTAAAATTAAGCTAAAAATATTATAAAAACAGCTATATTTAATATAGCTGTTATATTATTTTATTATATTATAAAATGAGATTCCTATTATAATACTTCTAATTATTTTCCCTAAATTAAGTTGTAAATAAAACAACCACGAATATTTAGAATTAATTGCTTTATAATATGAATATATTTTTTTATTTTCTTCTTCATTAATATACTTTTTTAAAACATATTTTATATCAACTAAAGATTTATTTACAGCATGAGCTTCCATAGCAGTTCTAACTATCATAGATGCAGTAACTGTACTAAAATATAAACAACCAAAATCAAAATAAAACTTATTAGTTATTATCAAATATAATGAAAATATAAATAATACTATTTCTGAATTACTTAATATAAAATTCATAAAATGTAAATAAAGTGGTTGTTTAGCATGAATAAATTCATGAACTATTACTAAAACTTTATCTAATTTTGTTTGATTTTCTGATATAGTTATTTTATTATTTATAAAATTATATAACGAAGTCTTATAATCAATATTTTTTTCTACTCTTACTTTATCTATATTAAAATATTTTTTTACATCATTTGCATATTCAAAATCATCTGGTATTTTTTCTAATATTTCATCCATTTTAATATTCAACTATTTCCTTAACTGCTTCACCTATTATTTTTTGCATATCTGCAATCATAATATCTAATTTCATTTCAGCTTCTAAATATTCTCTCATTTTAGTATCTTGTATTAAAATAGAATACAAATTTTGCATTTCTTTATTTTTTTCTTCATCTATTTTTCCATTGTTTTTTATATAATTAATTTGCATTTCATTTTGTTTTTGTTTGAAATTTTTTAATAATTCATTTTTTTCTTGATTTTCTTTTATTTCTTTTTTTAAATTTAAAAATCTTTTATATTCTTCTGTTTCTTTAAATGCTTTTACCATTTCATGTACTTTATCATAAAAATTCATAATTATCTCCTTTACTCCTCTAGATAATTAAAGTATATCAAAAAAGCATATCTCTTTCAACTCTTTATAATAAATTATGGCATAATTTCATTTCTAAATCTGTTATTTTGCCTTCTTTTTCTGTAGACAGCTTAGTTACATTTTGTATTATTTGATTTTTACTTACACATTCATTAGAATTTTTTACATTACTTAAATTTTTATTTAATTCTTCTGATAAAGCGTAAGCTTTTTCAAATTGATGATTAGTATATAATTTATACCATTGTGTACATCTATTTAAATAAGCATTTACATCTTGAATATGTTCTTGTACTTTAGATTTAATGCTTGTAGCAAACTCATTACTTAAAATGTAATTATTAAGACTTTCAAAAAAGGTTTCTGTATATCTTGGTGATATTCTGTCTTTTGTATAATAATTTTTTAAAATTTCTATACCTGCTTCTAAATTAAAAAATAATCCACCTTTTTCTGCAACTTCTCTCATATTAGTAATATTTTTAATATCTTTTTTTTCAAAGCCTAATAATTGAAGTCCTTCTCCTATAGAACTATTTATTGCTGTTTCTACAATTTTCTTAAATCCATCTTTCTTTATAGAATTTTTTACATCCGTAAGAACATTTTTTATTTGATCTGGTACAGGCAATGATTTTATTACATACTCACTACCTTTATCTACTAATTTATAAACAATCTGATTAAATTGCTTACAAGAAGATTCATAATTAAAATCTAAATTATAATTATCTATATTATATAAACTTTTTCCTTCATTAATTACATTATTAATTCTCATTTAATTCCTCCATTTTTCTACTGTTAAAAATAACAAAGTAAATTTTTATTAAAATTAATAAATTTATATCAATTATTATTTTACCTATTAAAGTATTTAAATATAAATCTATATATATTTTATTAGAAAGTATAAAACTAAAAATAATATAAATATTAATAACTAGCATAACTAACAAAGTAGATATCATTTCAGTATTGGCTTTTTCAAATTTTCTATATAATTTTTCTTTTACTTTTAATTGTTCTTCAGCATTTTTTAAAATATTATAATAATTTCCTCCATATATATAACAATTTTGAAACACCGTAATAAGATTTGAAAATTCTTCAATTTTATAATATTCTTTTACATATTCAAATGCTTCTATAACATTGACACCATTATTTACAGCATAAATAAAATCTTTAAAATAAAAATTTATATTTTTATTACTAGAAGTTTTTTTAATAGCAT
>RCNI01000831.1_pt1 | contig 18046 bp, 16 predicted proteins | sample 2041151 | NCBI WGS metagenome assembly RCNI01 (sample SAMN09708214, study PRJNA481090) | feces metagenome | isolation source: feces | place: Antarctica: Albino Rookery | reverse complement strand
CCTTCTACCACACTATTGGCCGTAACCATCATCTTCATGTTCGTGATGCCGATTACCTGACCATATGCGTTAAACAGAGGGCCACCGGAGTTGCCGCTGTTGAGCGCTGCATTGGTTTGCAGGAGTGTCATAGTTCTGTGCATATAATTCACATCACGGCTCACACCGGAAATAATACCCGTAGTCATTGTGCCGCTAAACTGTTCACCCAAAGGATTACCGATAGCAATGGCATCGTCACCCACTCGTACCTGCGTGGAATCTGCAAACTGTGCAGGAGTTAGTCCATGAGCGTCTACTTTGAGCACAGAAATATCACTAACTGCATCGGAACCGACCAAAAGTGCATGATAAACAGTGCCGTCATGGAGAATAACATCCGCCGCATCCGAACCGTCCAGCACATGGGTATTGGTGATGATATAACCGTCCTCAGTCATAATCACACCCGTACCCCAACTGTATGCATGATCGTTTTTCATGCCCGAAATGCCGACTACACTGGGAATGCACTTCGCATACAGTTCCTGCAAAGGAAGCTTTTCCGTCTGCTGACGATTTTGCAGCTGCATCTCTACATCGGGATTAACCGGTGCTCGGTCAATGGTATTCTTTCCGGTAGGTGTCTGCACCAGCATCTGCTCATAGAACTTTTCGTAAGCTCTAAACAGTTCTTCATCCGATAGCTGAGAAGAATCATTGCTAAAAGCAATCGCTGACAGAGCAATGGCCGCCACTACCAGTGCAACGCAGATTATGGCGTAAATCCAGCCTCTGCTTTTGGGGGACTTTCTTTCCTGGTACAGTTCGTCTCTGCTGCGCACCTGACGCAGGTCTGTTTCTCGGCACTTATCCGCAGTTTCTCTGCAGATTTCCTCATTGGTCCGGTACCAATCTGACTGGTTAATCTTGTTATTTTCGTCCATAGTCTTCTCCTAGTTATAGGATTTGTTTCCCGCGCAATTTTTTCCACGGGGTGCCAAGGTCATACTGAATACAAATTTGGTCAATCCGTCTTTGCTGGTAACCACAATATCTTCGTCGTGGGCGTCCAAAATACTCTTTACCAGATACAAACCCAGTCCTACACCGTCTCTGTCCAAACTTCGGGAGCGATCAGACTTATGGAAACGGTCAAAAATAAAGGGCAAATCATCTTCAGGGATAGTCTCGCCTTCGTCGCCTACACAAACATAGGCTTTTCCGCCCTTTTTCCACACAGACAGATACAACTTACCACCGTCGTGAGCAAACTTAATGGCGTTATCCAGCAGATTGTAAATCACTCGATGGATGGAATCCTGATGGCCGCAAACCCAGATTTCATCATCGGGAAGCTGTAAGTCTACATCAAGATGTTTATCCCCCGCTCTTGCCTCAAAGCTCAGCAGCGTCATGACAAGCTCCTCACTGAGGTTAAAGGGCTTTTTCGACTGGGGATCGGCCATTTTGTCCTGTACCTTGGACATATCCAGCATTTCACGCACCAGTCGGCTTAGTCGTCTGGTTTCATCGGCAATAACCGCCAGATACTTATCCTCCTGTTCACGGGGAATGGTTCCGTCCAAAATACCTTCCGCAAAGCCGGCAATCGTAGTCATGGGGGTCTTCAGCTCATGAGACACATTGGCGATAAACTCCTGTCGCGTCTGTTCCGCTTTTTCCAGCGAATCTGCCATCGCATTAAAGGAATCCGTCAAGGCGCCCATTTCATCTGCTTTGTCAGTAGTACTGATACGCATGGAAAAGTCCCCGTGGGAATACTTTCTTGCAGCCACAGTCATCTCGTCCAGATTCTTCGTCAGTGTCTTAGAGAAGGCAAAGCTCAGCACAACCGCCACACTCATTACTGCCAAAGACACCAGAAAGAACAAGTACACAAACGCACCGTACGCACCGATGATGGTGGACGCATCTTTCGATACGAAGGTATATCCCATCAGTTCCCCATGGCCATTGTAGATTTCTTCCGCAACAACATAGCAGGTATGGTCATAAAATCCGCCCAAATCGGTCAGCTGGTTCATATTTCCATTAACTTTAATGGCGTTGAGGTAATTGGCCGGGATTTTTCGTCCGATGTGCTCGCAAGCCAAATCCAAATCAGAACAAGAAATAACATATCCATGCTCATCGCAAAGGAATATGTGGTTACCCGTACCCTGAGACAGCATACTAATCGTCATGCGGGTGTCCCAGCCGGAAAGTTCCTTTTCATCGGAAACGGCCGAAGCAGTACGCGAAATTTCTGCAGCGTTTGCTGCCATGTTATCACGTGCGTCCGTAATGACAAAGTGTATGCCCATACCCACAAAGGCTATTCCCAACAGCATAAAGCTAATGAGAACAATAGTCGCCGTCGCCATGAAGTTTTTGAAGTAAATACTGTTCATGGACAAGCTTTTCATCATTAGTCCTCGTTCACCTTGAACTTATAGCCTACGCCCCAAACCGTGGTCAGTTCCCACTTGGGGGAAACGCCTTCGATTTTCTCACGCAGACGCTTAACATGTACGTCGACGGTTCTGGAGTCGCCAAAGTAGTCGAAGCCCCAAACTTCGTCCAGCAGCTGATTTCTGGTGAATACACGGTTGGGGAACGATGCCAGATGATACAGCAGTTCCAGTTCTTTGGGAGGAGTATCCACCTTTTCTCCGTCTACAATCAGTTCGTAAGAATCCAGATTGATGGTCAGTTTATCAAAGACCAGCTTCTTGCCGCCTTCTTCAACCTCTTCGCAGTTGCAACCATCTACACGACGCATAATGGCGTGAATACGTGCAATCAGCTCCTTGGGGTCAAAGGGTTTTGTGATATAGTCATCTGCACCCATTTCCAGACCGGAAATCTTATCCAGACTTTCACCCTTAGCGGTGAGCATAATAATGGGCACTTTGCTATTCTTTCTGATTTCACGGCAAACCTGCCAACCGTCCATAATGGGCAGCATAATGTCCAGCAGAATAATATCCGGCTGCATGGATTCCGCCAGTTCTACGGCCTTCTTGCCGTCGTATGCATTTTCGGTTTCAAAGCCGTCTTTCTGCAGATAAATTTTCAGCAATTCAGCAATATTGATATCGTCTTCGACGATTAATGCTTTCTTTCCCATAGCAATATCTCCTTATTACATTCTCTATGTCACATTATAAACCAATTATATCAGTGGAAAAGAGAGAAAAGTGAATAATCTGTAAAATAGAAACCTTGAGTATTCCTTTGGGATTATTTTTCTGCATAAAGTTGGCGCAACAGGGCAATTTCCACCCCATAACCTGCGTCTGTTTCCTGCGGAGTCTCCAAAATGAAGGGAATTTCATCCATAACGGGATGCGTAATGATTCGCTGAATGGCTTCCACGGGCATCTTACCTTCCGCAATCTTTGCGTGACGGTCTTTGTGACTGCCGATGTCATTCATGGAGTTATTCAGATGCACTGCTTTCAGACGCTTCAGTCCAATGATGTTATCAAACTTCGTCAGAACGCCGTCCAAATCATTCACTATATCATAACCGGCATCCCACACATGGCAAGTATCCAAGCAGATACCCATATGTTCGCTGTGTTCCACACCGTCAATAATGGCTTTCAGCTGCTCGAATGTGCAACCGACTTCGCTACCCTTGCCTGCCATGGTTTCCAGCAAAACCGTGGTGTGCATATCTTTCCAGAGGGAGGCATTCAGCAGCTCGATGATTTTTTCAATACCCACATCGTAGCCCTGTCCCACATGACTGCCTGGGTGGAAGTTATAGTAATGGCCCGGAATATGCTCCAAGCGCTGCAAATCATCTTTAAAAGCCATAAACGCAAATTCGCGCACATTGTCCTTTGCTGCACATGGGTTCAGCGTGTAGGGTGCATGGGCTACAAGCGGTGCAAAGTTTTCGGCCTGCATATATGCAGAAAATGCGGAAAAATCCGCCAAATCCAAGGGTTTTACGCTTCCCCCTCTGGGGTTACGCGTAAACAGTGCCAGCGCATCTCCGCCGAGACCATGCGCCTGCTTTGCTGCATTCGTAAATCCCGCAGCAGAAGATAAATGACATCCTATTTTAAACATACTTACCTCATTTCATAGAAAAACATAACCCTTCGGAAATTCCGAAGGGTTATGCCTAAAACCAAAAGATTACTTCTTGTTCTTGATGTACTCATCAATCGCAGCAGCAGCTTTCTTACCGGCACCCATTGCCAGAATAACGGTAGCTGCACCGGTAACTGCGTCACCACCGGAGAATACATTCTCCAGAGAGGTCTGACCGGTAGCTTCTTCCGCCTGAATACCACCCTTCTTGGTGTATTCCAGACCTTCGGTGGTCTTGCGAATCAGGGGGTTGGGGCTGGTGCCGATTGCAATAATGACTACGTCAACATCCAGTTCTTCGAACTGACCCTCTACGGGGATAGGCTTACGACGGCCTCTTTCGTCGGGTTCGCCCAGTTCCATAACCTGGCACTTGATGCCGCTGACACCGGTCTTGGGGTCGCCGAGAATTTCTACGGGGTTACGCAGAGTGCGGAAGACAATGCCCTCTTCCTTAGCGTGTTCAATTTCTTCCTTACGAGCAGGCAGTTCTTCGAAACCACGACGGTATACGATGCTGACTTCTTCTGCACCCAGACGCAGTGCGCAGCGAGCAGCGTCCATTGCTACGTTACCGCCGCCAACAACAGCTGCACGAACAGGACGCTTAATAGGCGTATGAGCGCCTTCCTTGTACGCCTTCATCAGGTTAATACGAGTCAGGAATTCGTTTGCAGAGTAAACACCCTTCAGGTTTTCGCCGGGAATCTTCAGGAACTGAGGCAGACCTGCACCAGTACCAATAAATACTGCATCGTATTCTTCGCGCAGTTCGTTTACATCGATTACCTTACCAACAACCCAGTCGGTACGGATTTCAACGCCCAACTGCTTCAGACCTTCGATTTCCTTAGCAACGATTGCCTTGGGCAGACGGAACTCAGGAATACCGTAGCTCAGAACGCCACCGGGCAGATGCAGAGCTTCGAACATGGTTACTGCATAACCACGCTTTGCCAGGTCACTGGAGCAAGCCAAGCTTGCAGGGCCGGAACCAACAACAGCAACCTTGTGACCGTTGGGTTCGGGCTTAACCGGAACATTATCGGTCTTTGCGTTGTGGTAGTCTGCAACGAAGCGTTCAATACGGCCGATTGCAACGCTTTCGCCCTTAATGCCACGGTTGCAGTACTTTTCGCACTGGTTTTCCTGAGGGCAAACACGACCGCAAATTGCAGGCAGAGAAGAGTCCAAAGAAATGATATGATAAGCTTCATCAAAGTTACCTTCGCCGGCAGCTTTAATGAACGCAGGGATATTCAGGTTAACGGGGCAGCCCTTACGGCAGTGAGGAATTTTGCAATTCAGGCAACGAGCAGCTTCGTCCTTTACCTGTTCTTCTGTGTAACCCAGAGCAACTTCGTCGAAGTTGCGTGCTCTTACCAGAGGATCCTGGGAAGGCATGGGATTTTTAACCATAGACATATTAGCCATAATTACTCCACCTCTTTCTTGAACAGGTTGCAAGCCTTTTCATGTTCATGCAGTTCGAAATCGTGATACATAGTGCTACGAGCCATTGCTTCGTCAAAGTCAATCAGATGACCGTCAAATTCGGGTCCGTCAACGCAAGCGAACTTAGTCTCGCCGCCAACGGTCAGTCGGCAACCACCGCACATGCCGGTACCATCAATCATGATGGGGTTCATGGAAGCCAGAGTCTTGATATTGTACTTCTTGGTCAGCTGGCAAACAAACTTCATCATGGGCAGAGGTCCAAGAGTAATGACCTTATCGTACTTTCTGCCGGAGTCAATCAGACTCTGCAGACCTTCGGTAACCAGACCCTTGGTTGCATAGCTGCCATCGTCGGTCATAACGATGCAATTCTTAGTCAGTGCACGAATTTCGTTTTCCAGAACAACCAAGTCCTTATTACGGAAACCGATAACCGCATCAACTTCAATGCCCTTCTTATTCAATTCACGGATAACCGGGAACCCAATTGCACAGCCGGAACCACCAGCAACAACGCATACGCGTTCTGCATTGCTCAGGTCAGTAGGATTACCCAGAGGGCCTACGACATCGGCAATATATTCGCCGGGCTTCTTGTGATTCATGGTTTCTGTCGATGCGCCAGCTATCTGGAACACGAAGCTGATGGTACCTTTTTCGATATCCCAGTCTTCAATCGTCAGAGGGAAGCGTTCGCCATCTTCAGTAACGCGCAGAATACCAAACTGGCCTGCTTTTACCTTCTTAGCAATATGAGGTGCTTCAAGGGTAATTTTAGTCAGCGTGGGGTTCAGTGGCTCCATGTTAATAATTTTTACCATAGTTTGATTCCTCCATAATCCCTTAATGTGCATTTCTTACCATAAACACATGAAAATCTGCTATAATCGTTAAAAAAAACGCATATTCGTCATGAGTTTTACTAACTTTGTACAAAAAATTGTTTCATTTCCCTGCTTCTGTTATACCAAATGTACATATACTACATAAGTCAATATATTCATTTTTACTATCAGTATAACTAATATCGTTATGATTTCAGTATGATTTAAGCTATCATTTATGTGTGTAATAGAATAAACTATTTATTTGACAAATGACTAACAATCAGCGAGCCAATTGCTCGCATTTTTCATATCCATCTATGTTCCCCAGAGAGGAGTGTAGCCATGAATAAAGCACGATTCGAGTCTTCAAATGATCTCACCACCGGCACAGAATGGAAGATAATTGCGTATTTTGCCTTGCCCATTATGATAGGACAATTTTTGCAGCAATTATACAATACTGTGGACGGAATTGTCGTGGGAAATTATGTCAGTGAGGCAGCTCTAGGCGCCGTGGGTGCCTGCACAACACTGGCTTTTTTGTTTTTGTCGTTCTCCATTGGGTTCGGCAACGGCTGCGGCGTAATGATTGCGCAATTATACGGGGCCAAACGGTTTGGTGAACTGAAGAAAGCCGTTGCCACATCGCTCATACTGCTCGGTGGTATGGGTCTTGTCGCAACTGCAATCGGGTATTTCGGCGCTGAGTTTCTTATTACACATGTGCTGAATATTAAGCAGCCCCATCTGGTGGAATTATCCGTCACCTACTTTTCTATTTACGCACTGGGTATGGTCTTCCAGTTTCTTTATAACTGCGTGGCCTCAATCCTCAGAGCAATAGGTGAAAGCAAAGCCACACTGTATTTTTTGTGCGTTTCCGCCGTGCTCAATCTGGTGTTAGATATCGTTTTCGTCGCCGAACTGCATCTGAGCATCGTCGGTGCCGCTGCTGCCACCGTTATTGCGCAAGTGGTCTGTGTCGTCGTATGTTTCGCCTATCTCTTCCGCAAATACCCCATGCTCCTGTTTTCCGCACACGATTTCCGTTTTTCCCCGGAATACGGTATGCTTTGTATGCGTATGGGGGTGCCTATGACGTTACAACAAACGATCGTCGGCTGCGGAAATGTGTTTATGCAGCGACTGGTCAATCATTTCGGTGAAACAACTATGGCCGCATTTACCTGCGGGATGCGCATCGAAAACTACTGTATGATTCCCGCTTTGGGCTTCAATAATGCTATGATTATGTTCACCGGACAAAATATCGGTGCCGGTCGTTTCGACCGCATAACTCGTGGCTGGCAGGACACCCTGAAATTAGTCACAGGCGTTACCTTCGTTATTGCAACGATTCTCTTCTTTGGTGCATATCCTCTGGCCGGGCTGTTCGGCGTACAAGATGACAGTCTGCTGCAAGCCGTAGACTATGTGCGTTCTATCAGTTATATGATGATCATTTTTTCCGCATACCTCGTTACAAACGGCATTGTTCAGGGCAGTGGTGATGTGCTGTATGCCAGCGTCTGCTCCCTTTCCACCCTCGGTACACGAATCGCCTTGTCTTACCTACTTGTATTTGCCTTCGATTTCGGGTATCATGTCATTTGGCGTTGTATCCCCGTAGGCTGGATATTGGCGCTGATTCTGGCATTTGCCCGATTTAAGTCCGGCAAATGGAAAAACAAAGCCGTCGTGGGAGGTGCTTCATCGTGAATGATACAAACTTTTATGCGCTGATTTCCCGCATGAAATATATTCAGCGTTGGAGTCTTATGCGTAACTCCATAAACGAGAATATTCAGGAACACAGCCACATGGTGGCCGTCATTGCCCACAGTCTGGGCATCATCGGTAACACATTCTTCGGAAAACACCATAACCCCGAGCATTTGGCAACCATTGCATTATTTCACGATGCAACCGAAATTCTCACCGGAGATATGCCCACGCCGATTAAATACCAGAACAAAGACATTATCCGTGCGTACCGTCAGGTAGAAGCCTATGCAGCAAACCGTCTATTGGATATGCTGCCCCCTCCCCTGCGCAGCGCATACGAACCCCTGCTCAGCGAAGAAACCCACGACAGCGAAGAATACCGCTTGGTAAAGGCTGCGGATAAGCTGAGCGCACTGATTAAATGCGTGGAGGAACGCAAAGCGGGCAACAGTGAATTTGTGTCCGCTGAGCAGACAACACGCGATTCCATTCTTGCAATGGAGCTTGAAGAAGCAAACTATTTTATAGAACATTTCCTGCCGGCCTTTGAGCTGGATTTGGATGAATTAGGAGTTGGACGATAAACTATGGAACAGTCGAAATTAGACCGCATCAACGAACTGGCACATCTGGCAAAAGAACGTGAACTGACCGCAGAAGAAACTGCAGAACGCCAGGTATTGCGCAAAGAGTATATTGAATCTTGGCGTCAGTCCGTCATCAGCACGTTGGATAACACCTACATCGTTGACGAGAAGGGGAACAAAACAAAACTGCAGAGAAAGCATTAAACAACAAGAGCGATGCGTAATGCATCGCTCTTTCGCTGTTGGAAACCGCAAAAACTGTGGAAAAGTCTGCACATTTTGCATAAATCGCTCATGCGTTTCCACAGACCTTCACCATTTGTGGAAAGACAAAGAAAAATCCCGATGTGATAATCACATCGGGATTTTTTATTCATTTCAGTTCAGTAAGATTACATCCAGCCGCCGGAAACGTTCATGACGTGAGCGGTAACATACTTGGATTCGTCGGAAGCCAGGTACAGAGCCATGTAAGCAATGTCCTTGGGCTCGCCCAGACGCTTAATCATGCAGTTGGAGGTGTAACGCTCCTGTGTTTCGGGGGTCAGGCTTCTAGCAACTGCTTCAGTAGCAATAATACCGGGGTTCAGAACATTAACACGGACATTGTGGTGTGCAACCTGACGAGCCATCTGGCGGGACAGGTGGTTGATGCCGGACTTTGCAACGCCGTAGCCAACCTGTGTTCTGTCAGGGCAAACTGCTGCAACAGAACCGATATTGATGATAGAGCCAGACTTCTGAGGAATCATTGCGGTGTTCAGTGCTTCCTGACAAGCGTTAAATACGGTAGAAATATCGCAGTTAACGGTCTTTTCAAATTCTTCGTAAGTGCAGCGAGTAATATCCAGGTCCTTGCGGGGATTGGACTCACCAAAGTTATTGACCAGAACATCCAGACGGCCTTCCTTAGCCAAACACTCCTGAATCATCGTTCTGTGGGTTTCGGGCTTGTGTGCTTCAAAGTATACCAGTTCTGCCTGGCCACCTCTTGCTCTTGCTGCTTCGACTGCAGCAGCACCGGTTTCCATGTTTCTGCAAGCATAGTAGACCTTTGCGCCTTCGTCAACGAACAGGTCAGCGATTGCACGACCGATACCTCTAGTGCATGCAGTTACCAGTGCAATCTTGCCATCCAAACGTCCCATAATAAATCTTCCTTTCGCGTACTACTTTTTTATTCTGCTGTGAATCCAACAGCGTGATGATGTGCAAATTGTACCATATCCATGAAGCATAATCAATTTATGCGCCTTTTGGTGCATTTTATGCTTCTTTTTTCGATTCTATGTGCAAATTTTAACAATCTTACATTCCTTTACTTTTGTTCGATGCATCTCGCTGCATTTAGCAGGCCAATAGCACAGATAAAAAAACACCCTATCCAAAACGGATAGGGTGTTTTGTAATCCAATTACTTGCAGTCGATGGGCAGACCTTCTGCTTCGCGCTGCTTAATTGCGTCCTTACGGCTCAGATTTACTCTGCCGCGTTCGTCAATTTCGGTAACCTTAACCCAAGTCCAGTCGCCAACGTTCAGAACGTCTTCAACCTTCTCAGTGCGCTTGAATTCCAGGTCCTTAATGTGGCACATACCGTCCTTACCGGGCACCAGTTCAATGAATGCGCCGATGGGGATGATACGAACAACCTGACCGTAGTACATCTGACCTACTTCAGGCTCGAAAACAATGTTTTCGATGGTCTGACGAGCTGCACGGCAAGCTTCGATATCTTCGGATGCAATGTAAATCATGCCGTCATCGTTGATGTCAATCTTGCAGCCGGTGTCAGCAGTAATCTTCTGGATAACCTTGCCGCCGGAGCCGATAACTTCACGAATCTTTTCGGGCTTAATCTGCATCTGAATCATCTTAGGAGCGGTCTTTGCCAGTTCCTTGCGAGGTTCAGCAATAGCCTTCAGCATGATTTCGTCCAGAATCTGGAAGCGAGCTTCACGAGTAATCTTGAATGCTTCCTTAACGATCTCGTGCTTCAGACCGTCGTTCTTCAGGTCCATCTGAATTGCGGTGATACCAGCCTTGGTACCTGCAACCTTAAAGTCCATTTCGCCGTGGAAGTCTTCAACACCCTGAATATCAATGAAGGTGGTGAAGTCGTCGCCGTCCTGAATCAGACCGCAGGAAATACCGGCAACAGGAGCCTTCAGAGGAACGCCAGCGTCCATCAGAGCCAGAGTAGTGCCGCAGATGGAACCCTGAGAGGTAGAACCATTGGAGGACAGGATTTCGGAAACTACACGGATAGCGTAGGGGAATTCTTCAACAGGAGGAATAACTGCCTGCAGTGCCTTTTCAACCAGAGCACCGTGACCGTATTCACGACGGCCGGTAGAACGCTGTGCCTTAGCTTCACCGGTGGAGTAGCCGGGCATGTTGTAGTGGTGCATGAAGCGCTTTTCTTCTTCTTCCCAGATGGTGTCCAGCTTCTGGCACATAGACAGGGTGTTCAGAGTAGCAATGCTCAGAACCTGAGTCTGGCCACGAGTGAACAGAGCGGAACCGTGAACAACAGGCAGAACGCCAACTTCAGAGCCCAGAGGACGGATTTCGTTCATTGCACGACCGTCAACACGCTTGCCCTGCAGCAGCCAGTTCTTAACAACCTTCTTCTGCATCTTGTACAGGATTTCGTCCATGTACTGCATCATGTCGGGGTGTTCTTCTTCGTACTTAGCCTGCATATCCAGTACCCACTGGTTTACACGAGCTTCACGAACGTTCTTGTCGTCGGTGTCCATGCAGTATTCCATGCCGGCAAATTCATTTTCGCACAGCATATTGAACAGGTCTTCGTCGAAGGAAGCCTTTTCGTAGGTGAACTTTTCCTTGCCGATTTCCTTGACCATGTAGTCAATCATATCCAGAACGGGCTGCAGGTGTTCGTGAGCCTGTACGATACCTTCGTACATAACATCATCGGGAACCTGGTCAGCTTCGGATTCGATCATAACGATCTTTTCGTGAGTTGCCGCAATGGTGGTGATCATGCGGTTGTTCTCACGTTCTTTCTGAGTGGGGTTAAACAGGAACTTTTCGCCGTCCCAACCCAGAACGATACCGGCAATGGGGCCGTTGAAGGGAACATCGGAGATGGAAACTGCTGCGGAAGCACCGATCATAGCGGTGATTTCGGGGGAGCAGTCACGGTCCAGAGTCAGAACTTCGCAAGCGATAACAACATCGTTACGCAGGTCGGAGGGGAACAGAGGACGCATAGGACGGTCAATCAGACGGGAAGCCAGAACAGCGTTCAGGCTGGGCTTACCTTCACGGCGCATAAAGCTGCCGGGAATACGGCCTACTGCGTACAGCTTTTCGTTGAAGTCTACTGCCAAGGGGAAGTAGTCAATGCCGTCCTTAGGACGAGCAGATGCGGTGCAAGTAACCAGAACGCTGGTTTCGCCGTACTTAACCAGAACGGACGCATTGCACAGTTCAGCCATCTTGCCTACTTCAAAGGACAGAGGACGACCTTCATACATCATTTCGAACTTTCTGTAGTTCGGGAACTGCTTTTCACGAATGATCATGTGTGAAACTCCTTTTCTTTTGTTTCGAGAAGTCACTTGATCTTTAGCACTTGGACACACTGACCATACACCATCATCAGCATGTCCAAATACTAAACGTCAAGCAACCTCGGTTGTAATACTCGGTCATGAAAAAAGGTGGAACAATATGATATTGTCCCACCTTAAAACCTTCATAACCTTCAGAAAAATTACTTGCGGATACCCAGTTTAGCGATGCAAGCGCGGTAACGCTCGATATCAACCTTCTTCAGGTAGTCCAGCAGACGACGACGCTTACCAACCATCTTGTGCAGACCCTGGCGGCTGTGGTTGTCGTTGGGGTTAGCCTTCAGGTGCTCGGTCAGCTGCTTGATGCGTTCAGTCAGAATAGCAATCTGAACTTCGGGAGAACCGGTGTCGTTTTCGTGGGTACGGTTGGATTCGATAACCGTAGTCTTCTGTTCCTTAGTAATCATGTTTGGAAACTTCCTTTCATTTTTTATTCTCCTGTGCCTCAGTATCGGGTGGAAAGGATACCGCCAAAAATGGCGGCAATATCCCGAAGCCGGGAGCACGGAAACATTCTTTGTTATGTTAGCACATCTGTACCAATCTGTCAAACCATTTTGTACTGATTTTCCAAAGTTTTCTCGACAATTCCCAGCCTTGTCAATCCCTCTAAATCTGTTATAATAATGGGAAAAATAGCCCATAAGGAGGCCTGTCCATGACACTATATATGAAACAGAAAGTTCTTTCCTTCAAAGACCGCTTTTATGTGAAAGACGGTGACGGAAACAACATATACTACATTGAAGAAGAACTATTCTCCTTAGGCAAAAAACTGCATATTTACGACACGGACGACAATGAGCTGGCCGTCGTGCAGAAAAAGCTGCTGTCTATGCTCCCCAAATATATTGTAACCGTAGGCGGTCAAGAAATTGCAGAAATCGTAAAAGAATTTACTTTTTTCAAACCAAGCTACAAAGTCAAAGGTCCAAACTGGTCCGTAGACGGCGATATTTGGGACTACAACTATAAAATTCGCAGAGGATTTGACAGCATTGCGCAAATCAGCAAAGCCTATTTTAGCTTTGGTGACAGTTATAAGATTAAGATTGATGAAGGCATCAACCCCGTCATGGTGCTTGCCGTTGTGCTGGCCATTGACTGCGTACTGGAGGCTGAAGGCGAAGCCGCCGTACAAGCAAACAATAATGAGTAAAAAAATCCCCCAACAAATGTTGGGGGATTTTACTATAATTCTTACTTGCCGCCCTTGAGTGCCTTCATACGCTGGCTGTGGTCCAGAATACGCTTTCTCAGACGCAGGTTCTTGGGGGTAACTTCCAGCAGTTCATCGTCTGCCAGGAATTCCAAGCACTGTTCCAAGCTCATGTTTCTGGGGCTAACCAGACGCAGAGCTTCGTCACTACCTGCTGCACGCATATTGGTCAGAGCCTTACGCTTGCAAACGTTAACGGACATATCTTCTGCCTTGGGGTTAGAACCAACGATCATACCAGCATAAACAGGTACACCGGCACCGATAAACAGAACGCCGCGTTCCTGTGCATTGTACAGACCGTAAGTAACGCTTTCGCCGGATTCAAATGCAACCAGAGAACCGGTGCTGCGGCGAGCGATTTCGCCCTTGAAGGGTTCGTACTTTTCAAATACGCTTGCCAGAATACCTTCGCCCTTAGTAGCGGTCAGGAATTCGTTGCGGTAGCCAAACAGGCCACGAGAAGGTACCAGGAAGGTAGCCTTAGTGCGAGCGCCTACGGGAATCATTTCCAAGAACTCGCCACGGCGACGGCCCAGAGCTTCGATAACGGAACCAACATATTCAGAAGGTACGTCAACGACAACACGTTCAATGGGTTCGCACTTCACACCGTCAATTTCTTCAAACAGAACACGGGGAGGAGATACCTGGAATTCATAACCTTCACGACGCATAGTCTCAATCAGGATAGACAGATGCATTTCGCCACGACCTGCAACAATGAAGCTATCCATTGCGTCGGGGTCGTCGGTAACACGCAGAGAAACGTCCTTCAGAGTTTCCTTGTACAGACGATCACGCAGCTGACGGGAAGTAACAAACTTGCCTTCCTTGCCTGCGAAGGGAGAGTCGTTGATGGAGAAGGTCATTTCCATGGTAGGTGCAGAAATCTTTACGAACTCGATGGGTTCAACTGCATTGGTAGCGCAGATGGTGTCACCGATGGAAATATCGCCGATACCGCTCATTGCAATGATGCTGCCTGCAGTAGCTTCGGTTACGGGAACACGAGCCAGACCTTCGTATTCGTACAGGCTAACTGCTCTAGCCTTCTTAGGTGCAGCATCGGGTTCATGGTAGTTGCAAACCATGATATCCTGGTTCTGCTTGATGGTACCGCGTTCGATACGGCCGATTGCAATACGGCCAACGAATTCGTTGTAGTCAACAGAAGATACCAGCATCTGGAAAGGTGCATCTACATCAATATCAGGTGCAGGAATGTAATCCAGAATGGTATCAAACAGAGGCTGCAGGTCGGTGCCGGGTACATCGGGGGAGTAAGATGCAGTACCCTGTCTGCCGGAGCAGAACAGCATGGGGGAGTCCAGCTGCTCGTCCGTTGCGTCCAGGTCCATGAGCAGTTCCAGAACTTCGTCAATAACTTCGTGGATACGCTGGTCGGGACGGTCGATCTTATTCAGAACGACGATAACACGGTGACCCATTTCCAGCGCCTTGCTGAGAACAAAACGAGTCTGGGGCATAGGACCTTCAGCTGCGTCAACCAGCAGAATAACGCCGTTAACCATTTTCAGAACACGTTCTACTTCGCCGCCAAAGTCAGCATGGCCCGGGGTATCAACGATGTTAATCTTGGTGCCCTTGTAACGAACAGCAGTGTTTTTAGCCAGAATAGTGATACCGCGTTCACGCTCCAGGTCGCCGGAGTCCATAACACGATCTACCACTTCCTGGTTTTCGTGGTAAACGCCAGACTGCTTCAGCAGTTCGTCAACCAAAGTGGTCTTGCCGTGGTCAACGTGGGCGATAATTGCAATGTTTCTCAGATTAGTCAAAATAGACACTTCCTTTAAGTGTAATAAGTCATAGATTCATATTAAGCACTTGATTATACTCTAATCTCAAAAAAAATGCAACGCATTGTTCCCACTGTTTTGCGAAATTATGGCCTTTTTTCCATAAAATTCGTAAAATTAAAAAATTAACACCGAAAATCATCCATCTGGCTTAGGTTAATGTAGACTTTTTCTGTTCAAAATTGTACAATGATTTTGACGAAAACAGTGAAAATTTTTCCTCTTCCGGAGGCATGTCCATGAAGGTTTTACTGATAAACTGCAGCCCTCATGCGTTTGGCTGCACCTACACTGCACTACAAGAAATCGCCCAGGAGCTCCGGCAGCAGGGGCTGGAAACTGAGATTTTCCATGTAGGAAATGACCCGGTTCAGTCCTGTACAGGTTGCGGTGCCTGCAAACAGTTAGGCCGCTGTGTCCACGATGATGTCGCTAACGTGGTTTTGGACAAAGCTGCAAAGGCCGACGGTCTGGTGATTGGTGCGCCCGTCCATTACGCCGCTCCCTGCGGAACCGCAAGTGCGCTTTTAGGCCGCGTATTTAGTGCCGGAAGTGCTGCACTGCGTTTCAAACCGGCTGCCGCTGTTGTCTCGTGTCGCAGAGCCGGCTCAACCGCTGCACTGGATGTACTCAATAAGTATTTTATGATTAACCAAATGCCCGTGGTCAGTTCCCGTTATTGGAATATGGTCCACGGTAACACCCCCGAAGAAGTACGGCAAGACATTGAAGGTATGCAAATTATGCGTACTCTCGGCCGCAATATGGCATGGATGCTCAAGTGTATTGAAGCGGGAAAAGAAGCAGGGATTTCCCCTCCTCCAACTGAACCCCGTGTTCAATACAACTATATTCGTTAAATCGTTGGAATGATATATAGATTTGCAACCCCGGATCACAGTTGAAAGGAGGTATATTATGAATTTCATTGGTATATTTCTCGTTTGTTGCCTGTTGATATGGATTCTTTTATGGATTGGCAGTGCATTTCTTCCTACGCAGCTCGTAGTCATCATTTTGCACGCTCTGGTCTTGGCAATCCTTCTTAATGGCTATGTCGATCTAAAAGACCGCGTTGAGAAGCTGGAAAAGCAGCTGAATCCCGACGAAGAGGAAGAATCCGCAAAAGATTCTGCAAATTCACCTGCATCTTCCAAAACATAAAAAACGCACCATTAAGGTGCGTTTTTTTATGCCCTGCACACATTCATACTGACCGAGATGAATATTTCCCATCAAAATGTAAACTTACTATGAAGTGAATTGACAAAGTGGATACAGTGGTTAAAATGGTAATTAAACGATGAATATCCCGAAGGAATGACTAAATAATGAAAGAAAAACTGATTAATTTTATGCGTGGTCGATATGGAATCGATGCGCTTTATCGTTTTTTGATGCTGAGCGGTGTACTTTGCCTGTTGTTTAGCTCGTTTATGCGGCACAACAGTTTTTTGCGTATACTATTTTACTATGCTTCTGTCGCTCTGCTGGTCTGGGCCATTTATAGAACGTTCAGCCGCGATATAGAAAAACGATACAAAGAAAATTTACACTATCTGGAACGAAAGGGTGCAGTAAATCGGTATATCCGCATAAAGAAAGAACAGTTTTACCAGAGAAAAGACTATAAGTTCTTTGTATGCCCCAACTGCAAAACCAATCTGCGTGTACCCAAAGGTATCGGCAAGGTAAACATCACCTGCAGCAAATGTGGTACTCGGTTCCAAGGAAAAACTTAATCCTTACCATAACGGAGCGGTAATCCACACATTACCGCTCCGTTTTTATTGGGCATTGAAAAAACAGCGTCTATAGTATATTATAATCACTTGATTTATATGTGTTAGTCTACTATTACAAAGACATCATAGAAAGGACATATACATGAACGAAAAAAATCAGGGAAAATGGGTGTCTCTTTTGCCCGCACTGTTTTTCCCCATTACCATTCTCTTTGAAGAGCTGATGCTTCAGGTATTCGGTACTGAAATGCCCGCTCTGGATTACCATGTACTTTATATGGCAGTCTTTTCTTTCACCAGCGGCATGCTTATCTGGCTGCTGATTAGCCTGTTTCCCTCACATAAGGTACGCAGCGTACTGTCCTATGTGCTGACCTTTGCCGTTATCTTTATGGTTTGCGTGGAATACGGTTGCAGGCTATTTTTCAAGACCTTCTTTGAAGTGGGTTATATGCTGCATATGGCCGGTGATGTAACCACCCAGTTTGCAAGCCAAACCATGACCACCATTGTGCAGTGTCTGCCCTTCATTTTTGGTGCACTACTGCCCCTGATTCTGCTGATTATTTTCCGCAAAGTGCTGATTCCGGAAGATGCTTTCTTCCCCATTCGCAAACTGCCCCTGTTTTTGCTGTGCATCCTCTTGGAAACTGCAGCAGTTCTGCTGATTTTCTTTGGTGGTGGCAGCATCAAGGAAGACAAGGAAGTCTTTACCCACCAGTATTCCGCAAACAGTGCAATCCCCCGTTTCGGTGTACTGAAAAGCTTGGAACTGGAAGGCGTATACGCTGTAATCGGTATTCCCGAAGCAATTATGCCCGATATTGACCAGATTGGCGCAGACTGGGAAGATACCCCCGTAGAATACGGCTACAATGCAATGGACATTGATTTCGAGGCACTGAAAGCGGAAACTTCCGACAAAACCCTTCTGTCCATGCACGACTATTTCGCTAATCTGACCCCCAC
>RCNI01000830.1_pt1 | contig 18051 bp, 9 predicted proteins | sample 2041151 | NCBI WGS metagenome assembly RCNI01 (sample SAMN09708214, study PRJNA481090) | feces metagenome | isolation source: feces | place: Antarctica: Albino Rookery | reverse complement strand
AAGCTCATCTGCGCTGACAATACTTGGCGGGTAACTGCCCGGGAAGATAAGTAACGCCAACACGAATATTCCTCTTTAGCTCAGTCGGTAGAGCGACGGACTGTTAATCCGTGTGTCGTTGGTTCGAGTCCAACAAGGGGAGCCAAATGATTTCCTGCTGTAGTATGAACTCTTGAGTTTAGCGCGGCAGGAAATTTTTGTATATTTATTGCGGTGCAATGTTTTTTGGCATTGCACCTTTTTTGTTGACTTGGACTTTTATCGGGTACGAAAGTAAAATCCTTCCTGCAGCGCTCCTGCTTGGTTGATGCTTTGAGTGCATACCCGCTAAGTGTAACAGAGCAAGTGACACTCTCCGAGGCTAACATGCCGACTGATATGGTTCAGAACGCCAGCGACGATATTATCATGGAAGACTTGGTGTTCAAATTCTTCACAGATCAGCATTACTTCCGCCAGAGCGCTGTTGACCACATTCGGAAGATTTATTCAAGAAAACCTTGGAATTTGCATAATTATGCTATTCAAAACAGGATAAATATGATATAATCAAGCAATTACTGGAGTATTGGTATCTGTTTGGAAAGCTGGACTAATGCGTATTTTTATTTTGAAAACGAACTCCTGATTACAAAGATGATTAAGAGTTTTATGAAAGATTTTGGATTATACCGGAAAGAAGAGTTCTTTTGGACAAGAGAAAAGTAATTTATTATGAAGATGAACTGAATGATGAATTTTCCGTAGCGTGTATTACACCGAAACGAATCGATGGAAATTACCGATATTGTTATGATTCCCTGTTTAAGAAGTTTACACATTTTTTCTGGTACCGAATTGTAGCGACGCCTATCGCATATCTGTATACGAAGATTGTTTTTCGTCATAAGATCGTTGGTCGTGAGAAATTAAAGCCATTTCGGAAAAAGGCCTATATGCTTTATGGAAATCACACTCAGGATATTGCGGATGCCTTTGTGCCTACCATGCTGAATTTCCCGAAGGATGATTATGTTATTGTCCACCCGAATAATGTTTCCATGCCGGTTCTGGGAAAGATTACTCCTTCTCTGGGAGCGCTTCCGCTGCCGGACGATATGGTAGCCTACCGGAATTTTATAAACGCAATCGAACGGCGGATTTCCGAAAACCATACCATTGTGATCTATCCGGAAGCGCATATCTGGCCCTATTATACCGGGATTCGCCCCTTCCTGGATAAGTCCTTCCACTATCCCGTCAAGTATAACATTCCCACTTTCTGCTTTACCAATACTTACCAAAAGAGGCGTGGTTCCAGGCAGCCCCAAATTGTCACCTATATTGACGGCCCTTTCTATCCAGACGAGGGGATTCCCGCCGGTCAGAAAAAGAAGAATCTGCGGGACAAGGTGTACAGCTGCATGTGCCGGCGTGCCGAGAATTCCAATGTGGAAGTCATCAAATATATCAAAAAGGATGTTCAGGATGGTTAATATACTATTTTGCGGAAACAGCGGTGTGTTTGACGGCATACTGACATCGTCGCTTTCCATACTTAAACGAACCAATTCAAAAGAGCCCTTTGCGTTTTATATCTTCACCATGGATGTCAGCTGCATCCGGCCTGATTATGTGCCGGTTTCCGATAAGCAGATTGATTTTTTCCGAAGTGTAATTCAAGATTACAATCCGGACAACTGCGTTAAAAAGATCGATGTCACGGAGCTTTACAAGGAAGAGTTCAGCAGCTGCCCCAATGAAGATGCTTATTGTTCTCCCTATACGCTCATCCGTCTGCTGGCGGATCGGATAGAGGGGCTCCCGGACAAAATCCTGTATCTGGATGCGGATGTTATGTTTAACCGGGATGTTCATCTGCTCTACGATGTGGATGTGGATGGGGTGGAGTATGCCGCAGCCAGAGATCATTACGGAAAATATCTGGTCAGCCCCAATTATGTGAATGCCGGGGTGCTGCTGTTTAACATGAAGCGGATGCGGCAGACAAAGATTTTGGCAAAAGCCAGAGCGTTGCTCCGAGAGAAAAAACTGGTCTTTGCAGACCAGAGCGCACTGATTCGCTCCACCACCTGCAAGAAAATGCTTCCCCAGAAATTTAATGACCAAAAATTCCTGCACAAGTCTACGGTTGTGCGGCATTTCTCCAAGAGACTGTTCTGGCTGCCGTATCCCCATACGGATAACATCAAGCAGTGGAATGTCAGTGGCGTTCACAAGATATTTGGTTACTATCAGTTTGATGATGTGCTTTACGAATACATTTATCTGAAAGAAAAATATAAAAGAGAGGTATCCGATCATGCCTAACAATACGATCCCTGTATTTTATGCAGGCGATGACCACTTTATAAAGTACGCTGTTGTTTCTATTTATTCTCTCATTCAAAACGCTTCTCCGGAGCGCCGGTATCATCTGCACTTCCTGCATTCCGGAATTTCGGAGGAAATGAAGCAGCAGGTTTTTGCGCTGCAGAGAGAATATGTTGAAATCTCCTTTGATGATGTGACGGAATATTTGCAGACTATTTCCGACAAACTGCCCATCCGGGATTACTATTCCAAAACCACCTATTACCGTCTGTTTATTGCGGAAATGTTCCCGGAGTATGACAAAGCGATTTATATTGATGCGGATACCATTGTTCAGGGGGACATCAGCAAGCTCTATGATGTGGATATCCAGAATGCCTATGTGGGCGCATGCCACGAGCAGGCTATGGTTCAGGAGAATGTCTTTGGAACCTATGTGGAAAAGGTAATCGGAATTTCCAGATACAATTTCTTCAATGCCGGAATGCTGCTGATCAACTGCGAGCAGTTTCGTGTTTCTTTTGTGCTGGATAAGTTTATCGATTATCTGCACTATTATGACTTCGTGGTAACTCAGGATGAGGATTATCTGAACCTTATCTGTAAGGATCATGTCTATTGGCTGGACCAGCGCTGGAATACTGAAATGTTTGGCGAAATTCCTTACCCTATCGAGCAGGCCAATATTTTGCACTACATCATGACCAGTAAGCCCTGGCACTATGCGGACTGCCGCAATGGTTCCATTTTCTGGGATTATGCCAAACATACCAATGTTTATGACGCAATCCAGGAAGAACTGAACAGCTATACAGATCAGGAGCGCCAGCGAGATCAGATTTCCGGCCAGAAGTTAATGGAACTGGCCCAGTCGGAGATAGACCGGGCAGACAATTTCCTGAACCGAATAAACAGGGACAAGCGGGCAAAAGATCGTGTTGCGATTCTGCATAAGATCGAAGAATATGAAAAGGCCGGAAAATTTGATCAGGATGTGGAGGATGATCCCCCTTCCAGAGTTCTGCAGCCGGACGAGATTGATTATATTGAAAAGTCTATCTTTCAGAAGATAAAGACCAAAGTAGCGTTCCGAATTGCCAGAAAATTCGTGAACAAGCTGCTGGATGATAAGAAACTGATTATCAAGGAAATTCGGGGAATTGAGAATTTCCAGAATCTCCAAAGCGGCGCAGTGATTACCTGTAACCACTTCAATGCCTTTGACAGCTTCGCTATCCAGCTGGCATACGACGGGGCAAAGCAGCCGGACAGACAGTTTTACCGTGTGATTCGGGAGGGAAATTATACATCCTTCCCCGGATTTTATGGTTTCCTGATGCGGCATTGCAATACACTGCCTCTGTCCTCCAATGCGGCAACCATGAAAAAGTTCATAACTGCCGTAAACACATTGCTTCAGGACGGGCACTTCGTTTTGTTCTATCCCGAGCAGAGTATGTGGTGGAACTACCGCAAGCCCAAGCCCCTGAAAAAGGGAGCCTTCACCTTTGCCGCTAAGAATAATGTTCCGGTTTTGCCCTGCTTTATCACAATGAAAGACTCAAATATCATGGGTGAAGATGGGTTCTTTGTTCAGGAATATACCATTCACATTGAGCAACCCATTTACCCCAATGACCAATTGCCTTATGTGCAGAAAGTGAAGGACATGATGGATCAAAACTATGCTCTCTGGAAGCATATTTATGAAGAAGAATATCAGATCCCTCTGTCTTACACAACAGAGCGCAGCTGAATATAGGATCCGGTCAAAATGATGCGACTGCCTGCGAGATGTAATTACTTAGGCTGATATTTTGAGCCGCATAATATCTTTTCCGACAGGATATATCAAACAGAAACCATTCTATTGAGTGGTTTCTGTTTTTCTTTGCCTGAAAGAGCTGAAAGAGACCTGTTTGCTCCTTTTCTGTACGGCCGAGATTTGTACAAAAACTGTAAAGAACTTGAAAAAGGTGTTTGCATTATGGCACTTTCTATGTTACAATTTTTATACTCGGGTATTATGGCCTACTGTTGAAACGGTATCATTGTACGGAGCGGAAGTGCCGATTCCAGCTCTTAAATGGATGAATGTTTCCTGTTTTAACCCAAGGCCGGATATCCAAAATTCCATAAGGAGGAAGCAAATGATACAGCGAGACAAACAAGCAAAGAAACATCTTTTCGGACGCAGACTCGCAGCGGCAGTGCTGGCCGTGATCATGGGAGTGTGCTGCATTCCCCTGACACCCATTCAGGCCAAAGCTGAGGATGCTGGGTATGAACTCTATCCCATACCCCATACAATTAGCTACACCGGAAAAGACTACATCGTAAGAAATGAAGTCAATCTGGTGGTCGAAGACGGTATTGACAATTATACCGTAGATCGACTGGAAGAGGTATTGACCCTTAAAAAGGACATTACCTACACCGAGTCCAATGCCATCGTCAATGGCAAAACTAACATTCTGGTGGGCATCAAGGGCTCCAATGGCTATGTAGATACATACGCCCAGAAGAACCTGACGGTTTCTACCGAAAACCTGTTCGGCAAGCAGGATTCCTATGTTTTGGACAGCCGGAACGGTGTTATCACCGTACTGGGCAAAGACACCGATTCCAGCTTCTACGGCCTCACGACTCTGTACCATGTGTTTGCACAGATGGACAGCTACACAATCCGTGAGTTCCATGTGGAGGACTGGGCAGATGTGTCCAGCCGTGGATTTATTGAAGGTTATTACGGCAACCCCTGGAAAACAGAGGATCGTGTTAACCTGATGAAGTGGGGCGGCTATTACAAGCTGAATTCCTATTTCTATGCACCTAAGGATGATCCCAAGCACAACGGAAAGTGGAGAGAGCTTTATGACGAGGATGAGATCCGTGATAAGATCATTCCTCTGGCTGAAGCAGGCAATGCTTCCAAGTGCCGTTTCGTCTATGCTCTGCATCCCTTTATGAACAATCCTGTCCGGTTCAACACTCCGGAAAACTATGCACACGACCTGAAGGATGTGCAGAATAAGTTTACTCAGGTCATTAAGGCCGGCGTGCGTCAGATTGCTATTCTGGCTGATGATGCTAAGCATGTGGGCGACGACAATTACATCAAATTCCTGAAGGATATGTGCGACTGGCTTGAGACAATGAAGGCGGAATATCCGGATCTCAAGATGACTCTGCCGTTCTGCACTCAGGAATACATGAGCTGGGGCAAGGAATACTACTCCAAGTTCCCTGAGAATGTTCAGATCGTTATGACCGGCGGCAAGGTTTGGGGCGAGGTTTCCAACAACTTCACCACTTCCTTCACCCAGACAGCAGGCCGTGGCCCCTACATGTGGATCAACTGGCCCTGCACCGATAACTCCAAGAAGCACCTGATCATGGGCGGCTACACTACCTTCCTGCAGCCCGGTGTTGACCCCAAGAATATTCAGGGTATCGTGCTGAACCCCATGCAGCAGTCCGAGCCCAGCAAGGTTGCTATCTTCGGCAATGCCTGCTACTCCTGGAATATCTGGGAGAACGAGGAAGAGGCAAATCAGGCATGGTTTGACTCCTTCAAGTATGTGGATCACAACTCCGCTATGGAGACCGAGGCTTCTGCAGCTCTGCGGGAAATGTCCAAGCACATGATGAATCAGGCTATGGACGGCCGTGTTCAGCCTCTGCAGGAATCTGTGAAGCTGAAAGTTATCCTCAACGATTTCAAGAGCAAGCTGGCTGCCGGCACTGTTACTGCTCAGGATGTAGATAAGGTGATGGCGGAGTTCTATGTTCTGCAGGCCGCTGCAAAGACCTACCGTGCCAAGGCCGGTGATCAGAATGTGAAGGATCAGATCGTCTACTGGCTGGACTGCTGGGACGACACCACCGCTGCTGCTCTTGCTTACCTGAACGGCGTGAAGGCGGTTCTGATCAAGGACACAACCAACGCCCTCAAGTACAACTCCATGGGCAAGGCTGCATTTAGCAAATCCAAGTCGCATGGTTTCCATTATGTAAACCATACTGAGTATGCCGAAGTCGGCGTACAGCACATTGTTCCCTTTATCAATACCCTTGCTGACTATGTCTCTCGGTACGCCGAGCTTGCCATGGACCCCAACAAGGTGATTGGTACCTTTATCACCAGCCGTAAGGATAACCCCGTAGGCGACATCAAGAATGCCGTGGACGGAGACGACAGCACCTTCATCAGCTATCGGAATCCCGCTGCAATCAAGGCAGACGAATTTGTCGGTGTTGTCTATAACCGGCTGATTACCATTGAGGACATCCGTTTCCTGCTGGGTACCGGCAAGAACCACTTCGATGCATGTAAGCTTCAGTACACCGAAGATGGAACCGAGTGGAAGGATATTCCTCTGGTCGATAAGGAAAACTCCTTTACCGGTATTCAGGATCAGCATCTGGAAGTAGTTGTAAAGCAGCAGAATCTGCCCAAGAATTTTAAGGCTATGGGTATCCGCCTGATTGCAACTGCTAACAACAGACTGGATGCTTGGCTGGAAGTGCATGAGATCCAGGTGAACGCGCTCAAGGGCGTTCTGCCTATGGTCGATGGCACCTTCTCTGCATCTGAGGGCCTCAGCATTAAGAACAAAGCATCCTGGGATGTTCTGAAGGACAAGAAGAACGGTACTGAGGTACACCTGAGCAACGCCGGTGACAAGACCGTTAAGAATGCTTACATCCAGTACACCTTCCGGGAAGCTACCAAGCTCGGAACGGTACACTTTGTTCAGGGTGCAAGCCAAGGCAATGATGTCATCAGAAACGGCTCTCTCCAGTATCTGGGAGAGGACGGACAGTGGCACCTCGCAGGACACATTACCAATGCAAAGGTTCAGACCTTCAAGCTGAAGAACAAGAATATTGTTACCACCGCAGTTCGGATCATCAACCATACCGATGTGCCCGTGTGGTGGCGTGTGGGCGAGTTCCGTGTGGAAGGCACCAAAACTGCCGCTAACCTGCCCATCCAGTACAATGTGATCAAAACTGACATCTGGAAAGTGGTTGGCGGTTCTGAGGCCAATCTCCATGACGGAAACGACGGTTCCTATGTTTACTACGATCCCGACGGAAACGGCAATCCCAACAATATCAATAATGATAACTGCATGGTTGACCAGTTCCTGGGCTACAATTTCGGCCGTGTGGTCGAACTGAAGAGCATTCACGCTGTTGTTGGCAATGCTGCCAATCCCGGTGACAAGATTGTGAATTACGCAATTGAGACCTCCATGGATAATCAGACCTGGACACCTGTTCCCGGCTATGATAATCATCGTGGTGCCGACAGAGGCGTTGATGTGATTGACATCAATCTGGAAACTCCCCTCAACGCTCAGTACATTCGCATCCGCAATCTGGAGCAGCGTCACGCTTGGACCTATTTCAGCGAGTTTAGCGTGAAAGAGGTTGTACATCAGGAGGGAGACACCGAATACCTGTACACCAATGTGAAAACCGACATTCTCTCCAATAGACGCGAGGACACTGTGAGCCTGACCACCGGTACCGTAAACCTGAACAAGGGCGAGTACATTGGCGTGGATCTGGGCAATATCAAGGCCGTTACCAAGATCGATACCTCTGCTCTGGGCAACAATGTTGCTCTGGAGACATCTATGAACGGTGTGACCTGGACTGCCTGCACAGCCGGCTCCGGCAAGAACATCGATGCTCGCTATGTGCGTGCCGTGGCAAAGGCCGACGGTGTTGCACTGGATCTGAGCAAGTTTGAAGTCACCTTCAAGTATGTGGGCGACAAGACCGTAAGCAGTGACTTTGATGTGAGTGACGCTGACCGGGACATCAGAATCGTGGGCGGCGTTGAGAACATCTTCGACGGAAAGCTGGATACCAATGGCACCATCACCGGCGTTCAGCTGGCCGGCAGACATATTACCTTTGATCTGGGCCGTTCCATCCATTTCAACAGCCTGCGTTACTATATTGCTGAAAACAACTGGGATTACCTCAGACACGCAAAGGTTGAGATTTCTGCAGACAAGGAACACTGGACTGAAGTAATGGTGATCGGCAAGCCGACAGCCAATACCTCCAATACCACTGTTGCCAAGGAGGCAGATTACCTTACCCATGACAGCAATAACCCCGGTTATATGTATGCTGAGGCTAAGAATCTGGACAAGGATGCCCGCTACATCCGCATTACTCCGCTGTCCTCCTACAACCACAGATGGGTCACCATCAACGAGCTGATGATCAACGGCGGCGCATACATCTCCGCTGAGGTCAACCGGGACATCATTTCTGAGTCTCAGGAAGAGCCCAACAAGATTCCTTCCAACGCTCTGGACAAGGACTGCAGCACTACCTACCTGCCTTCCGCTAAGAACAGCTCCTTTACCTATCGGGTTTCCGCTTCCGAGGGCGTGACGATTCTGCGTCTGGTGCAGCTGGGTACCATCTCCAATGCCACCGTCAGTGTCCGTTATGTGGGTGAGAATACCAATGTAACACTGGGCACTATGAATCAGGCTATCAACGAGTTCGTTCTCGCTGAGGGCAAGACCCTTGAGAGCGTCACCGTAACCTGGAAGGATATCGTTCCTGAGATTGCGGAGATTGCTACTTCCACTGACAAAGTTGTGAAGGTAGACAAGACTGCTCTGAAGGCCGCTCTGGATGCAACCCATCCCACTAATACCTGGATCACCGACAGCATCAACAATTACAATGATGCCAAGGCTGTGGGACAGGAAATCTACAAGAACCCCAATGTCACTCAGGCTGTGGTTGACTCCGCTCTGGGTGCAATCAAGAGTGCTGTCGCCGATGCTGAGCTCAAGGTCACCAATATGGATGAGCTGCAGGCTCTGGTAGACAACAAGCTGAGCAACGATGCCACAACTTACACCACTAACAGCTACTATGTATACAGTGCTGCTGTGGAAAATCTGAAGGATGCCCTTGCAAATGCCGATAACCTGACTCAGGCTAAGGCTGATAAGCTGAAGGCATCTGTCGAAGAGGCTCAGGCTGCTCTGGAATTCTCCATCCGTAACCGTGAGCTGGCTGAGCTCGGCGTAGAGGGCTATGCGGCTCTGGTGGGTGACGAATACACCACCGACAGCTTCAGCGCTGTGACCGCTGCCAAGGAAGCCATTGACGCTCTGGTGGCTCAGGACAAGGCTGCTCAGAACGGCGAGGGTGAGCGTGTGAATCCCGCGAAGTTCGTGGAAGCCAAGGCTGCCTACGATCAGGCCGTTGCTGCCCTGCGCTACAAGGCAGACAAGTCCGTTCTGCAGGAGCTGGTTGCCAAGGCTGAGACTTTGGATCTCACCGGATACACCTCTGAGAGTATCGAGGCATTCAACTCTGCTCTGAAGGCCGCCAAGGACGTTCTGGCAGACGAAACCATCGGCAAGGATAATCAGAATGTGGTTGACGAAGCTGTGGAGCAGCTGAAGGCAGCCATCAGAGGCCTGTCTGTTCAGCAGACTCCCGGCACTGATACCAAGCCCAATGCGCCCCAGACCGGCGATGACAGCAACATGACCATCTGGGTTGTTGTTGCAATCATTTCTCTTGCAGGCGCCGTATGCGCTGCAGCATTCCTGCTGCACTCCCGCAAGCGTGGCAGCAAGTAATTAAAAAGGTACGGTCATCCCTCACGGGATGACCGTATTTTTTGCTGAGACGCCGGATTTCGGAAAAATCAGGTGCCTCGTGTAAAACTGAAACAGACAGCAAAAAAATGTCCCCCAAGCAGATAATCCATCCGCTTGGGGGACAATATGCATTTTATTGGGAGACTGTTACAGCAGCCTCATATGCTTCGTTTGAAACAATCAGTTCCGCTGATATCAGAACATGAAGGAACGGAGCACCTCTGCCCAGGAGAAGGAGTTCTTCATTGCGGAAGGCAGATAGTTGGAAGATACCAGCTGAGCAAACAGGAGAGAAACAATCACGAACACCAGAACAACGCCCAGAATCATGTACAGCTTCTTATTGGGGCTCAGGGTGCAAACCTTCTCGTTGGCAGCTACTACAAAGCAGACATTTGCGAAAGCGCAGACAACATAGAAGAAGACAAGGCCGAGGCTTACATTGATCAGCAGCAGAACGCAGGCCACCAAAACCACAGGGATGGAAACGGTGGAACGGATGGCTGCCATGCCGAGGGCATTTGCAAAGGTAAGCTCACCCTTGAGAATCTTGTTGGCGCCCAGATAAATTCCTGCAAAAGCAGCGGACAGGATCAGGGAGTAAAGCAATGTCTGGAAGAAGCCGCCGACACCGGAGATAAGAAGTCCCTTGGAGTAGTGACCTGCGATTCCGATGACACTGTTGATCTTGGCAATGAGAATTGCTGCAAAGACGGCAGACAGCAGTGCATGAACAGCAACGATAATGCCGGATGCAAGCATATCACCCTTGCGGACGAAAGGAGCGCAATTGGTGGCAGGAGCTTTCAGCAGGTTTACAAACTCGCTGAAAACATTGGCTGCGGCCTTCTTGCCCTTTTCAAAATTGTCAGATGCGGCTGTGGCAGAAGCGGCAGGTGCTGCATTTTCAGCAGGTGCTGCGTTTTCGGCAGAAGCTTCTGCGTTCTGGCGGCAGTTGCAAACTTCGCCGTCCTCTAATTTTCTTCCACAATATCTACAAAAAGCCATATTAAATCCTCCGTTTGATTATTCTGCTTTGATGTTGCTCTCAGCGTTGAAACGATCTGCATTCGCAGTTACGCAGCTGGCATAGGCCTCTTCCAAAGTCTCGTAGCCACGGAAGAAGACGCTGGCCCATCCGCCGAGCGGCTTGCTGAAGCTCTTGTACGGAGTCTCATATCTGCTCAGATCGACAATTACAGAACCGTCTTCGCTCAGCATCAGATTCTGGAAACGGACGCTGAAATAGTAATCAATGGTCTCATCAACAGTCTCCTTGGTCTCGTCATCGGTACGCTGATAGGATGCAGTGACCTTGAAAATCAGATAGATATAGTTGTGGTTATAAGTATCCTGTTCCTTGGAATCGAGGAAATAGCTGCCGACATATTCCATGCCCTTCAGGGTGGCCTTTTCCCAGTTCTTTGCAACATGAGACTTCATAATGTCGTTGCACTGGTTTTTCATGTTGGTCCAAGCGTCATCGTTAATTTCAGACAGCTTGGTAACATAGGTATCCAGACCGCTGACGGTGTAGGTCTGCTCTGTCTTGGAGAAAATGATGCCGTACTTTCTCAGCAGATAATGGTTCTTCTTTTCGCTTTCTGCGTTGCGCACAGTAACGGTAACGGTGTCTCCGTTTTTCAGAGATTCCTTTGCACTGAGCTTAAAGTCAAAATCGTACACATAGGCGGCATCGCTGTTCCACTCCAGACGGGCTCTGCCGTTGGGAGAAGTTCCGCTAAAAGTAACCTTAATGAGAGAAAACGGATCGATTTCTTCGGCAACTTCCAGACCAGATACGGTAAAGTCCTTGTTCTTGCAAACCAATTTGACACCGAAGTCTCTCTTTGCAGCTTCAACATCACAGTCCCATTCCACCTGAACGGTCTCGCCGTTAGACAGATCGGAATCCTTGCTGATGTCGTAGTCAACATACCGGCTCAAAAACATCCGACAGATGGAGTCGTCATCGAACAGATCACCGACTTCATCCATGTGTCTGCCCTGATATTTGAGCTTTCCCGCAAAATCATCATAGAAAGCATCTTTATCAAAAGTAAATTCTGCGGTACCGGCGGTATCGTAGCCTTCGTAGGTGATCTTGACATAGTCATTGAGATCGATCTTCATAGGCCGGGTCGTAAAGAAAACGGTCAGTGCGATAGCGACAACCAAAACGGCAGCCACAATACCAATCAGTGCTTTGTGCTCCTTGACATACTTGGTTACATGCTCAAGGGTCTCCGACTTCTGCTTAGGGGCTGTCTGAGTCGGTGCAGACGCCTCTTTTCCTTCTTCTACCAAACTGGTGCCGCAGTTATCGCAGAATTGCGCATCATCCGGAACCTGTTGGCCACAATTGGGACAAAACATTGCTCTCTCTCCTTTATTTTATTTTTTTCAATCAAGAGTTTTTTGCGTTTTTATTAAAACCCAAAACGGCTTTGCACATACTGGCAAATCGGCAGGAATCATTCCGGTTTTGTATAAGCAAGCCTGAACTCTGTGATGACACTTTTAGGGCGCAGCCTGTAAGCCGTAAGATTTTTGAAGGCTGCTGGGAATCATTTTTTGAATGCCGTGCGAAACAGAATGGGGCAGTGTAAAAATGCGCTGACAGGTGCAACTTCTGTCATTTGCCCCATGACTGACAAATATTTCCATATTCCTCTGAATTTACGCTGATTATAACATCCATTTTTTGAAATGTCCATACACAAACAACCATTTTTTACAGGAATGTGAATTTTCTGGAAACTATTTTCCGCACAGCCTCGCCAATGCACTTGAATGGAAATGCTGTGGATTTTCAATGACGGCAGAGCGGCTCATGCTCGACTTTTCGGCGCAAATGTGGTAGAATACAGCAAAAAAAGGAGTAGTCTCGTATGAAAAAATTGTATGTGCTTATTTTGGCCGCGCTGATGCTGACCGGCTGCACTTCCGGAAGCAAGAAAGCGGAGTACCGGCAGGTCAGCTCCGCCGAGGCGGCCGCCATGATGGAAACCGAGAAAAACTATGTCATTCTGGATGTGCGCACACCGGAGGAATTTGCCGAAGGCCATATTCCGGGGGCAGTCAATATCCCGAATGAGCGTATCGGGGACAGCGAAATTTCCGAACTTCCGGACAAGGCGCAGCTGATCCTCGTTTATTGCCGCAGCGGAAACCGGAGCAAACAGGCGGCAGGAAAGCTGGCGGCGCTGGGGTACACGAATATCGTGGAATTTGGCGGAATCAAGAGCTGGCAGGGAGACATTGTTACAGATTAAAAGCGGAAAAGCTGGGCAGGAAACAAACTGTCCGGCTTTTTTGTTTTATCAGAAGCATCCGCTATACACGGATTCGGCGACGGCAGACCGGATGTGTTGTCATTTTGTACAATATCTCGGACGAAATTGAGTTACTGTGCCGAATGTTCGTGGATTAGCGGTTGACCAGTTGAAATATTGAAAATTTGATAGTAAAATAACAGCATCTATGGCGATAAAAATATATGTGTTTGAGGTGGTTTATATGAGAAAGGGGAATCCGATTTTCACTAGACTATGCGCTTTGGTGCTGACGGCATTGTTCCTGCTGTCTCCCATGCAGGGACTGGCCGCATCGGCATCCGGCGCAGAACCCGGCGGTAATCAAACCGGGGCAGCCATTCAGGGCGTATTCCCGAATAACGGGAGTCATAATCCTGCTGTTTATGCCGGAGGTAAGGTCGACTACTTCTGGTATACGGCCTACTACACGGATGAAGTAAACGGGACGATCAAATTTATCGTTAAAATGTATGACGGAAGTCCCTATGACTATGCATACATAGCCGGCGACTTCAACGGCTGGGGCGATGCGGCGAAAGATGAGCGGTATCGTCTGAACTGGCAAGAGGATCCGAACGAAAAGGGCGTTTGGAAGATGATGAACACCATCACCTTCAGCAGTGACCCCAAGGACCCCAACTATCTGGCACCGGGAAAGCATGCATATAAGTTCATGCTTTACAATCACGACAAGAAAGATTTTGACTGGATCGATGCCGATGGCTTTGTAAACGCTGCAAATTCCTCTTTTGAGTGGAAACCTTCTGTACCGCAGCCGCCCACGCCGCCTCAGCCTGCGGAAGGATGGCAGGTAAAGGTTTCCAGTGACACGGTTACGGCCAATCATCCCGTGGAGCTGGTGGCGGTTTTGCAGGATGCATACGGTCAGCAGGTGCCGGTGGAAAATGCCGTATGGCAGATTTCTGATGCCGGCGGCACGGATGCAAAAATCGTAAACGGCAATTTCCTGCAGGTTACCAATGCCACCGCAGGTGCAAAAATCACAGTGAAGGCTGTGGGAGAAAACGCACAGGCCGAGAGAATCATTACCGTCGCTGCTCCGGCCGACGGAACGATGGTTCACTATTTCCGCCGGGACAGAGATTACAGCGATTGGAATTTCTGGAACTGGGGCGCAGGTGATCAGAGCGTTGCCGTGAATCCCACTCAGAATGGGGATATGGGCATTGCGGCCTGTCTTCCCGAGGGGAGCAATGTAATCGTCCGAAAGGGCGAGTGGGCTGCCCAGACCGGCACCTATCATCTGCCTGCGGGCGCAAAAAATGTCTATTTGATTGACGGCAATCCCAAGGTTTATACCAGCCTTGCCGAGGCAATTCTGGCAACCAATGCCCAGATGAAGGCTGCCATTATGGACAGCAAGGGCCAAATCAGAGTGGAGCTTACGGATGCCGCTCTGGCAGGTGTCACATTCTCTCTTTGGCGAAACGGTGCTGACACCGGAATTACTGCTGCCGCTCAGGGAAATCGGGTGCTGGTGGATACCCGCACTCTGAAAGACTTTGATCCCTCCGACCTGCTGGAAATCCGGGCGGATCATATGTTCCATACGCCCTGTCAGGTTACTATGCGGAATGTGCTGGACAGCTATGTTTATAATGGAAATGACATGGGCGCTGTTTATGGTACGGAAAACGGCAGACTGTCGGTTTCCGGCGTAAAGGTCTGGGCTCCTACGGCAATCAAGGCGGAGCTGATGCTCTATAACAGCCCCACGGCGGAGAAGGCCAGCGGCACATCCGTTTTGATGGTGCGGGATGCAGCAACCGGAATTTGGACGGCGGCACAGCCTGCGGATGCCTACGGGAAGTACTATCTCTTCCGGCTGACCTTCCGCAGTGCAGAAGGGGAGCGCATCACCTATGCAGTGGACCCCTACGCAATGGCGGTGAGCCAGAACGGCAAAATGGGATACCTGCTGGACATCGTGAATGACCCGGCAACATATCCCGACCAAAACAAAGCGGCTTTTGACAAGACCCAAAGACCCCACTGCGCCAATATGCAGGATGCCATCATCTACGAGATGCATGTCCGGGACTTTACCATCAACAAAGCATGGGGCGGCAACGCTGCCTATGCCGGAAAATATCTGGGCGTTGCCCAGAGCGGCACCGCATACACCCACAACGGCATTAAGGTGCCCACCGGTCTGGATCATCTGAAAAATTTGGGCATTACCCATGTGCATTTGCTGCCCACCTATGATTTCGGCTCTGTGGACGAGACAAAGGACGGCAGAAACTGGGGCTATGATCCCGTAAACTACAATGTGCCGGAGGGCAGCTATTCCACAAATTCTGCCGATCCTGCCACCCGAATCCGGGAGTTCCGCCAGATGGTTATGAGTCTGCACGACAATGGCATCGGCGTGATTCTGGATCAGGTTTACAATCATATGTATTCCACGGAGAATATGGATGCTATCGTCCCCGGCTACTATTTCCGCAGCTGGGCAGACGGTACCTATTCCAACGGCTCCGGCTGCGGCAATGAGGTAGCCTCTGAGCGCCCCATGGTCAGCAAATTCATTGTGGATTCCAACAGACACTGGCTGGAACATTATAAGGTGGACGGCTTGCGGTTTGACCTGATGGCACTTCTGGATCAGAACACCATGCGTCAGGTCCGCAATCTGGACACGGGAGCCATTATGTACGGCGAGCCGTGGAAGGCTGCGAACAGCCCCCTGCCCAGTGAGCAGGAGACTGCAAAGAATCAGAATTTCATTGCCTTCTTCAATGATACCTTCCGTGACGGCCTCCGTGGCGACAATTCCCCTAGCAAGGGCTTTGTAAACGGTGGCGGCCTGAACAGTGCGGCGGTTCAAAACGGCCTGAACGGCAGAAATTTTGCGGCTCCCACTATTAACTATGTGGAGGCGCACGATAACTACACCATTTGGGATCAGATCATTACTAACGAGGGTCAGCAGACAGACGGCTACCGTCCTGCCGATATGAAGGAACCGTATATGCAGGACTGGCGGGTCAAAAAGGCAGTGCTTGCAAACAGCATGGTTCTGATGGCCCGGGGCGTTCCCTTCTTCCAGGGCGGCTCCGAATTCCTGCGTACCAAAAACGGTGACCACAACAGCTATCAGTCCGATGACGGCATCAACGACATCGAATGGGCGGATAAGGTGCAGTATCAGGATGTATTCACCTATTTCCAGGGACTCATCCGCCTGCGCAAGGACCATCCCGCCCTGCGCCGTACCACACCCGGAGATGCAAACAGCGTCACCAATCTCATGTACCGGGATGATTTGATCCTGCAGCAGCTGCGGGACAATCAGGACGATACATGGAAAAATGTTCTCATTATCTATAACGGCTCCACCGATGCCAACGGAACCGAAATTACATGGCTCCCGGAGATTTCCGGCGAGTGGAAGATCGCCGTCCATGACGGACAGGTGATGACGGATACCCCGCTGGGTACGGTGCAGATGCAGGGAAGCAAGCCTGTGAATTTCAGGGTTCCTTCCAGCTCCATGACAGTTCTCTATGACGACAGCGAGGGCACTGTAAATCCGCCGCAGCCGGGCGGCAATCTGGAATGGGACTACCTGTTTGCAGACCAGTCTGCGGACTATATGGAGCCTATGGAGCCCAGCTCTCAGGATAAAGTGACCGTCCGTTTCCGTGCAGGCGCCGGACAGGTGACAAAGGCCTTTGTGTCTGTGTGGGACAGCAAAAATCAGAAAGAAATCCTTTACCCCATGACAAAAGCCCCCGAAGCTTTCTATGCCGGCAAGGGCTATGATGCGCAAAAGGTGGAATTCTGGGAGGCAACCCTGCCGGAATGTGCCTATATCCGCTACTATAACTTTGTAATTCACGGCGTGGACGGCCAGATGGTCTGGCTCAGCGGCGGTGCATCCGCTCAGAGCCACAAGGGCATTACCACAACACCTCAGGATAACCGGGGATTCTGGATCGTTCCCAATTACAAAACCAGCAAGTGGGCCAAGGAATCCGTGTTCTATCAGATCATGGTAGACCGTTTCCGTGACGGCGACAAGACCAACAACCGGCTTCCCATGGATATTTCCCAGTCCGGCAATCCCTCGGAGATCACCGAGTGGGGCGGTGCCATTACCAACGGTCTGGAGTCGGACATGATTTGGAATAACCAGTTCTTCGGCGGCGACCTGATCGGCGTGCAGGAGGGCACCACCGGTTACATCTTCTGCTCCTCCTCTCCTGAGGATGGCGGCTTTGGTGAGGATCACGTCCTGGCCTACGAGGACGGCGCGGTGGCTGTCCAGGCTCTGCTGGCGGGGAAGATCGACTGCATGGTGATCGACAACGAGCCCGCCAAGGCCTATGTGGCAGCAAACCCCGGCCTGAAGATCCTGGAGACCGAGTTCGCCGTGGAGGACTACGCCATCGCGGTGAAGAAGGGCAACAGCCAGCTCCAGGAGGCCATCAACGAGGCCCTGAAGGAGCTCCAGGCCGACGGCTCCATCCAGAAGGTCGTGGACAAGTACATCAGTGCCAACTGATATAGGGACAAGCTGTGCGGATAAGCCGGTACACACCGGCTTATCCGCTCCGTCATGAAAGGAGAAGACCTGTGAATTGGATCCAATGGTGTGAGGAGCTGCTGGTGCAGGCCACGGCGCAGGAGCCTATGGGCCTGTGGGAGCAGTTCAATATGGATATCTACCGGAGCTTCATCCAGGGTGGACGCTGGAAGCTCTATCTGGAGGGCCTGGGCAATACCCTCCTGGTGTC
>RCNI01000829.1_pt1 | contig 18067 bp, 17 predicted proteins | sample 2041151 | NCBI WGS metagenome assembly RCNI01 (sample SAMN09708214, study PRJNA481090) | feces metagenome | isolation source: feces | place: Antarctica: Albino Rookery | reverse complement strand
ATTTAGATTGTTCTTCAAGGTATTTAGTGTGATCAAAACCTATCTTCATGCTAATACTCCTTCAGTTAATCGAATTTAAATGACTTTTTATTATAGCATAGATTTTCAGATAATTCTATCATAAGCCACCTTACAAAAATCATTATTTTCAAGAAATCTTCTATATCTACTATATCAGTTTTCCTAGGTAAATCAAATGTAAGATAAAAAGAAAAAGCTACCCGAAGGTAGCTTTTTTTAGAAAGATTATTTTTTCTTGGATTTCGCACGAGCGGAGCGATCAAGAATCGCTTTACGCATACGAATATGATTTGGAGTTACTTCTACGAGTTCGTCATCGTTGATCCATTCCAAAGCTTGTTCCAAGCTGAAGATTTTAGGTGGAACCAAACGAACCGCTTCATCAGAGGAGCTAGAACGCATGTTAGTAACGTGTTTTTTCTTACAAGGGTTAACGTCCATGTCGTTTTCACGAGCATTTTCACCGATAACCATACCTAAGTATACAGGTTCATTCGCACCCAAGAACAAAGTACCACGATCTTGAACGGAGTTAAGACCGTAAGCTGTTGTTTCACCGTCTTCGAAAGCTACGAGAGCGCCACGAGTACGGCCTGGGATGTCGCCTTTGAATGGTGCATAACCATGGAATACATGGTTCATGATACCATTACCTTTTGTATTTGTAAGGAATTGGGAACGGAAACCGATAAGACCACGAGCTGGAACGATAAATTCCATACGTAAGTAACCGGATACTTCGTTCATATTGATAAGGTCCGCTTTACGTTGACCCAAGGATTCCATTACGGTACCCATGAACTCTTGTGGTACGTCGATTGTTAAGTACTCCAATGGTTCACAGAGTTGGTCGTTGATGCGTTTGTAAATTACTTTTGGTTTACCTACTTGTAATTCATAACCTTCACGACGCATAGTTTCAATCAATACCGCCAAATGTAACTCACCACGGCCAGAAACTTTGAATACGTCTGGGGATTCAGTTTCTTCAACACGCATGGATACATTCGTTTGAATTTCTTTGAATAAACGGTCACGTAAATGACGGGATGTTACATAGTCACCATCACGACCAGCGAATGGGGAGTTGTTAACGGAGAACATCATACCCAAAGTTGGTTCGTCAATAGTAAGGGATGGAAGTGCTTCTGGTTGTTCCGCATCAGCTACGGTTTCACCAATGTTAATATCTTCGATACCTGCGAAGGAAACGATATCACCTACTGTAGCAGATTCTGTTTCTGTACGGTTCATACCTAAGTATGTGTAGAGACGACCGATTTTCGCTTTACGTTGTTCTTCGCCATTCATAACGATAACTTGTTGGCCCGCTTTCATCGTACCACGAACGATACGACCTACTGCGATTTTACCGATATATTCATCGTAATCCAACGTCGTTGTCATGAACTGTAAAGGACCATCTTCTTGGCCTTGTGGAGCTGGGATTTCGCGAATCAAAGTATCGAACAATGGTTGCATGTCCACTAATTCGTCTTCCATATTTGCTTTAGCAACGCCAGAACGAGCAGATGCATATACTACTGGGAAGTCTAACTGATCATCATCCGCTTCAAGTTCCATGAATAATTCTAGAACTTCGTCTTCTACTTCAGAGATACGTTCATCTGGACGGTCAATTTTATTGATAACAACGATTGGTTTCAAGCCTTGTTCCAAAGCTTTACGTAATACGTATTTTGTTTGAGGCATTGGGCCTTCATACGCATCTACAAGAAGTAATACGCCGTCTACCATGTTAAGTACACGTTCTACTTCGCCACCGAAGTCAGCATGGCCTGGTGTATCAACGATGTTGATTTTAACGCCATCACGCATTACAGCAGTGTTTTTAGAAAGGATGGTAATCCCTCTTTCTCTTTCCAAATCGTTAGAGTCCATTACACGTTCTGCAACTTTTTCGTTTTCTCTAAAAATATGGCTTTGTTTTAACATGGCGTCTACGAGTGTCGTTTTACCATGGTCAACGTGAGCGATAATCGCTACGTTTCTTAAATCTTCGCGAATCATAGTTCCTCCTCTGAGAGTATCGTATATTTAAATAATTTTAAGTATCCATTTTAGCTACCTATGAGATAGCAACAGTTTATTATACCATAGGTTTTCTATAAATGCACAGAAAAAATTATTTCTTCTCGCCCATGATGCGTACCTCTGTCTCGAGGCGAACACCATGTGCTTTATAAATCTCTTCTTGCACTTTACGGATAACTGCCAACACATCCTCTGCAGAAGCGTCCCCTTTATTGATGACGAAACCAGCATGTTTTGTCGATACTTGTGCATCGCCTACTGCCGTTCCTTTCAATCCCGTTTCATCGATTAATGTCCCCGCATAATAACCGGTCGGTCTTTTAAACGTTGAACCTGCCGATGCATATTCTAAAGGTTGTTTCGATTCACGGCGCTCCGTAAGATCTTTCATTGTTGCTGTAATTTCTGGAGTTAGACCACTTTCTAAAGCGCATTCTATCTCCACGATAATTTCCCCATTTGTTTGGAAAACGGAATGACGATACGAAAAATCGCAGCCCTCATTATCATATTCATGAAGCTCTCCATCAGCATCGACAGATCGCACCTTGGAGATAACTTGTTCCATTTCCCCTCCGTAAGCTCCTGCATTCATAAACGTACCACCGCCTATAGTACCAGGAATACCTACCGCAAACTCTAAGCCCGTTAGGGAATGGTCTCTAGCAAATTCAGAAGCCTCTTTTAACATAACGCCACTAGATACCGTCAAGACACCATCCGTTACGGACATTTTCTCTTTTAACTCACAAAGACATACCACAACGCCGCGTATACCACCGTCGAGTACGAGTACATTAGAACCACCACCTAAAATAGTTGGCTCAATATGATGTGCTCGCAATGTCTTCATAACAAATTGCAATTCTTCAATAGTGTGTGGCAGGATGAATATATCCGCAGGGCCACCAATGTTAAACGTTGTATAGTTTTTTAACGGTTCATCAACGAGAAGTCGATCATCTGCCAATCTTTCAGCCAAAGCTGCCAACACTATATCCATATTATTTCTGTTCAAGGATTTTCATTCCTTCTGTAATAGGTTCACTAATGATACGATAAATGTCTTCGGAAATTTTTACCCAAGATGTATACGCTTGTAAAAATTCACGAGCCACTTCATCCTCTGTTACTTTATGAGAAAGCTCTTGTAATTCTTTCATTTTAGTTTCTGCTTCTTCATTGCCAGCCATTCTCGCGTATTCCGCTTGAATTTGCAAAGTCATGAATTCACGAACAAGAGCTTTTGCTTGTTCATTCGCTTCTACTTTCGCTTCTGCTTCTTTTAAATGTTTAAACTCATCACTGCTTTTCATTGCTTTTTGCAATGCATATGCTGCATCGTAATTCATATTTCCTCCTATTACTCTACATCCATATTTAACATTCCCGTATTTTTTAAATCAGGAAAACCAAGTTGTCTCATTCCTTCGTACGCAATAATAGCTACGGAATTGGATAGATTCAAAGAACGCGCTTCATCAATCATTGGGATACGAATGCATGTATCACGATGCGCATCGAGCAATGCTTCTGGAAGGCCTTGTGTTTCCTTACCAAATACGAACATATCCCCTATTTCGTAATCAAAATCTACATAGGTATGATCGGCTTTCGTCGTTGCAAAAAAGAAACGACGATCTTTATACTCTTCCAATACTTCATCAAAATTTTCGTGAATGCGAACATCCACGAGATGCCAGTAATCCAAACCAGCACGTTTTAAATATTTATCATCCAAGGAAAATCCCAACGGCTTTACGAGATGCAATGTCATGTGATTGGCCGCACATAATCTTGCAATATTTCCCGTATTTCCTGGAATTTCAGGTTCAATTAATACGATTTCCATATTAGGCCTCTCTTCTAAAATCTCCGGATTTACCACCGGTTTTTCTCAACAATTGAACAGGGCCTATTACCATGCCTTTATCGACAGCTTTACACATATCGTACACCGTCAACAAGCCTACTTGAACAGCGGTCAAAGCCTCCATTTCAACCCCTGTCGGTCCCTTTGTTTTTACAACCGCTTCAATACGGACTTTTTTCTCTTCCTCTAACAAAGTGCAGAACACTTCAATTTTTGTCAATGCTAAAGGATGGCAAAGAGGAATCAGGTCGCTAGTCTTCTTGGCACCCATAATCGCCGCTAGCTGTGCTACTGTTAGCACATCCCCTTTTTTCATCGTATGTCCGGCAATATGCCGAACAATGTCTTCATTTATAGTGATAAACCCTTCTGCTATGGCCGTACGTTCTGTGTCATTCTTTTCACTCACGTCAACCATGCGGGCATTACCTTTTTCGTCAAAATGCGTTAAGCCCATGCACTTGTTCCTCCTTTATTTGCAACCCTATCATACTATATTTTAGCTATTTTTAAAAGACATCCCCTATGCAAGTCCTTTATGAAAACTTTTTGCTCTCTATTCTAGGCTTTTTCTTCATGATATACTAAAGATACTATAAGAATGTATGAGAAAGGAGTGTTTCCCATGTCAGTGAAATTAACCTATTTAGGCCACGCCGCTTTTTTATTACAAAAAGGGGATGTTGCCCTCATTCTAGACCCATTTCTCCGCGATAATCCATGGCAAATCGCGCAGCCAGAAGATATTAAATGCCAATACATTTTCGTTTCCCACGGCCACGGCGATCACTATGGTGACACCGATGAAATCGCAAAGGCGAATGATGCCTTACTCATCTCCACTGCCGAAATTGCCAACCGTGGAACAGAACGCAATTTACGTACTCACGCCATGCATATTGGTGGTGCCCATGATTTTGAATTTGGTTCCATTCGTATAACACCGGCCTTTCACGGCGCAGGCATTGAAGGCGGACACGCTGCTGGCGCTCTCATCAATTTCTACGGTAAAACCATTTATTTTGCTGGCGATACCGGTCTATTCTACGACATGGAGCACCTCTCTCGCTTCGGAGAAATTGACTACGCGCTCTTACCAATTGGTGATAATTTCACCATGGGCATTGAAGATGCGGCCATTGCAGCTTCTCTTATTAACGCCCGTATCACCATTCCAATGCACTATAAAACATGGCCTGTCATCGACAAAGATCCTCACGAATTTACTACACTCATCGGCGAAAAATACCGCCTAGCTGGACTCGTCGTCAACCCAGGCGAAACCATTACCTTTGAATAAAAACAGAAAGGATGCTACCTACTATTGCAGGTAGCATCCTTTTTTCTAGTCCTTTTTCTTGGAAGGATAGAGTATAAAGCGAACTGGTAAGTTAGAGGCACCAGCCGACATGAGGTCAATTTCTAAATCAGGGCCTCCTTTATAAGTGCCAATATATACCATATGGTCGATAGTCTTATGTCCTACATAGGCCAAAGACCGATCCGGTATGGCATGGATTTTGCTTGTACCTCGATTCGTCACTCGTAAATACCCGGCATAAGCACCGCCCAGCGGGTTGAAATACAAATCATAATAGCCCTTATTTTTCGTGTGAATAGTGATATGCTGCTCAACACCATAATCCCCTGTATTCTCCGAAGGGTCTACACAAGTTTTCGGCATTTCTGGCACAAAGCGATAACTCGCCCACGCCTTCGTCTCGTCACAGCCTTTTAAAAATGGCATCTCACGACCATTCAATAACTCAATATAGGCCGTACCGATGGTTGGATCGTAATAGGAAAGGACTTCAATCTCTCGCTTAGCGCCGATAAAAGTACCGCGCAAATGTCCCTCTGTATGTGGAAGAATCTTGCCAAGAGATTTTCTTGCACTCGCATTATGCCCGTCTTCAAGCATCATGACGGATACTTCCAAAGGACCCGTTGTCTCAAAGTTTACGATCCCCGATATTAGAGCATCTGGCGGAATATTTACCTTTTCCAAGTCCGCCCAGATTTCACGGCGTTCAAAAGGTTTTAAGACATATGTCTTGCCATCCTCTTTTTGATAGGCAGCATCGGTTTCAAAAACTTCCTTCGGCGTTTGAGAGTCAAGATTATGAGAGGCTAGCTCTTGTAAAGATAAGGAACGCCCTACCTCAAAATATTCAGGAGACGGCCCTGATAACAAGGTGTTTTTTATCGTGAGGGTATTCTCTTGATTCCCCAAATTTCGTACGACAATGGCCATATGCATAGGGCGGGGCGTCTCATTTACATGGTAAAAATAAATGCGCCCTTCCCCTTTATCCATTGTGCCTGTACATAGAATCCCCTCTTCATGCACATATTCCGGACTATCTGAGAAGAATAACGTCCCCTCTTCTTTCACAATCTTTGCAAGCAATGGAACCTGAGCGTCTCGATCCCCACGAAAAGCCTCTACAGACGGATGAAAATCTCCATGTTTTTCAGTCCATCCATTTAATATTGTTTGGATGCGCCCATTTAAAAGAGACGGCGCGTTCTTTGGTTCTGCTGCCGCTCCATAGGCGCTTGCGGATACGGTAGCCAACAACATGACTCCTACCAGTCTTTTTAATAGCTGGTATCCTTTGTGTTCTTTCATATATAACTCCTTATTTGAGTATTCCTACTTCAATATCATGGGCCATTTTTTCAAGTTTTCTAAAGCGATGATTGATACCCGATTTCGAGATTTCTCCGCCTAAGATGACCATGATATCTTGTAAACTCGCCGATGGATTTTCCAATCGAATCTGTGCCACTTCTCGCAATTTTGGAGGTAGATTTTCGATAGGCATAAAAGCGGCAATCGTTTTAATCGCATGCATTTGTCGCACTGCCGCATCCACCGTTTTTTGTAAATTAGCGGTTTCACAATTTACTTTTCTATTAATTTGGTTACGCATTTCTTTAACCACGCGCACCTCTTCAAAGTCGAGCATCGCAAGAGATGCCCCCATACTTTGCAAGCAAGCCGTCACGCCGTCTCCGTCTTTTACATAGACAACGTATCCTTCTTTTCGCTCCGTAATCTTGCCTTGAATATTGAAATATTTTAGAATATGCACCAATTTTTCCGCAAAAGCGTAATTAGATGTATTGAACTCTAAATGGTAGTAGGTCTGCGGTTTATTAACCGAACCGCCACCTAGAAAAGTGCCTCGCAAAAAAGCTCTCTTCTCTTCCATGCCGCGCAGCCATTTTGACGGAATCATTTCCGTCGGAGGCCACAAGCAAAGTTCTTCCAATACAGCCTTTGCTTCTGGTGAAGGAGCTACCGTCAACGTATACATATTCTTTTTTCGTAAATTCAAACCTTTACGAATCACAACGGATGTTTCAAGGGCAAAATTGTTCTTTACAATTTGCAATACGCGTCGTGCTACGGCATTATTAGCCGTAGACATGCCGATACCTACGGTACCATTTGCGCCGAGTAAAATAGAGCCTCGTACACGTAATATCGTCGATAACTCTATTTTTTCAGAAAGAGAACTTTCCGTCTCGTAGCGGCATAATTCATTTTTTACCTCTTCTGCAAAGGACAATCTATCCCACTCCTTTTAATGATCTTGTCGTTGTAAATAATATTCGAGAATTCTTGGATCTACATCAGACTGCATCGCATACACTATATCCATAATGACTTTGCTAAGGCGCATTGGATCATGAGTAAATTCATTTTCTTTATTCGTTAAATTCGCTCGTACCACACGAACACCGAGTTGACGTAAACGGTTATCATCGATGCGTACCGGCTTCGTATTTCTAGAAGCAGCTTCTTCGAGTTGTTCTGCCGTATAATCTAGATCATTTGCCAGTACCATATCCACGAGGCCTTTACCACCGTGACGAATAATCGCTTCCACATGGTCTGCCACCGTATAACCTGTCGTTTCCCCATTTTGCGTCATTACATTACAAATATAGAGTTTTTTTGCTTTTGCCGCACGGATGTGATCACGAATATTTTCGATGAGAATATTCGGAATAACGCTCGTATATAAACTACCAGGACCTAAAATAATGACATCTGCATCATCAATGGCTTGCAAAGCAGCCCCTTCTGCATGCACATCACCAGGTTCCATGAATACTCTAGAAATCGCTTGTCCTGCTTTTGGAATCTGCGATTCACCACGAACGACGGTACCATCCGCCATACGAGCACTGAGTACTACTTTTTCCGTCGTCGCCGGAATAACACGACCACGCACTTTTAAAATCTTACTAGAAGCTTCGAGAGCTCCTTCAATATCATCATCTAAAACCTGCGTTAAGGCTGCTAAGAACAAATTACCAAAGGAATGTCCAGAAAGATTGCCCGCATCACCAAAGCGATAGCGGAACAGCTTTTTCATCAAGCCCTCAGTCTCTGCCAAAGCCACCAAACAGTTTCGAAGATCACCAGGCGCTACCATCTGTAAATCTTCGCGAAGTCGCCCCGAAGAACCACCGTCATCGGCCACTGTAACAATAGCCGTAATATTCGATGTCTTCGTTTTCAAACCACGAAGTAATGTCGATAAGCCTGTACCTCCACCAATTACGACGATTTTAGGACCTTGCCCTAATCGTAAATTTTGGAAGATATAATCGCTCACTTGATTACCTTCATCAGGAATGATGGCATGAACGATGGTCTTAACCATCTTTCTGGCGCCCCAGTACATGATAAATACCCCTAGAAGGATCGCCACGACGCCTGTTTTCACCAACGCCTGATAATCATAGCTGCCCGTCATATAGAAGGACATTTTAAGGAGCCAGTCCTCAATCCACGTGAGCCAACGATAGTCAATCATCAAGAAAAAGCCAAGCATGAGCAAGCTTACGCCAATCCCGAATAATAAAAACCATCGCTTAATACGAATGCCTGGCGCTAGCCAGCGGAAAATACCCCATTGCTTCATTACTTCTCACCGCCTAGCACTTCAGGTTCTTCCACGATTTCGTAGTCTTCCTCAACGTCATTTTTCATCATATCGCGATGCTCTACGATTACGCGCATATCTTTTGCACGTAAATCACGACCTAATTCTTCGGCCATACATACAGAGCGGTGCATACCGCCAGTACAACCTACGCCAATAATCATCTGGCTCTTACCTTCTTGTTCGTAACGAGGCATCAAGAATTCCATCATATCGAAGTATTTTTTCTTGAATTCCTGCGTAACATCAAAAGAATTGATGTATTCAGAAACAGCCGGTACACGACCCGTTTTATTACGCAATTCTTCAATATAGAATGGATTTGGTAAGAATCGTACGTCCCAAATCATATCGGCATCCATTGGAATACCATGTTTAAATCCAAAACTCACGATATTTACAGTCATTCGTGAAGAACCTTTTACTTTTGTAAATTCTTTTTTCAAATAAGCTTTGAGCGCCGCCGCTTTCATATTGGATGTATCAATAATGAAATCTGCTTTGCTGCGTATATCTTCTAAAATCTTGCGCTCTTTTTGCAATCCTGTCGTAATGCGACCGCCCGAGGAAAGAGGGTGAGAACGTCTCGATTCTTTATAACGGCTGATAAGTACTTCATCGCTAGCCTCCATAAAGATAATCTTGTAATCCACTTTCATCTCTTGCAATTTTTCCAAAGATTCATTCAAAGCGTCGAAAAAATCTCCGCCACGAATATCTACTACCGTTGCCAATTGAGCAATGCGATCACCGCCACAACATAATTCTGTTAATTTTGGCAAAAGAACGGGCGGCAAATTATCGATGCAGAAATATCCTAAATCTTCCAAAGATTGAAGCGCTCTGGTCTTACCTGCGCCGGACATCCCCGTCACTATGAGTAAACTAAATTGTTCCATCTTACGCCTCCTGTAAAAAATATTCCTCCAAAAGCTTTGCCACACCATCTTCATTATTAGAAGCTGTAATGACATCAGCCACTTCTTTTACACAGTCTTCTGCGTTAGCTACGGCAACGCCAATACCAGCCATTTCAATCATAGCCATATCGTTTTGCGCATTACCAAAAGCCATGGTTTGTTCCATCGTTAATCCGCGTTTTTCTGCCATAGAAGATAAGGCAGCACCTTTTGACACACCCTTAGCAATAATTTCTAGGAACGTATCTTTAGACTGTACCACCTCAATGGTGTCGCCACATTCTTCTTTTAAAATCGCCATAATACCGGGTATATTTTCCGGATAATCTACGGCTAAAATTTTATCGGCATTATCGCTTGGTTGATAGAAGGCTTCTCCTTTAGGATGAATCGTTGCCCCCGTAATATCTTCATAATACGTAGACACTTCTGTCTTCTTATCAACAGTGATTGTATCGTTGCAATAGTATTGCACATACCATTTATGTTTTTGCGCCAACGCCAAGACTTTTTTAGCGATATCTAGAGGAATGGCATTTTGGTACAAAATTTCACCAGAGGCTACTCGTTGTACCACACCGCCAGAATAAATAATGATTGGGCTGTCCCCTACACCAATAGCTTCGCCAATTGGTTTTGCCGTTTGATACATGCGGCCTGTAGCAATCACAACCTCTATACCCTTTTTACGTAATGCATCAATGACATCAATCGTATATTGCGATACCGTGCTATCATCGTGAAGCAATGTATCATCTAGATCGATGGCCACTAATTTTATATCTTTATACAATGTAAAACTCCTTTACTTACTTTTATATACAGTTATCTATATTATACACGGAAATTCAAGGCCTCTCAATATATTAGCCCCTTCTCCCCCTATATTTTGCTACAAAAAAAAGAAGGCATGATATTCATACCTTCTTTTTTATAATTATTCAATACGTGCTGCATGTTGTTGGACCGGATTCTCGTTTGTATATCTTTGCCTCTCTTCACTTCCACCAAAGATATCGCTAATCCCGAAAACACAGCTTAGTATAGGTTTCATAAACTCCCATTAATGAAATCCTATCTTTGTTTTCATTATACGGTTTGTATACAAAGAAAACAATTTACAATCTTGCATAATTAAAAAGCATTACAGAGAGTTTTTATAAACAATCTATAAAATGTACTCTATACGCGTACACCCTATATCTTACAGTAATTTAAAATTTTATTTGTTATTCCTTTTCTCTATAATAGAAATAATTTTCAATACCTTTCAACCCTTGCTATGACTAAGTTTTTCAATTTTCTCTTGCTTTTTCTGCAAAAAATTCAAAAAAATAGCTCTTACATGCATTTTCTGCAAATAAGAGCATTTTTTCTTCTAAAATTTTTTCAGTACTCTAGAAAATACCTATTTTATGGGAAAGGATGAAAGAGCTTTTCCTCATATTACTGATTCTTTTTCTCTTCCAACTCCATCCACCGCATTTCTAATGTTTCGATCTGGCTTTGCGTTTCCTCTCGTTGCGCCAATAGATCCTTCATATCGTCATAGTCACTGCCAATACGACTCAATGAAGCATCAATGCCTTTCAAAAGAAGCTCCAATCGAGGGATTTCATTCATAATTTCCTCGTATTCTTTTTCTTCTCCTAAAGTCAAAGCCTTCTTCTGCTCTTCTTTGGCTACGACAACTTTTTCTTTTACCGGTTCTTTCTTTTCTGCCGATAAAGTAGTATCTATAATATTTCCTCTTCGATCAAGTCCAGAAACATCTTCTAACGAATCAGAATAGGAACCATGGTAAATCGAAATATTCCCATTTGGTGTATAGACAAATAATTTATCGCACACACGGTCTAAGAAATAACGATCATGACTGACCGTAATGACTACACCACCGAAAGTATCCAGAAAATCCTCTAGAACTTCCAATGTCGGAATATCTAAATCATTTGTCGGTTCGTCCAGTAAAAGCACATTCGGTGCACTCATAAGCAAGCGCAAGAGATAGAGTCTTCTTCTCTCACCGCCCGATAATTTGCGAATAAGAACGCCATGCATTTCCGGTGTAAAGAGAAATCTTTCTAATGCTTGTCCAGCTGAAAGCGTAGAACCGTCATTTAGGCTCATATAATTATGCTCTTCCTTGATATAATCGAGGACGCGCATATCTTCATCCATCGGTGGTAATTCCTGCTTGAAATAAGCAATTCTCACCGTTTCCCCTTTTCCCGTAGTTCCAGCTGTCGGCTCTAATTCATCATTTAATAATTTCATGAAAGTCGACTTACCAACACCGTTCGGACCTACAATGCCAATGCGGTCATGTTTTACCACATGGTAAGTAAAATTGGAAATAATCGGACGCTTTTCATCATAGGAAAAAGACAGATTTTCTATATCAAAAATAGTTTTCCCCAAACGAGATTCCAGCGCAATAGGATCCATAGAATCCACCTTGCGTGTCATCTCCATTTTAGATAAATTCTCAAAGCGTTGTAAACGAGCTTTTTGCTTCGTCGAACGAGCTTGCGCACCACGGCGCACCCATTCAATTTCCCGCTTCAAAAATTGACGACGTTTTTCTTCCGTTGCCGCTTCTCGTTCTTCTCGCTCCGCTTTTAATTTCAAATAGTCTTCGTATTTTCCTTCATAGCGGTAAATTCGACGATTCGACAGTTCCACAATGCCATTGCATACGGCATCAAGGAAATAACGATCATGGGTACTAAGAAGTAACCCCCCTTTACGAGAAACGAGATAGTTTTCAAGCCATTCAATACTCGCCTCATCTAAATGGTTTGTCGGTTCATCGAGTAGTAATAAATCACAAGGATATAATAACGCCTGCCCTAATGCTAAACGGCGACGTTGTCCTCCCGATAATTCTGATACCGGTCTAGATAAATCTCCAAAACCTAGTTTTGTGAGAATCGCTTTACCTTCATGCTCGACGAGCCAGCCCTCCTTTTCGTCCATCTGTGCCAACACATCCATAAAGGCCTTAGACTTTGGATCATGTTGTAAAAGATGTTCATAGCGACGAACGATAGCCATAATCGGATGATCACTGAGGAAGATATTTTCTAATATAGTTCCCTCTTCGTCAAATACTGGTTGCTGCGGTAGATAATAAATAGAGGCCTTGCCATTTCTCTCTATCGTCCCTTTATCAGGTGCACTTATACCTGTAATCACTTTTAATAGAGTGGATTTACCCGTTCCGTTTACACCAATAAGGCCGAGTCGATCCGTATCATTTAATACGAGATCAACATCTTGAAAGAGCTTACGCGTGCCATAATCTTTACCTACATTCTGTAACGTAACAACATTCATTTACGCTTCTTCTTCCATACCAAATTCTTGGAGAATATCTTCCAGAGTTAATACGCCAGAAAGAATGATTTTGCCATCTTCAATAATGGTAGGCACATATTCCAAAGGAATCGCCTCCGCATCGCGGTTATGTTGTTCTACAACATCTACATACATATTTTCATCAAGCACCGCTTTCGCATTTTCTACCCCTGCTTTTTCAGCAATGTCTAAGATGACTTCATCTTTATAGATATTGCGTTGTTCTTCAAAATACGTATAGAACACAGCGTCAATATATTCGTGCATAACGCCTTGTTTTTTCGCTTCTTCTAAAATTTGAAGTGCTTTTCTAGAATTGTACACAAACGGCATATCGCCGGCTTTAATTCCTACAGGAGCCCCTAATTCGTTTAATTGCTCTACCATTTTTTCTCGGCCTGGGAAATTAATCACAGCGCCTTCGGCAGGAACATTTGGATGGATTTCCCAACCTACATAATTCTCTACCAAATTCGCCATAGGTCGAACCTGTTTCATAAAAGTCCATTCGTTATAACAAAAAGGACAGGAAAAATCGAAATATACTAATATATGTCTTTCTTTCATTCCAAAAGCCTCTCTTTCTTTGCTATGGTCCTATCATATAGTTCCATTTAGTCTTTACCATTATACCCCATTGAATAGAACTTGTATAATTCTTATTTTTACTATACAATAAAGTCAATTAATAGATTTTTTCTAGGAGGATAACATGGATTACGACCAGGTACGGAACTATTTTGAAGGGCTAGGATTTGAGCTCGCTCATATCGATGACAGCCCTATATTCTTTATGGATTTAGATGATGCTGAGGATTTAGAATGCTATGCGTTGCTCACTGACATGGATGGCAACACACCAAGCAGCCTCACAGAACCAATCATCTGGTCTGTGTATGATGAAAATGATTCCTTCCAATGGTCTGTGACCATTGAAAATGCCGAGTATCTTAAACGCCTCTTTGAGGATACAGATAATTTAGAGGAAGTATTGGAATCTCTACAAAATTTACGAGAAGACAATATCTACGAATCGGAACAATATAGCGACATGTAATGCCAAAAGACACCTTCGGGTGTCTTTTTTTATAGCAAAATAGCACCGTCATTGAGAGTATCAATAACAGTGCTATTATTTTTCTACGATATGTTTTTTACTCGCCGATACATTCGCCATCTTCTCTTCAGGGAACATGCGGTGAATAACCTTACCGATATTAGCGGCGCCATCTTCATGCAACCCTTGGCTAGCATCAGACATTGCTTGTAATTTGCTAGGATCTTGAAGTAATCGCTCCACCGTTTCAGATAATTGATGTAAATCCTTCACCCAACAAGCACATTCTAATTCTTCAAATACTTGCGCATTCGCTTCTTCTTGTCCTGGAATGGCCGAGTAGAATATCATCGGTAATCCTACGGCTACAGCCTCTTGGCAAGTCAAACCACCTGGTTTAGTAAAGAGAATCGACGCTTCTCGCATGAGTCTTGGAATTTCCATTGTATAGCCATGCACACGAACAGGCATGTCCATATGTTGGCTCAATTCCGAAAGACTTTCATAGAGTGCTTCATTATGACCTGTCACCACATCGATAGAGGAAATGCCCTTCGTATTCGAAAGTTCTTGTAATACTTTTTTCATCGCCCCTAAACCTAAGCCACCGCCCATGATGAGAGCACGAATCGGTTCATTGAGACTATAGTCCCTTTTTGGTCGATTGAAATAGGATTGACGGATAGGCATGCCCGTAACGACAATTTTTTCCTCTGGAATGCCCGAGGCTACCAAACGATCAGTCATCACTTCCGAACCGATACAATAGCAATCCACTTGCGGATATACCCAGAATTGATGCACCGTAAAATCGGTAATCACACCCACCATCGGTAAATCGATGGCTTTTTGACGTTTCAAAATAGCCGCCGCTCCACATGGGAATGGATGGGTAAATACGAGTACATCTGGTTTTTCACGTTCAATGATTTTCGCCATACGATTTTTAAGCATCCACGATACAACTGTCTGTACCACTTCGCCTTGGCGTTCGCGCTGCGTCAATCGATAGATTAACTCATAGAACATAGGGAAGATATCTAATAATTTAATATAAAATTCCTTCACCATATGATCGATGGATAAGGTCCCTTTTTCAAGGAAATCTATATGCTTGACCTCAGTACTAGGCTCCATGCGATGCCAATATTCTTCAATGGCTTTCGCCGCCTGCATATGACCGGTTCCTATGGAGGCGGAAATAATGAGTATCTTTTTGTCTTTCTTCATACTGATTCCTACCCCTCTCTAACTCATCAGAACCCTAAAAATCTAGTTTAATTATACTCAAATAAACAAGAAACTTGCAAGTATTACTATTATGAAAAAGAAAAATAGGTTGAACTGGAATGTAGAGTATCCAATTCAACCTATTTATTATTCACTCATTTTACTCAAGGCAAAAATTATTTTTTGCGAGGAGATACTTTTTTAGCGTTAACGAGTTCTTTTAATTGTTTACCTGCTTTGAAAGCTGGAGATTTGGAAGCAGCAATTTTGATTTCTTTGCCGTTTTGTGGGTTACGACCTGTACGAGCAGCACGTTCACGTACTTCGAAAGTACCGAAACCAATAACTTGTACTTTGTCGCCACCTTTAAGAGCTTCAGATACAGATTCAAATACAGCTTTTACAGCTTTTTCTGCGTCTTTTTTTGTAAGTTCAGCTTTTTGAGCTACGCTTGCAATTAATTCGGTTTTGTTCATTGATAGAACCTCCTTGATAAAATACAATATCACTACATAAAGTGACTAGTTCTTTAATAATGTATCACATAAATTGTACATTGACTAGTACTTTTCTAATTTTTTTGCATTTACCCAAAACGAATCCAATTCATCTAACCCAAAATTAGACCAATTTTTACCCGACTCTTTCACTTTTGACTCTACATAGCTAAAGCGTTGTAAAAACTTATTATTTGTTCTTTGTAATGCAATTTCACTGTTAATTCTATACCATTCCAAAAGAGAAATCAAGGAAAAAAGCACATCTCCGGCTTCTTTTTCCATTTCTTCACGTGAATTTGATCGAACAGCTGCCTTAAATTCGTCTATTTCTTCGGCAATTTTATCCCAGATGCCATCGACAGAATCCCAGTAAAATCCGCATTCTTTGGCCCTTCCTTGGATTTTTTGTGCCGCGAGCATGGCCGGCATTCCCTTCGGAATTCCATCCATCAAAGATTCACGTTTTTTTCCTCTTTCTTTTTCTTTTATAGCTTCCCAATCTGGTTTTTCTTGGCTGTCACCAAAAACATGAGGGTGACGACGGATCATTTTTTCGCAAATACCATCGATGACATCGCCAATCGTAAATTCACCATTTTCTTTTGCGATTTCACTATGGAACATGACTTGCAATAAAATATCGCCCAATTCTTCACAAAGATGTTCACTATCTTTTTCATCAATGGTCTCTAATACTTCATACGCTTCTTCTAGTAGATAGCGACGTAAAGATTCATGGGTTTGCTTTTTATCCCAATCGCATCCACCAGGGCCACGTAATGCAGCCATTATATCTGCCAATTCTTCTAACGAAGCCTCATTGCTATCAAATTCCGTATCAGCATATTCTACAATATCGTCATCGGATTCATAAATAATCGTATTTTCATCTATTACAGCCTCTTCGTCTAAAGATAAGCGTTTCGCATCTTTTCGAATGATAAGGCTCGTTAAATAATCTACATATTCTAAACGATCGAGTTCATAAAGTGGAATCGTTTCTATTTTTTCGTCCGGTAAACTCATATGATGAACCACGGTCACTTCCGCATCATCCTCGTAAAATTCCATGAGAGAAATCTTAACTTCAGCGGCTACATGGCGAGAATATATCTGCGTCACAATGACATGAGACTGTGGCATCGCCTTTATATGCTCTAAATCGGCACTATCTGCGATGTAGAGGCCCTCCACTGGGTCAATGCCTACCTTTGTATACAATACTTCTAGAAAGCTCATACCCGCTAAAATAGAGAGTTTTTCAGGAGATACACGTTGTCGCAAAAGTACGACCGTCTGTTCTGCCACCATAGGACTACCTGGCACAGCATAGACGATATCTTGATTTTGCGCCGCTTCTTGCAATGCATCTACAATGGAGCCATATACGGTATCAAAATTTTCCTTCGTATTATATAGATAATCAAAAGTTTTAAAGGAAATGCCCTTCTTTTCCAACTCTTTTACACTAGGATGGACTGCTGTTCGTAGATATACGGGCATACCTTTTTCTAAGAGTTTCCACGATTGATCAGTAATTAAACCACCATCGCCAGGCCCTAAACCTACTACATAAATTGTTCCCATGGAACACTCCTTTCTATTGCATACGGTCTTTTTTCTCGATATATGCTCTTACTTTTTTCCCAATAAAAGGAAATTCGAATATTTCTTGTCGTGTCATCGTCCCTGTACCCATTAACAGTCCCACATATACAATGCAGGCGATGAGAATGAGTAAGATAATGGAAAGGGTATTTCCAATCATAGGGGCGAGTGCATAATAACCAAAATAAGACACCGCACCCATACAAGACGCCGCTAGCACAATCATAAAAAGATCGAACCATTCAATGCGATACCCTGTGTAATAGTAAATAAACACGAGGTTCAGGACAAGAGCAATGGCAAAATCGACATCTGTAGCTAAAGCCGCTCCATTAATACCGAGCCAAGAAATAGCCGTTAATATCCATGTGAGAGCAATTTTTACAACCATCGAAATGACCAAATTAATCATCGGAATAGCCGTTTTTCCAAGCCCTTGCAATACGCCCGTCGTCACTTGTTGTAAGCCTAATAGAATA
>RCNI01000828.1_pt1 | contig 18072 bp, 12 predicted proteins | sample 2041151 | NCBI WGS metagenome assembly RCNI01 (sample SAMN09708214, study PRJNA481090) | feces metagenome | isolation source: feces | place: Antarctica: Albino Rookery | reverse complement strand
AAGTGGAAGACTGTATTCCTGTCAAAGCAAAACGAAAATGTCAGCGAAAAAGAAATGTTGGCGTGTACTGCCAGATGACGTCTGAAGAATATGTGAAGCTCAAAAAGCTTACTGCCGAGTCTGGATTATCACAGAGTGAATTCATCCGAAAAAAGCTTTTTGCAGATGTGCCCGGATGGAATCAGATAAATGGTGAACTTAAAGAGAAGTTTCGGGAGTTAAATGAAAATCTCCAGTCAATCCGATGTGATATGGGTAAAATGGGCGGTATGCTCAAAATGACCATCCGACCAAACGAGGAACAAAAGGCATTAAATCCGAAGGATTGGAAGCTTTTTATTGCCCTGCTTCATGATATTGAGTATATGAAAAAGAGAATATCCAAAACAGTGGAGACAATCAATGGCTATCTTAAAGCATAAAACTTCTAAAAATGGATCATATACAGCTGTTCTTGATTACTATCAGTACAAGCATAAGGAAGACAGCAAAATGGGCTTCTATAAGCCAGTCCTGGATGAGTATGGACTTCTGCAGTACCGAGATAATTATGCGGTGTGTTACTTAAACCCCTTTGGGCAGGAAGGCCTACCGGATGACTGGGCAAAGGCCTGTGTGGATACCAATCTGAGGTACGGGAAAAACAACACAAAAGGGGAACGTAAAAACCATGAGTATATCATAAGCCATCCTGAATCTGATACTTCGCTTCTTACAAAGGAGATGCTTTTAGAGGAAGGAAAAGCATTCGTGCGGGAAAATCTACAAGGTTACGATGCTTTGATCGCAGTTCATATGGATACAGATAATTACCATCTTCACATCACCGTGAATTCAGTCCGAGCAGTTCAGCGGGAAGAACAACCGTGGATGATGAAGGATGAGTATGGGAAGGTCCTGCTTTGTGAAACAAAGGCAGGTGGTAAACACCAAAACAGCCCCACCTTCCGAAGGCATTGTCAGGAATGGCTTTATAATTACACCCGAGATCATGGTTTGACTGTAGAAGATAATCTCTTGATTGAGGATGGACGAAAGCAGCAGCGCTATCAGGAGAAACATGAATATGCGAGAGAAGTGATTATAGAAACCGCTTCTAAATGCCAATCTATGCCCCAGCTCCAGGAAATGCTGAGACAAGAGCATGGCATAGAACTTGTTCTCAGAGAAAGTACATTGACCGTACATCTTCCTAGCAGCAAGAAAGGCATGCGTTTGAACCGGTTGGGAATTTCTATGGAGGATCTCCTCACAGCAATGGGAGCGGATAAGCGCATCATTGACCAGGTAAAACAAAAGGTGTCCGTTGAAATTGAAAAGAAAAAGTATGTAGAGTGGCTTCGTGAACGACACCTTAAAAACAGCATTCGTGCTGAGGATACTGTTGCAGATGCCGCAGAGCTGATTGCAGGCAAGGTGGATGCCGCAGGCCTGTATTATCGAAAATCAGATTTCAAGGAATTACATGATCTGGTATTACAGACCACTTATTTGGAGCGAGATCTACAAACAGAACTTGATAAACTAGACCGGCTGCTGAACCGGTGGATGCTTTACATTGAGTCCAGCGTGCAGCCTGAGGATTATCAGAAGCATGGAAATTACATCCGCTGGTGCGGCTGTGATCCGGATTCAGCAGAGGATTATCAGGAGCTGAAAACACAGCGGGATGTCATTGAACTGCAGATCCGGGAAGCGGCGTCAATCCGTCAGGCTCTACTTGATTCAGCAGAAACCTGGAAAGAGCACAATGAAGAGAACAGATTTCAGTATCACCAGGAGTGGAATCTCCGCAAAGAAGAACAGCTGCGACAGGAGCTGAAAAGCGTGAAAGCCAATCGGAAAAAGCTGGGCCTGATCGCATACAACTGTCAAAAGGCTGCAGACCGGCATGTTGTGAAAAAGGAATATTTGAAAAAAGCAGAGTACTTTCGGGAAATGTGGCATGACCGACTCATGCGGGAAAAGGCAATTAAGGAGGAGCTTCGTGAGATCAAAAGAGAAAAACGGGAATCTAAAAATAAGGATCGTCAGTGAGATTTTTCCCTTTCATATGAGCAAGATCATGCCCCTTAAGGGGCATGATTTACTAGCCGGAGGCCGTCGGGGCTTGGGGCTTGGTCCCCAACAGGTCTAAGTGCATATGCAGTGCATATGCGCTTAGGAATCCTGTCCTTCTCAGGCTGACCTCGGTAGCTCGGTCCCGCGGCTTTGCCGCCATTTTATACGGATAGGAAGAAAAACCAATGGGGGAGGCAGGGGAAAATGGGCACCTCGGACTTACAATCCCGAGGTGCCCTAACTATTTCAGCTGAAATGTTGAAGAGAGGAGAAAGCCTCTGTGGAATGCTTTACCATATTTATGGAGAGATTTAAGCCCGGTACGGGGTGCGGTCAGATCTCCGGTAAGATCAGTCCAAAAGGTAAGACAGAGAATTATTTATTGTGAGCCGGTATGCTCGTGATTAAACTCGACTCTATTGAAGCATCCAGACCCTGCCATATCCAAGCTTCCTCTACTTCCGGATCGTGTTTCGGTTCCATTTAGAAATACTTGAGACCAAAGTCAGGTTATTCTGAGAAGGGAAGAACTGCATACCAGGCCGGGCGTGGCATCAATGCAGTCAGAAAAATCCTGTGCTATCATTTAGGGTGTGATGGCCAATACTTATTTAGCTTCGGACTTGTATGGATGTCTGACTTTAGTTTGCTTCTCAAATGGGCACAGCCTGTTTTAAAGAGTACACAGACAGAATCGGGAAGATCCCGAGAGACTGCTTGCTCAAAAAAACAGATGTTTTGTAAGAAGAATTTGTCTCTATATTCTCCTATCAGTTTCATGCTTATAAGCTCTTTAGGATTTATTGCCGGTAATGGAATCCGGCCCATAAGTTATAGGTAAAATGATGTTGTGTTCAGATGATTACCAAAATAGGGGAGAGCCATGCAGCTAAGAATTTTTGCCCTTTCCAGATTGAGTTCTTAATTTTTCAAGCTGCAATGGAGAAATGAAATAGAATCTATCCACCAATAGAGGACAGGACAGCGACGCAAAGCACTTGATAGTTTACCCAGGTGCGATCCCTGAATCCGTGAAGCTGTGCGAAAATCAATTGGTGGTTTCAACCGTTATATAAATACCGTGTCTATTAATAGCAGCACACACTACATAGAAAACAGAATTTTTAAGGAGATTTCAAAATGAAGAGATTCACAAAAATACTTCTCATAGTGATGGCAATCTTTTCCGCCTTTGCAATTTTGGAAGCCTCGCAATTCATCGCAGATTACCTAAATGAGTACAGGGTTGGCAGTTATGTTTATAGCGAGCTTTTGGCAGAAGCAACAAATCACGAATTCGGCTTAGATACAGAGAATCCCGACGAAAAAGGTGTAATTGATTTTGATAAATTACAGAAAATCAATCCGGATATTGTGGGCTGGATCGAGGTTCCGGATACGAGAATCAGTTATCCCATCGTAAAGCGGAAAAATGACAATGACTACTACTTAGATCATTTGTTTGATGGTGCTGAGAATAAAGCCGGCTGCATCTTCATGGATACCAGAAGCTCCTTTGGGGATACCCATGCATTGATCCACGGACACAATATGGGCAATGGATCAATGTTCCGGGATCTGGAGCTTTTCAAAAACAGAGCGTTTTTTAACGACCATCCTAATTACTTCATCTATACTCCGGAAAAGACTTATCGGGTTGAGATCTTTGCCGGCAGCGTTGTCAGGATCGATTCTCCGGTGTGGCAGCTTGATTTTTCAAATTCAGGGGATTGGAACAGATGGATGTCTGAATGCAGAAAAGCTTCTTCTGTCAGCCGCTCTGTGCCTCTAAGCCCGGAAGATAATATTATTACCTTATCGACCTGCAGCTATGAATATAATCAGGCCAGGTGGATTGTACAAGGCCTGATTGCTGAAGTAGAATAAGAGACTCTGATTGTTTCATATCGTCAACGAAACTGATAACGGAACTGAATTGGTAAATTATAACGGCAGCACCAAGAAGTAAAATTCAAAGTGCTGCCGTTTCACCTATACTATCAACAAAGTGGAGAATCTTAAAATTTTAATTATGATAGGTAAGTCTTAACTTTATTTGCGTATTGCGCTATTAAACTTTTGTTTGCTTTATAGTTAGGGACTGATCTACATAAGAGTTTATCGCCCAAACAGAAGCCGGCAAAATGTGCGTATTTATATGCTATCGTCTCAAGATAACAGTAGTACGAGGAAATCACATATAGTAAGTGATCCTCATATTCACTTAAAGTGCTTTCTAGTTTTTTACTCAGGTCATCAAGGATTAAGGATTCTGTGAAGGAATTCATGTCTTCCTCTGTGTGTATGTCTTCAAAGTCAGAGTCAATGAATTTTGCAAATTGGACATCATAAGCACATGAATAGCAGTTAAACATACCCAGCCAAACAAGATATGAAAGATTAACGTTCATTCTATTTTCTTCTGCCTGAAGAATCGAATCCAGCAGCTGGCGTCGATCATCCTGAATGATGTTTTTGAGATGTTCAGATGCAATCTCAAAACGCTTTCGTTCTTTTTTAAATTCGGGAGCTATGCGTTCCATAATATGATATACCATATCTCTAAATTTTGCACTATCCGGAGATCGAGCCAGTAACAAAATGGATTCTTTCATTGTTGTATTCCTTCCTGCAATAAGCCTGTAATAATTAGGACAATATCCATTGGAATTAGTATATCATGAATGAAAAATAAAATCTAAACAAATTTGAAAACAAACAGCAGGTCTAACAAGACCTGCTGTAATAGTTTATTTATAAAAGCTTATTCATTGTAAGTGTTGACAAATGCAGTCAAAGCATTGAGAAGACATCTCTGTTCCTTAATAGGAATACTGTCTAATTTCTCAAATAGAAGATTCGCCTGGGATGTCAGCGTACTATCGAGACAATCTTGAAGAAGTTCATCTGCAGATACCTTCAGAACATTTGCGATTTTAATAAAGGTTTCTAATTTAGGGGGCTTTACCCCTCTTTCAATGGTGCTGATGTGAATAGCACTTACTCCTACACCCTCTGCTAACTGCTCTTGGGTTAGACCGGAAGCTTCCCTAGCTGCTTTAATTCGTTTGCCCATAAGCTTGAGATCCATGGTAACTACTCCTTTTAGAATTACAACTCATTCTTATCAAAAGTATACCCTTTTTAACTGTAAATTCGAAGAATCCAAAATTACTATTAGTACATCTATTAGTATTAGAGGCTATCAGGATGATTCAGGACTTTATTTTCAGAAAAAGTATACTTGTTCCTGTTAGATAGAGAAAGTCGTGAAATCTTGACTCTTTAAATCAGCAATTCAAGACACATGCGGTATATAGACAAGGAAAGCATAAACCACGGTCAGATCGTGGAATAGATTAGCCAGATCCAAGCTCTGCGATTTGTGGGGGAAATCTGACGCAGTAAACAGGAAAGATCAGAACAGAATTATATTGAAAAAGAAGCCCCGGGAATCCATGAACAGGTCCAGTAAAAGCGGACAATAGATAAAATACCCCCTTATGTAGGATAATGACTACATAAGGGGGTATTATCATGTTAAATAGAACTGTCTGCCGTAGGTATGGGTGCTCCCGTCTGCGGTTAGATTACAGGCACTGGTTATAGATCTGCAATTTTGGCGTTGATGCCCTATGACTATGGTCTGACCTAAGTGCGGGGTCTAACTTCCTGTTGACAATGCGAACGGATGTTCGTATAATATAAAGCAAACAGATGTTCGATTATAAAGGAGTGGTACATACATGGCAGAGCGGCAATACCTATGCATCGACCAGAAATCCTTCTACGCCTCGGTAGAATGCGTCCTGCGTGGCCTGAATCCTATGAAAACTAAATTGGTAGTAGCGGACCCTGAGAGATCCAAGGATACTATCTGTCTTGCAGTTTCTCCGGCTATGAAAGTGCTTGGAGTTAAAAACCGCTGCCGGATTGGAGATATTCCTCCAAATTTGAAATATATCATTGCACCTCCACGCATGCAGATGTATATAGACTACGCAGCTGCGATTCATTCTGTGTACCTTAAATATATTGCTCCAGAGGACATTCATGTGTACTCTATCGATGAGTCCTTCCTGGATGTTACCGCTTATCTGCAGATGTACAAAATGAGTGCAGTGGAGCTTGCCAGAACAATTATGCAGGATACTCTGGACACTGTTGGCACGATATCAACCTGTGGTATCGGACCTAATCTGTATCTTGCCAAAATCGCACTCGATATTATCTCGAAACATGCCAAGGATTTTATCGGAATTCTGGACATGGAATCCTATCAGCGGCTTTTGTGGGACCACAAGCCAATCACGGATTTCTGGAGGATATCAAACGGCACAGCTGCAAGATTGCGTGACCACGGCATTACGACTATGAGAGGTATCACAGAAGCAAACCAGGATATGTTGTATAAAGTCTTTGGGATAGATGCCGAATTACTGATTGACCATGCCTGGGGCCGGGAACCTACACGAATCTGTGATATTAAGGCCTACCGATCAAAATCAAAAAGTCTCAGCAGCGGGCAGGTACTTATGAGAGACTACAAATTTCAGGAGGCAGAACTGATTGCTAAGGAAATGATGGATCAATTGTGTTTGGATCTGGTGGCTCAGAAACTGATGACCAGTTCTATATCATTGTATGTGGGTTATTCCTACACGCAGGGCGTGCCGGGGTCAGGGGGCACTGTAAAACTAAATACCAGCACCAATATACCGTCTATACTGGTACCTTCCGTTACAAACCTATATCGCCGGGTGGTAGATCCAAGATATGCAATTCGGAGAGTTTGCCTCTGCTGCAACGATGTGGAGCCGGATCAGGGAATCCTACAGCTGAATATGTTTGAGGATACTTCAAAGCAGATCCGTAACAAAGCAATCCAGGAAACGGTTTTAGGTATTCGAGCTAAGTATGGTAAGAATTCTATTTTGAAGGGAATGAACCTAAGAGAGGAAGGAACCCAGAGAACTCGTAACGTGAGTATTGGAGGTCACAAGAGCGGTGTCCAATAAGCCAAGAGTCCCGATGCCATTATCACGCCGGGCAAAACAGTTCCAGCCATTTGATGCACTGAAAGGGTTTCGCGAGGCCATAGAAGCCACGGAGCGGTTTACAGAGCCCCGCCGTGACTTGACCGAGGAAGGAATTGAGGAACTGAATGATCAATTAAGCAAGTTGAAGCCTGGTTCCAGAGTAACGCTTGAATACTACAGCGAGAATGAAAAGAGGTATTTTTCAATATCTGGTGAGATACACAAAATCAACAGAATGAATGAAACAATTGAAGTTGCAAAAGAAATTATTGCTTGGTACAATATATGTAATATCACGATCCTGCTGTAGCATGATTGTATTGTGCATCCCTCAGAGCTAACAATGCGTTAACTTTGTTTGAAGAACCTATCTTCGATATATGATAGGTTTCGTAATTAAGAAGTGTTCAAAGCATAAAGTAGGACGGTACATCAATGTACCGCCCTACTCATGAAATTCTCTACAGTAATAATGCCCTGATTATTTACTTGTTTTTTCTAGTGCATCGACTACACATAAGAGTGCTTCCCTTTGTTTTCCTTTGACGTTTATACATTTACCGACAAAGGATGAAACAGTGACGCCAGAACAGTAGTCTTGATTCATAAGTTCTTCTATGTCTGCAATAGTAGAATAACCGAGGAGATAGTCTGTGCTTACACCGAAGAAATTTGCAATTCGTTCTAGTGTTTCTCTACTTGGAAGAGAACGGCCTGTCTCATATTGAGAAACAGCAGAAGGGGAAATAAAGACTTTTTCAGCAAACTGTTTTTGATTTAAATGTTTACTCATTCGCAGTTTCTTTAATGTTTCTGGTAACACTGGCATTCCTCCTCAGCTTTTTCTGTATAATACAACAAAAATTAGTGTATTTGTTAAAAAATTAGAGAATATATTGCAATTAGGCTAATTTGTTTGTAAATAATTACTACAACTAATTTTTTGAAGATGAAAAACAGTTAATCTAATAAAAACGTCATTATTATAATGGATTTCTGAGATTATATTCCCACGGTGATGTTGCACTTTTCCTTATTATTACGTCATAGTGATATAAGAGATTTTGCAGAGGTGGGAGTTTATATTGCGAGTACAGTCTAATGATAATAATTCCGTTCCGGATGATACCGAGTTTTTTACAGAATTCTATAATAAATATAAGAATTTTATGTACTACTTAGCGTTAAAGTTTGCTAGTTCTCCGAGTGAATGCGAAGATATTGTGCAGGAGGCTGTTGTTCGGTTACTCTGTAATACTGGGTCTCTCAAGAAGCTTAATGAGCACAAATTGCGTTCTTATATTGGGGCAACCATCAAAACTGCATATTTAGACTGCCAATATCATGAAAACAGAATTCAGCAACTATTTATAGATGATGATTCTGTGCAAAGCCTCCTCAAAGATAACGCTAAATACGCCACATGTATGCCTGATTTATTCCCTAAACTGGAAGTAGAGAAATTAAAAAATACACTTGGGCCTAGAGATTGGGTGATATTGGAAGGAAAATATATTTTGGGTTATTCGCAGGAAGAACTCAGTGAAATCTTACATATTGCACCGGATAGCATACGCATGACGCTTGTACGCGCCAGACAAAGAGCACGAGAGATACTGTCACTTCAAATTGGGGGGACAAAATGAATACTAATAGGAATTTTCAAGATGAAATTGAACAGGATTACGAAGATTCTGCACTGGGTCTTTTAATGGATGACTATTCAGAGGAAATGGGGGATAAATTATGGGCAGAATTTGAAGATGCTAAGCAGCACAACAGAGCACCTGTGATCCCTGAGCTGCTTGATCAAAAATGCCAGAAGATCATAAAAACAAAATTGCAACTGAATAAGCGGTTATTATTGTCCCATAAGATCCATAGAGGACTGCGAAGAATAGCTTTATTTGCAATTGTTTTATTTAGTGTGTCCTCTATTTTACTGCTTTCGGTTGATGCGATTAGAATTCCACTTTTGAATTATTTTATTGAGTACAATGCTCGTTCTACCACGACGGCTAATAATGTTGATGCAGTTGCCGATAGCGATAAATTGGTAACATTGGAGCATTTAGTGCCAGCAGGTTATTCAGTCAGTGATTATTATATAGGAGACTCACAAGGTCAGGAATTTTATAGTTTTGCGGATGAATCCGGTTATGAAATTATTATTGCAAAAGATCCGATTACTTCAACGTATGATATTGATACAGAGAATGCTACCCAATATTATTCGACCATAATTAATGGATATGATGCAGTATTTGTCGAAAAAGCAGGTTTTCGTGTAATTGTGTATAATACTGATGATAACATTATCTTTAATATCTATGCTAATGGTCTTCCCTTAGAAGAGTTCCAAAAACTTGTATATCGCTTGGTGGCTTAAAATATTAAAAAAGAGGTGCTTTTATGAAACGATATGTTTGCCTATTCTCTTTAATGTTCTTGTGTATTAGCTTGTTTACCCCTGTAATCGCTAATGCAGAAGAAAATCCTGTTCCCTACTATACGGTGATCGATGCTCTATCTGCAGATATATCTATTGACGAACAAACCGGAAAAACTACTTGTACAGGAAGCATTTTAGCGAAATCTGGTACTGCAGTGTCAATTACAGTTGAACTGCAAAAATTGGTAAATGATCGATGGCAGATTATTGAAACCTGGGAGAATAGCAGAACTACATATGTTGCCTGCACCGGCAAAACTACGGTAGAACCTGGGTTCCGCTATCGTACTTATGTGGTTGGCTATACGATGGATGGTAACGGGAGTATTACAGAATCTGGACATACTTCAAAAGCATATTACTATGGATAATATTCTCCTATTGGAAGATAGTATGCTGCGATTGTGAGAAGATACGATTACCTGCTATATATTATCATAACTTGGATGAAGGAAAATGGACCTGACTGTACAAAGTCAGGTCCATTTTTTAACTATTTTGAAATAGCTAAAAGAGAAATACGCTACCGAGTTATATTGTTTTAGTGGCCTCAGTCATAATATTCTACGGCAGTATCGAGAGAAAACTATTCGATAATTTGTACTATTATAAACTATGTCAATAAACATTTTCATTATTGCACTTATATAAATGTCATAAATAAATTATAAATATTGATGCATTATGCGATATGAGAATTTTGAAATTATTTTTTGTGTAATCTGTATAGTTGCAAAAGTTGTCGAATCCTCGTTGATATTTAATAGATGGTGCGCACCCATCGGTATCTTAGGTAAGGAAAAATACCAAGGTCAAAATAATGAGGAGGAAACATCTATGTCTAAGTTGAGTGAACGCATTGTAAGTTTTGTCATTTTAGTTGCTATGCTCATCAACTTGTTCCCCATGAATGCACTGGCAGCAGATAATCCGCCGAGCAGTGCAGGCGATGAGAATGTTATTCAAGAAGAATCCGTTGGAAATTCGCAAACTGCATCTAAAGTAGCAGTATTAGGAGAAGTGGAAGATCTACGAGAAGAAGATACAAAACACTTCCGCCTTTCTGATGGAAGCTACGTGGCCGTAGCATATGGACTGCCTGTCCATTTTCAGGATGCCGAAGGTAAATGGCAGGATATTGACAATCAGCTCGTTTTAAATCCTGAGGCACAGACCTATAGTGCCAGAACTGCAAATACAGCATCTGTATTTGCGTCCTCTTTGAATTCTGGATTCTTATTCAGTTCTTCTAAAGGCGATCATTCTGTCGCTATGTCTATTCTGGATACGGAGCAGGCTGATGCTTTGATGGCAGGTGAAGCAGTTCAGGAGACTGTACCTGAAACCACTGCGGAGACTATTCAGGAGACTGTACCTGAAACCACCGCAGAGACTGTTCAGGAGACTGTTCCAGAGACTACTGCGGAAACGGTTCAAGAGACTGTGCCCGAAACCACCTCCGCAACCATTCCGGAGATTGTCCCGGAAACTACTACCGAAACTGTTTGGGAACCTGCTACAGAAACGATCTCTGAGACTGCTCAGGAGACGTATCCTGAGATGGTTTTCGAAACCATTCCTGAAACAACAGAGGTAATCGCTCAGGAAAACACCGAAGACATTATTCAGGTGGTAACTGATTCTACTGCTCCGGCAGTGCTTTCTGATGCGGTCGATGGTATTGTAGCTGAGCAGGAGACGGAAGCAGGGCTTCCTTCTGACGTAGTACCCGATATTCAATCAGAGGAGGTACCGGCGACTATTGAGGAAACTTCTGAGACTATCGCTCCGGAAATCTCTGAAACAACAGATGTTATTGCTCCGGATGCTACTGATACTGTGGTAAACGAAACAGAGCAGACTGTTGAAATTGAGACTGTACCGGAGATTACTGAGGAGACTGTAGCAGAGTTTACAGAAGAAACAGTTCCGGAGCAGACGGAAGAAGTTATCGAAAGTGCAGCATTCACATACAACCGAAATGCAGAGGCTACTACAGTGGACAATGTTTCCACTATGTACACCCTGCAAGACGATTACGGATGGGATGTCAATAGTGTTATTCCCAAGAACCTGGAGTCTTCCATTCTGTATGAGAATGTCTTCCCCAATGTGGATTTGATGTATACCGCATATGGTTACAACATCAAAGAGGCTATTATTGTCAATCAACCTTTAAACAGTTATCGCTTTGATTTTTTGCTGCAGTCCAATGGCCTGACTCCGTCTTTGAATGAAGATAATTCTATTTCTTTTACGGACATCGATGGAAATCTGCTTTATACAATTCCTGCTCCCTTTATGGAAGATAAGGACGGAGCACTCTCTCAGAATGTTACATTTACATTAACTGACACCGCCGATGGCGTGGTTCTGACGCTAGTTGCGGATAAGGATTGGATCAATGCAGAAGATAGAAAATTCCCTGTCGTTATTGACCCGACTCTAATTGTCGCATCGGGCTACGCACTTCAGGATATTTACTCTGTATATACCATGGAGGCTGCGCCTAACGATACTACTCTGGGACGCCAATATCTTTATGTTGGCGCAGAACCTTTCAACACAAAAAATGATGGTAGATATCGCATCTTCATGCACTTTAATAATATGCCTACCATTCCTGAAGGCTGTGATATCGTAGATTCTCAGCTCAACCTGTACAGACATGCATATCGGCAGCGAAACTGCGAGCAATTCCCGGTTGGCTTATATGAGGTAACAAGTGACAAGCCTTCGCAGTATCAGGACTATTATAAGTGGTTTTCTGCAATGACCTGGCGACGTGACATGCCTAGTTATGATACCACCAATGCTATTGACTATGCCTTTGCTAAAGATGGTAAAGACTATATGCATTGGGACATGACAGAGCTTACAAAAAAATGGTATTCTACCGGAACAAGTAATACTACCGCAGCTCTCGTTATGATGAACGAGGAAGCCATTGATACTTACTATTACTTTGCTTCCGCAGCCTTTTATGCATATTCCTCCGGTCAGCATCCTCCTTTCATGACCGTAAGTTATCGTAATACCAGCGGTATTGAACCTTACTATACATATACTACACTTGGCGGTGGCTCCGCCGGTACCGCTTACATTGCAGATGGTACTGGCCAGCTCAAAATCGGCAAAGAACTTCTCAGCTATGCCTCTACTGTCAATCCGTTCTCTCTGAATCTGATTTACAACTCCGATTACTTCGTTTCCGGAAAGGATAATATTCCTCCTGTTAATCTGGGACTGAGTATGAATATGGGTTCGGGTTGGACTCTGGATTGTATTCAGAAAGTAGTGCCCGAAACAGTTGGAAATATTCCTTACCTCAAGTATTTTGATGGTGACGGAACAATTCACTACTTTGTCAATGATACTTCAAAAGATTCCTCTAGCACTTTCTATTATGATGAAGATGGCCTTGGTCTGAAGATTAAGGGTACTGGTGGAAACTCCTATCTTATGTCTGATGACCATGGTAACGAATGGGTCTTCACAAATAATTATCTGACTTCCATTAAGACTTCTGACGGCAATGAAACCAGTATTAATTATTCGTCCGGAAAAATCACCAGTATTCAACAGAAGAATAATGGCGCAACCCCTATTACCGTTGCAAGTTTCAGCTATAGCGGTAATAACCTGACGTCAGTTACAGACGCTGCAAATAACACCTATACTCTGACGTATACAGACGGTAAACTGGCCTCTATTGCGAAGAGTAATAGTACCATTGCTGAATATAGTTATAGTGGCTATCACGTTGTTCGAATGACTGACACGGAAAGCAATTACAGCCTTTCGTTCAGTTACCATGATCATAAGGTAGCAAACTATAAGGAAATGGCCGGCAGCTCTACCGGCGTGGAAGTCTCTATCTCTTATCCCAATAAGAGCCGAACTACATACCGTGACTATGGTGCAGATCGTACAGGTGAGACTGCCGATGATATTCTGACGCATTATCTGTTTGACAATGCAGGCAGAACTGCTAATGCTTACACAACAGATAACAGCGGCAACATTCTTGGCGCAACCAATGCGGTTTATACAGCTCCGAATAAAGACGATAATACCAACAAATGGAACAATCGCACCATGCGGACGTCAAGTATCGGTATTGCTGGACAGCAGCTTATGAAGAATACCAGCGTTGAGCTGGATGCACCTGCATGGTCCCTTAACGGTACCAGTATTGTTACGGCTAATCCTAGAACTGGCAACAAGTCAATTAAGGGTACTCAGACCGGTAACGGAGCACAGTCTGCTCAGATTTCCTCTGAATCCTTGACTGCTGGTACTACCTATACATTCTCCGCTTTTATTAACACAAAAGATGTCTCCAGCTTTAACGGTAAAGGTATTTACTTGGAGGTATCGAAGGACAGCAGCTGGACCAGCCTCCCTGTCAATTATAAGACTTCCAGTGTGGTTGATAATGGCTGGATTCGCATCAGCGTAACCTTCACACCCACCACTGCCGGCGTACATACCTTGGCGCTCCGCAATGATGGTGCATCTGGTACCTTCTATGCAGATGATTTCCAGCTGGAGAAGGGCGAGGCACCTTCCAGCTATAACCTGGTAGAAAACGGTAGCTTTGAGATGTCCAGCTTTGGATGGACAGCCGGTACCGGTGCAGCAGTAGAAACTTCTGGTGGTGCAGCTTCCTCTAAAGGAAACATGCGCATCAACGGTGATCCTACCAGCAACGCTACCAATGCCTCTCAGACGATCACCGTAAATCTACCCGGCACACAGACCTATGTACTCTCTGGTTGGGTCTGGGCCAACGCAGTTCCTGACAGAACCGGTGATCCTATGGACCCGAATGATCGCTCCAAGCAGTGCGGTCTGCGAGCAACCATTACCTATACTGATGGTTCTGTTGAGGGACACTACATTCCCTTTAATGCAGATCTGTCTAAGACGTGGCAGTTCACCAGTACTACGATTGTCCCCAAATCTCCCGCAAAGACAGTCAAGACCATCCAGGTGACTACAGCTTATGAGGAGAATGCTAATGTAGCATATTTCGATAATATTTCGCTCCTTCGTGAAGCTGCTCAGTCTATGAAATACGATAAAGACGGCAATCTGATTCGTGTAGATTCTCCGGGCTTGAAGGAAGATGAAAATACTTATCAGAACGGTAACCTGATCAAAAAGGTCACGGGTGGCAAGGGAACATACGAATATACTTACGATACAACCTACAAGCATCGTCTGAAGAGTGTTACCAATAGTCTGATTACCCAGGCTATGGGCTATGACGGAGTGGGTAACGTTACTTCCACTACGCTCTCCGGCTCCGGCAGCAAGAAGATTACCACTTCCGCAGAGTATGGCGGCTCCGGTAATCGTCTCACTTCTGTCACCGATGAATCTGGTGCAAAGGTTGCATATGCTTACAGCAATGTCAACTCCCAGATGATGAGTCTTCCTACTTCTATTACGGCCCCCAACGGTACCGTTACTACTTCTACTTACGATTCTATGAATCGTGTCACGGAAACCGGTATTGCAGGGACCGCAGATGTAGTGTATACTTATGGCAGTGGTAATCTGAATTCTGTTAAACGTTCTGACAGTGCTGCAGATGCCCAGACCTACAGCTTCACCTATGACAGCTTCGGCAATATGCTGACTTTGAAGGTTGGCAGTAAAGTCCTAGCTACTTATTCCTATAATCCCAATAACGGTCAACTGAACAGGCAGACCTATGGAAATGGGGATTCTGTCAGCTATACCTATGATAGCTTAGGCCGAACCAAAACCGTTACTTTCTCCGATGGACGGGTTATGACCTACACTTATAATGGTGAGGGTCGCCTGCACAGTGTCGTAGAGACTGGCGGTAAGGAAACAGTTACCTATCTCTATACCTATGACTCCATTGGACGTCTGATCTCCAGCGAACAGAAATGCGGAAACACTTCTGTACTGCAGACCCATCAGACTTACAACGCCAATAATCAGATTACTGGTCAGGGCTGGAATGTTGACGGCACAGCATACTCTGAGAGCTACACTTATAATGAAAAAGACGGCAGTCTGAACACTATGACCACCGCCAGCAACGATACGCTGACGATGAATTATGATGAGTTGTGCAGACTGCAGACCGTAACAGGCGGCCCCTTCACACGTGGTTATGTATACCGGGATATTTCCGGGGAACAGACTACCATGCAGGTTTCTCAGCTGAATTACCATGATCTCGGTAGTGGCCTGGCCTTTGATTACACCTATGATAATCGTGGAAACATTGCCACATACGGAGCAACTGGCAAGGGAGTTGTAACTTATACCTACGACAATCAGGGACAGCTGCTGAAGGCACAGGGTGATAAGACTTATACTTACACCTACGATTCTGTTGGTAATATTCTGACTGCTTCTGATGGTTCTGCTTCTCATACGTATTCCTACGATGATGCCGATTGGAAGGATCTGCTGACTAAGTACGATGGTCAGACAATTACCTACGATGAATCTGGCAATCCTACCAGCTATTACAACGGTACTCGCTGGACCTTTGGTTGGGAGAATGGTCGTCAGCTTACCACTGCATCCGGTAAAAACAACACCCTGAGTTTCACCTATGATACCAGTGGCCTGCGTACAAGCAAGACTGTAAACGGTGTTGTTCACAACTACCGTTATGCCGGCGGCAAACTGCTGAGCGAAAGCTTCGGCAGCACTACACTGGATTTCATCTACGATTCGAACGGTGCACCCTATGCCATGATTACCGATCAGGGTAGTGGCAATCCTGCTACTTACTACTATGTCAGTAACCTGCAGGGAGATGTCATTAAGCTGGTAGACGCCTCCGGAACGACGGTTGCCACCTATGACTATGATCCTTACGGCAAGGTAATCGCTTCTTCCGGCAGCCTCGCAGACCTCAACCCGCTTCGCTACCGTGGCTACTACTACGACACTGAGACCGGGTTCTATTACCTCCAGAGCAGATATTACGATCCCAGCATTAGCAGATTCATCAGTGCCGATGTGTTTGCATCCACGGGACAGGATATCCTTGGATTTAATACATATTGCTATTGTAATAATAGCCCAATTGCTTTCAGAGATTCTTTAGGAAGCATTGTAGAGACTATATTTGATGTAGCTTCGTTAGGTGTAAGCCTTATTGAAGTTGCTATTAATCCTGGTGATCCTTGGGCGTGGGCTGGATTAGTAGGGGATGCACTTGACCTAATTCCTTTTGTAACAGGTCTAGGAGAAACTACTCGTGTAGTCAAAACAGCACGTGAAGTAACAAAATACGGTGATGATGTCATAAGTGCAGCTAAGGATTTACGCAACTCCAAAGAAGTGGGCAAGAGCCTTAAGAAAGCAGTTGGTGTATATGAAATTACGTATTCGAATGGTTACAGCTATGTTGGTAAGGGCGGGTTCCAGAGAGCCATCCATTCAGCAGAAGCTCATTTGGATAAGACCCAAGAATATGTCGTAACTTCAATCAAATGGAAGCGGTCTAAAAACAATCTGTATGCTTTTATGGAAGAGTATGCTTTGCAGTCCAAACGCAATAGTGAAAATGCTAAGTTGTTTAATAAAATATGGAGTCCAGGTAAAAGATACTATCAGCAGTTATTCAATTAAGAGGTGAATTACATGACAGATCTACATCTTGATGAAGTTCTCGAATTGAAAACCGGATTAGTGCCCTATAGCAATGGCCTGTTTCGGGAAGGCTACTTTTTCGGATGTATCGATTTTCCTTACAATGTCTACGATGCCATTGTGATCAGAAGCCCAGGTTCATGCACAGCCTGGCGTGCGACTTACCCTGTATCAGAGCACAGCTTGCAGGAGCATATTGATTTTATAAATCAGTATCAGCTGAAGAAGGCAATCGTGATTGGGGACAGCCTTGACTTTCTGGAAGAATGTCCATCGCTGACTCGTTTTCGCATCGTTCCAGCTGACACTGCAATGGATCACTTTGATTTCTCCCCCCTGTATCGCAGACCGAAAATAGAGTTTTTTCACTGTGATACCGAGTACGGCGGCTTAAAACCGGATAAAAAAGCAACTGTAGATCTTTCAAAGTTGCCTAAACTGGAAGAACTCTGGATCGAATGGGATAAAGGAACTAAAAATTTTGAAGGGACAACAACCTTAAAAAAGCTTACCATTGAACGGCGGCTGGATTTCCGGGATATTCATATGTTCGGCAGAAACACGGATCTGCAGGATCTGGAAGTGGTGTTATGTGGTCTGAGGGATCTGAACGGCATAGAAGCCTTTCAGAAACTGAGATACCTCCATTTATGGTATTGCAGGAATATTTCTGATATTTCCGCTCTTGCGTCTCTACAGGATTCTCTGCAGCTGCTGTTAATTGAGAAATGTCCCAAAATTAAAGATTTCAGCGTTCTGGCCTCTCTGAAGTCACTGCGTATGCTGGTTCTGAGGGGAGCCAATAAGCTGCCGGATCTGGAATTTTTGAATGAATTGCCAAACCTCCAGCATTTTGTTTTTGATATG
>RCNI01000903.1_pt1 | contig 18076 bp, 16 predicted proteins | sample 2041151 | NCBI WGS metagenome assembly RCNI01 (sample SAMN09708214, study PRJNA481090) | feces metagenome | isolation source: feces | place: Antarctica: Albino Rookery | reverse complement strand
TGGTATGGGTCCTTACGCATATCATAAAATTCTTCCTGACCACCTGCAATGACCGTATACCGATAATTCTGAGAACGCAGGCTCTTGAAAATATGGCCTTCTTCACTGTAGCCCAGGCCATCTCCGGTGACCGCAAAACCTTCTGCCACAGGAAGCACATCTCCGTGGAGCACTGGATCCAGAGGAATGTTCAGCAGCTTCAGAAGCGTGGGAATCACATCCACAGATTCCACCACATTCTCTACTGTTTTTCCCGAAAAACCACCCAGAGCTTCCGGAACATAGAAGATCAGGGGAACACGAGTGATCACATCCGGACCGGGACATCCTTTTGCATACTTGAGGTATTCACCCAGGAATTCGCCGTGGTCAGAGGTGAACACAATGATGGTATTCTTCATCATGTCGTTCTTCTCAAGGGCATCCAGAATCTCTCCCACATAATGATCCACTTCACTGATCATGGCATAGTAGCCTCTGGTCGCCTCTCTCAGCTCCTGGTCCGAAAATCCGGGGGTGTGCTCTCTCTTTTCCAGATATTCCTGGGTGTAATGAGGCAGGGGCATATCCTCTAGCTTGTAGAAATCATAATATTTTTTTGGAGCCACCAGCGGAGCATGGGGCGAATAAAAACCTGTAAAACAGAAGAAGGGCTTGGTATGTTTCTCGTTCAGGAATTCTACCGTAGTCTTTCCCACAAATGCGGTATGTGTCAACCCGTCATCATCTGCAAAATATCTGGGATGCATAGGCTGATTCCATTCCGGATGACGGATAGGATCCTCTACACCGAGCAGTTCATTTCGCATCTTTGCCGCAGGCGGAATTCGGAGGCTGATTGTATCCGGGTCATTATGAACCGCTTCCGGCTTCTGGGCTGCCACCCAGGCGCGGTAATCATCTTCATCAGAAATCAGCATTCGGTCAAAATAATAGGCAGGATGCAGCACCCGATGATCTCTGTTGCCATGGGGCAGATAATGCAGCTTTCCAAACATTGCTGTCTCATAGCCATACCGCTTCAGTGTCTTCTGAATTGTGGGTGTTTCCGGGGGCACCGTGACAGCCATGCGGAGGATTCCCAGCTGGCTACAGTACTGGCCGGTCATCAGACTGATCCGGCTGGGCATACACACCGGATTCTGACAGATACAGGTGGAAAAGTTTGTACCAATGCTGGCCAGCCGGTCCAGATTTGGGGTATGAATCACAGTGTTTCCGTTGGCCTTAATGGTATCAAATCTTTGCTGATCCGTATGAATCATTAAAATATTAGGTCGCATAATCAACACTCCTTATTGATTACTGGTGATACAGCCGCTTCAGGGTTTTGCATCAAAGTAACTTCCGTCTCCAGCAAGGAACTGGTTGGAGCTGAAATAGAAATGCTTTTCCCTCTGCATACAGGGGCATTCCATATATCGCTGAATCTGCTTTTCAGGCTCCCAGAACTTTTCAATTCGGTCCCGCATGGAGCTGCAGATTTCTGCATAGGCCGGATCATGAATCAGATTATGATTCTCATGGGAATCCTCTGCCATATTGTAAAGCTCATGGTCTCCCCGCAGATAATAGTTGTACTTATAGTCTCCGTCCCGAAGCATGCAGCCTGCATGCTCAGGCACTCTCAGCAATACGCTTTCGCTAAAAATGGAATCCCGGACGCTTTTCTTCTCGCCCCGCAGAATGGGTGCCAGAGAAACACCGTCACAGGTATCAGGGATTTCCACACCGGCAACGTCGCAGATTGTGGGGAACAGATCCAGCAGACCGGTCAGAGAAGTATTCTTGACATTTTCACCCACCTGTCCGGGCATGTTGAAAACCAGGGGGACCTTTGCAGACCGATCAAAGAAAAGTGTTTTCTGCCAGCAGTTCTTCTCTCCGGCCATTTCTCCGTGGTCAGAAGAATAGATCACCAGGGTATTTTCCCGAAGCCCCAGGTAGTCCAGGCACTCCATAATTCTTCCGATGGCATCGTCCACCCACTCAATACAGGCATAATAGGCCGCCAGGGCATTCTGCTGGGCTTCCTTATCATCCGCAAACTGAGACCAGCCCTTATTAAATTCAAACAGGCTGCGCACAAACTCCACAGCCTGCTTCTGCATATAATCTTCCTCCGCGCTGTTTTCCAGCTTAGCTCGATCCTTATATTTATCGAAGAATTTTTTAGGTGCACGCAGAGGGAAATGAGGCTTGTCAAAGTTCACACTGAGGAAAAAGGGCTCCTTCTGAGAAGTGCTGGCATACTGCTGTAGCCATTTCACAGATTCGGATACACAGATCTCTGTCTGGGTCATTGGCAGAGGAATAGCCGTAGCACCGGAATTTAAAATCAGGTTGCCTAGGGCACACTGGTCTTCGGTCATATTGTCCTTAGTGCGGATGTACTCAGACTGATGTGCCTGACCAAACAGATCTCCGTAGGGACGTTGCTGATAGCCGTGAAACTGCTCACCGTTAAAATGGCTTTTGCCAACCAGACAGGTTCTGTAGCCGTTTTCTGCCAGAACCCTGGGAATCGTCGTGCAGTTTGCCTCCAAGATATGGCGGTTTTCATAGATACCCAAATTGCGGCTGTAGCGGCCAGTCAACATGGAGCATCGGCTGGGAACGCACAGAGGATTCTGACTGTAGGCATTGGTGAAATAGGTACCTTCCCAGCACAGTCGGTTTAAATTAGGGGTATCCACCCGATCAGAGTTCAGGAACTCACCGGAATGCTGATCGGAAAAGAAGAATAAAATATTAGGTTTCTGGTTCAATGCTCTGCATCTCCTTCTATTTAGACAGTTCTCTCAGAGAGAACCGATCTTATCTTGAAAATCTTCTGGACTCATCCACCACCGGAACATAATCCCAGGAGGTGTGAGATTTTTTCATTGCACTGCGGATGACTTTTTTCTGCGGCACAATATAATCCACATAATGAAATACCGTCTGTAGATTAAATTTGTCCAGAATCTTCTTCTGCATCTCCTGACACAGCTTCCGGTATTCCGCCCTACCCCACAGATTATTCTGCTCCCGGGCATCCTTCTCCATGTCAAAAAGCTGACAATTATTTTCATGGATATACGTAAACTTATATTTTCCGTCACGAATCATATAGCAGGGCCAGAGGATTCCCTCTCCGTGGGATTCCGAAAATACAGGGGGCCTCTGCTCCACATCATGCAGCAGCGAGAACGCATCTGTATGGGGCAGCGGTTCCGCACCTGCCATCTCGATCAGGGTGGGAGACAGGTCAATCAGCGACACCGGATGTGAAACCATTGCCGGCTTCTGTCCGGGAATCCGGATCATTAGCGGCACTCCAGAAGACCATTCATAGAAGCATCGCTTCTGAACCATTCCCCTTTCTCCCAGCATATCTCCATGATCACTGGTAAAAATAACAACCGTATCTTCTGCCAGGCCTGTCTCTTCCAGATCATGAAGCAGTTCTCCCACCTTGTCATCAATATAGGTAACCAGTGCACTGTAAGCCCGGCGAACCGCATAGAGGTTTTCAGGGTTCGTTACATCATAGCAGTCCGTTCTGTGGAATCCCATATTGAGCCACTCATCCAGCTTTGTATCACCAGCGACCTTGCAGTTCGAGACATCTGGAATTGTGATATGCTTTCCCTCATAGAGGTTCCAGTATTTACGCGTAGGCTGGAAGGGATCATGGGGATGATGATAGGATACACACAGGAAGAATGGTTTCGATGCATTTACGCCTTCTCTGTAAAGATACTCTCTGGCCTTCGAATGTGTCTCTTCATCATATTGCAGGCCGGAATTCCAACGTACCGGTCTGGCAGTTTCCTGAATGTAGTCCACAGCATTTCCCGCCCTGGGCGCATGCATGATATGCTTTTCTTCATCCACAAATTCAGGCAGCCAAGCAAAGTCTGAGGGATAAATGTCAGTGGTCAGACGCTTTTCAAATCCGTGAAGCTGATCCGCACCGACAAAGTGCATTTTTCCACTCAGCGCAGTTTCATAGCCTGCATTCACCAGCGCATGGGCAAAGGTAGGCTCTTCGCTTGGCAGAACAGAGGTATTGTCAAAGCAGGAGGTTGCAGAAGTATATCTTCCCGTCATCATCGCCGCTCTTGCAGGCGCACAGAGCGGATTGGGAGAATAGGCTGTACTATAAACACAGCTTTCTTGTGCCAGTCGATCCAGATTCGGGGTAATTGCCTCCTGGTTTCCATAACATCCCATCATATAGGGGGTCAACTGGTCTGCCATAATCAGCAATATGTTTGGCTGCTTACTCATTCTGATTTCTCCCTGTTAAATTAACTGAAATAGAATTTCTTACTCTCATACAGAATTCTCAGCAGCGCAGACCTTCCTGCAAGAGACCGGACAGTCTTCTGGTTTCCCGGCAGTACCTTTTCTTCCCGATTGTGTTCGGTCCGGTCCCCGCATTTTCGGATCAGGTGCAGTTCCCGAATACGCAGCTTATGATGATAGGTATGCAGGACCTGACCGTTCCGGCACTGCTCCAGAGTCACGTCATAGAGATTGCGTTTACCATATCCCTTTGGTCACCAGAGCATAGGATGATCTACGCCCTGCATGAACTGCCCTGTTGTAAACAGGGTGACATACTCCCCTTCAAAGCGGCTGTTTCCGCAGTGGCCCCTCACTCTGACAGAATAACCATCCAGAGAACCGTGGGGCATTTCAAAATCATAGTGGCAGAAAACCGCCGCCCATCTCAGGCCCACAACTCTGGTGGTGAGATAGACATTTTTAAACCGGATTTCTTTTTCTGGCATAGATTTCCACATTCCGCCAGATATCGGCAGACACCAGTCTGGGCAGAATATCTCCGTCAAAGCAGTGAGCTGCCTTTCGACTGGCTACCGGCTCCAGGATATTGTCCACACCGCTCATCCATGCTGTCACTTTCTTCTTTCTGGCTGCATTGCTGGCAGAAGAAATATAGACACAGATTGTGTTTTCAGAATCGAACTTCACCGCATCGGTGATGTCAAATTCATGGGACAGATACATATTGTCGGCACTGCCCACCTGCTGCCCGTTGACCAGGATCGCAGCATAGGTGTCAATGCCTGCAAAGCGCAGGATCAGCGTCTTTCCCTTCATTTCCCGGCACGGTACCGGAATAGTGGCTGCGTTCAGCCTTCCGGGCTGTGGGGCATGGGACCATCCAGGTCAAATTCCTGCAGATAGGAGAGCTGCCATTCTCCATTCAGAGAAATTTTCAGATCAGTGCTGCACATACGCTGCTCCTTTGCAAAGATTCCGGGGCGAACCCCGGAATCCTTTCGTGTTTTGTTAAGTTACCAGGCCCTTCCTGCGCAGATCCTCTTCCTGAGCATCACACTGCTGGTTAGTCATCCGCTCCATTTTGACAGCGCACAGGAACACAAGTTCCAGATCCGTCGCCACCTTGACCTTGCTGATGCCGCAGCCATTCTGATGTGCTCGAACCACGTCAGTTACAGGCACGCTGGAGCTGCCGTGAAGCACCAGATAAGAGGAAATCTGGCTGTAAATTTTTCGGATTCTCTCAAACTGAATGGCCGATGCCTTCACCGCATAAACGCCACAGGCAGTACCCACAGGCACTGCCAGAGCATCCACCTGAGTCGGCTCAAAAAACTTTTTTGCCTTCTCAGGATCGGTGTAAAGCTCAGAGTCCTCATCTGTCTCCAAATGGTCGGTGCAGCCAATTTTTCCCAGCCCAGCCTCCACACTGACATTTCTTGCATGGGCATACTCCACAACTTCCCAGGAGTTAGGCCGAAAAGGCCTAGCTCCTTCAGAGAGATCCGAATAATGGCAGGAGAATGATTTTTCTGCTCTGCCTTCAGAATTGCAGAAAAAATGCCTTGCAGCGGGCATTGAAAGAGCCTACCGCATAGTCTTCCTTCACAGTATTTTTCGGCAGCTCATTCAGGGTCATAGTCTGAAATCAATCTTTCCGTGTTTGGCGAAGAATGCCAGGCTGCTGTTTTTATTTCCCGCTGCTCATAGCAACGGACAGGGCTGCATAATCTCCGATGGAATCTCCAAGCTCTGCCGGCAGAATTCGGCAGGCTGCCAGGGCCTCCGGCAGACATTCTCTGCGAAGCACCTCCATCATCTCATCCCGGAGCAGATTCTCCGTTCTCTGGTAAATACTTCCCAGGATAATTGCCTCAGGATTCAACACATCGATAATGATGGCCAGGCCCTTGCCAAGCTGCTTAGCGCAGATGCGATACACATTTCTGGCATCTTCATGGCCGACTGCTGCACACTCTGCAATCAGCTTGGCATTGATCTGATCCAGGTCTGCCAGGTGCTTGCAGAAAGAAACAGACTTGCCCATCTGCAGCTGTTCCATGGCAACACACTTACCAATCTGTGCAATACCGCTTCCGCTGCAGAAGCCTTCAAAGGAGCCGGACTTACCATAGCCCACAGGGCCGTGGCTGCTCAGACGGATATGTCCCGCCTCACCTGCAGTTCCAGTAATTCCCTCATAAAGCTTGCCGTCCAGGATCAGGCCGCTGCCCAGTCCCGTGCCGAAGGTAAAGAACGCCATGCTTCTGGTGCCCTTACCCGCACCGAATTTCCACTCTGCAAGAGCGCATGCGTTGGCATCATTCTGGAGATATACAGGCACTCCGAATTTTTTCTGCAGAATTTCCACAATGGGAATCCGATTCCATCCCATGAGATTGGGCGGAGACAGGATCAGGCCTGCTTTGGAGTCCAGAGGTCCGCCGCAGCTGATGCCGATGGCATCTGCTTTTCCCATTTTTTCAATGGCATCACAGATATTGGCAATGGTTTCCTCACAGGTAGTTGTAGGGAATTTGATTTTATCTAGAATCTCTGCATTTCCTTCGCTCTTGCAGACTGCGCATTTTGTTCCGCCAATGTCAACTCCAATATACATAGAGTTCCCTCCAATTTTTTGTATTTCTGAAAGCTGGTCAGCCCGCCAGAATTATCCCTTTACAGCACCGGCTGCAATTCCGCTGTAAATCTGCTTCTGGCAGACCACAAAGAGAACCAGCGCAGGAATGACAGAAATAACAACACCGGCACAGATCAGGGTATACTTGGCAGAATAGGGGCCAACAAAAGAGTAAAGTGAAGTAGGAACGGTCACATATTTTTGAGTATCCTGCAGATAGAGGCTTGCCAGATAGAATTCGTTGTAAGTAGCAACGCCCTTCAGAATACAGGTGGTCACGATTGCGGGCCGAACCATCGGCAGCAGGATGCTGTAGAATGTTCGGAAATAGGATGCGCCGTCCAGAATTGCCGATTCGTCCAGGGAGATATCGATACTGTCAAAGAACTGGACATAAATCGTAATCTCTACAACACCGATACCAGCCATCAGTATGATATAACCCACCAAGGAGTTAATCAGATGCAACTTATACATGATCTGGTAAACGGAAATCTGCATGGCAATGCCAGGAATCAGAGCACAGAAAAGATACAGGTTTCTGATCCATTTGTTGGCACGGTTCTTAAAGCGGGACAGAACATAGCCCATCTGAGTGCCGAGAACCGTGGTAATCACCAGAACGGCAATCAGAATAATAGTGGAAAAGAGGAAGGCCTTGCCCATATCGGCAAACTCGAAAGCTTCTACAAAGTTTTCAAAATGCCAGTGCTTGGGAAGTGCCATAATATTGCCGTTACGATATTCTTCTTCCGTCTTAAAAGCGGTAATCAGCACCGTATAAAGAGGCAGAAGTGCAAAAATGGAGAATAAACCCAGGGAGATATATTTCAATCCTTTTACAACATTCTTTTTTGTCTTATCTCTGTTCATACTCGTACCGATCCTTTCTCATTCCTTGATTGCATGCTTGAAGATGATTTTCTGGAAAACAGTCACGATCAGGATCATTGCCAGAAGAATAAACGCCATAGCAGAGGCCAGGCCCACCTGCTGCTGCTCGTGAGCGATGCGGTGCATCATAATAAAGTAGGTAGCAGTACCGTTGCGGCCGTCGGTCATGACATAGGGCTCATCGAAGGCACTCAGTGCGCCCTTAATGCTGAGGATCAGGGTCAGCAGCACCACAGGCTTGATGTTGGGAAGGACGATATGTACAAACTTCTGGAAGCCGTTGGCACCGTCCAGGTCTGCGGCTTCGTAGATGCTATTGTCAATGGACATAATTGCACCGATAAACAGAACCATATCCCAGCCGAAATATCTCCAGCATGCGGAGGCGACCAGGGCCCAGTTATTGGTGCTTCTATCTTTCAGCCAGTAGGGGAGGCTGTCGAGTTCAAAGCCAAGGGCCTGCAGCAGAGTATCCACCACATAGCCATGGGTAAAGAAGAATTTGAAAATAAAGCCGACGGCAATACCGTTGACCAGGTAGGGGAAGAACATGCTTCCTTTAAAGAAATTGGATCCTTTGATTTTAAAGCTCAGAATAGCGGCAAGATACAATGCTGCACCGATCTGCAGGAAGCTGCCGACCATGTAGTAAAGGCTGAGCTTCAGAGATGCCCAGATATCTTTCCGATGAAAAATCTCAATATAATTTCCAAGACCGACAAATTCACGCTTGCCGATATATCTCATATCGAAGAAGCTGAATGCAAACATCTGAATCAGAGGAATAATGGTAAATACCGTAATCAGCAGGAGGGGCAGTATCGTAAAAGACACCACAAGTAATCTCTTCTGGTTTTTCTGATCGTAATACCACTGATGCAGCAGGCTGTTGCGGGTCCCTGTATCCTTCAATGCTTTCATAGGTACCTCCATCTCGAGATTGCCCCCAGCGATGCTGGGGGCAATTCGTTCTTACTGAATTAATTACTCAAAAATTTCCACACCAACGCTTGCCTGTGCATCGGACCAGATCTGATTCCACTCGTTCATGATGTTGTCAAAGGTATCAGAGCCAGCATCAGCAGCCTCGATGAGGTAGTGAACTTCAATGCCGGTGGTAGCATTGTCCATCTTACGAACCATATCGACCTCGTCGCTGGGGGTGGGAACACCGTACAGGATAGGAATGTCTTCCAGAGCAGTCACAAACTCAGGAGCCTTGCCGCTCTTGCAGGCGGGAATAACCATCTCGTCGACGCAGTAGGTGGACTCTTCAGCCATCCACTTTGCGAACAGCATGCATGCGATCTTGTTCTCGTCGGGGATGTTCTTGTTGATGCCGAAGAAGGAGTCGCCGCCGCCGGTGAGGTACTGCTTGCCATTGACAGTCATAGGCAAGGGAGCATAAGCCAGGTTCTCCGCATTTTCGCCGGCACTTGCGCTCTGCACGTAGTACCAGGAGCCCAGGAACATGCAGCCGATCTCGCCGTTGCACAGCATAGCCTTGCCGCCTTCCCAGTCGGTGGTGGTGTAGTCTTCCTCAGTGCAGTCATCTGCAACTGCATCCCACAGGATCTTGTAGAGGTTGTACAGGCCAGTGCCTTCGCCGTTGTCAGCAAAGGGATTTGCAGTGTGGTATTTCTTGTATTTCTGGAACTCGGGATCGCCGTAAGCATGGTTTGCGTAGTCGTTCCATGCGTTGATGGGCCAGGAGTCTGCATAGTTGGTGTACATAGGGATTGCGTCGGTCTTATCACGGATAGCTAACAGAGCCTGATGGAACTCCTCGGTGGTAGAGGGCCACTCGGTGATGCCGGCCTCTTCAAAGACAGCCTTGTTGTAGATAACACCGGTGTAGCTGCCGTACAGAGGCATGCCGTAGACAACGCCTTCGTAGGATCTCTGGTCAGCGAACTTCATGGTCTCGCCGATCTCTTCAACGGTGCCCCAGGGCATGAAGTAGTCAGCGTAGTCGATGGGCTGGACATTGTTCCACAGGTACATCATGTCGCCCCACTCAGTGGTGGTCAGACGAAGCAGGGAGTCTTCCTCATAGTTGGTGGTAGCGCTCTGCTTGATGGTGATGTTTGGATAGAGCTTGTTGAACTCTGCGATATAAGCGTTCATAGCACCGCTCTTGTCCAGATCGGTTCTGTTGTGGTAGAAGGAGATCTCAGCGGTAAGATCAGTGTAGTCCTCGCCGACCTTCAGATCGGTGTACTTGGGCAGTGGGGATTCAGTCTGAGCCTCAGTCCGAACTGCTTCGCCCTTAGCCTCCGTCTCAGCGGGAGCCTCCTGTGTGGAGCCGCATGCTGCCAGAGACAGCATCATAACGAGTGCCAGGCAGAGTGCAATGAGTTTCTTTGCGTTCATTTTTATCTTCCTTTCTTGTTTTATAAAACCGCTTTCCCTGCGGTCTTAATTCAGTGTAATCTGCGTTCTGACAGTCCGTGTCAGCGCACTTCCATAGAATAGCCGGCCTTCTTCATCAGCTCTACATACCGCTCCTGGTCATAGGGAACCTGTCCGCAGGCGTAGTGGTTGGCGCCGGTTCTGTCGCCGGACTTCCAGCTGATCTGCCATACCGTCTGCTCCTTGGCCTCAGGAAGGAATGCAACAACCTCAGAGCTGTCTGCAGTGCTGTCGAAGACACCTTCCGCAATAACGGTGTCGGTGAGAAGATCCTTTACGGTATAGGTGACAGGCAGCTGTTCCTGGCTGTCATTGACACAATAAAGACGCAGCTTTCCATTCTCAGGCTCGCCGCACATCATGCACAGCTGCTGCTGAGATGCCTTAATATAATCGTAAGCCAGCTTCTTATCGAAGTAGTAATCCACAACTGCATCGGAGAACTGGGGGCAGCCATCCAGAATGTTCCACCAGATGATGCCGGTTCTTCTCCACTTGCCCAGCCGGAATCTCTCAATGAAGAACTTCATAGCCTCTGCCTGAGAGATCTGGCTCAGCAGGGAGAACTCCTCCAGATTCTCAGCTTCCTTGCCGAACAGGACCTGGATCTGATTTGCCATCAGCTGAATTCTGAAGGCATAGGGCTCTTCCAGACTCTCCGTGGGAGAAGATGCATGGAGCAGCCACTCACCGTTGCCGGCATAGGGCCACAGGGCCTCCTCAGAGATAAATTTCTTCACAGAGGAAGGAGAGGGGCAGCCGTGATATCCGGTTTCGCTAGCGAAATGTGCCAGTGCAGTCTGATAGAAATCACTCTTGAAATAGTCTCTGGGACCCCAGAGGTGATTCTCGGTAATATACTGAGTGCCCTTCTCAATTGCCCGGGCATCCATATAAGGAGAGCTGGGGAGGAAGGAACGGACATAGTCATTGCTGCGGATAACTTTGGGCAGAAGCTTTCTGGTGATCTCGTTGTCGTTAGGATCGCAGAAGCTGCCGCTCCACTCGCAGGCACAGTCGCATTCGTTGTCGCCGGCCCACAGCGCCAGAGCTGCGTGCTGACGAAACTGACGTACCACCTGGACGGCTTCCTTCTCCATCCGGTTCTGGAAGCCCTGATCCATGGGATACATTGCACAGCCCATCATGAAGTCCTGCCAGATCAGGATACCCTTTTCATCGCAGAGGTCGAAGAAGTGGTCAGACTCATAATAGCCGCCACCCCATACACGAACCATGTTGCAGCCGATGTCCTCGACCAGAGCCAGTGCCTTTTCCACCTTGGCCTCTCCCTGAGAAGGGAAGGAATCCAGGGGAACCCAGTTGGTACCCAGGATGAAAATCTTCCGTCCGTTTACGCGGAAGCAAAACTCGCCTTCACCAGCTTCATTGGTGGTGCTGGTTCTGTCCAGCTGAATGGTGCGGATACCTGCCCGGAAGTTCTTGACATCCACAGGCTCGCCCTTTTCTAGGAGGGTAACGGTCACATCGTAGAGGTTCTGCTCACCGCTTCCTCTGGGCCACCATAGAGCGGGATCCTCAACTACAAAGGTAAGTCTGCCGCCCTTGCTCCAGATTCTGTCTTCCTTACAGAAAGTACTGCTACCACAGCTGCCCTCTACTCGGATTCGATAGTCGCTGTAAGGATTTCTGCCCAGCTCTGCCTCATAGCAGAGGACCAGTTCTGCGGCATTTTCACCCAGGCGGTTAGTAAACAGGTACTGCTGCAGAAGTCTGATTCCGGGGATATCAATCAGAGATACCTCTCTCCAAATGCCGCCGCTGAGAATTCTGGGAAAAATATCCCAGCCGGCCATATAGTTGGATTTTCTGACCTGGGTATTGTCCAGATTATACTTCAGGGCGAAAGTACCCATGCAGTATTCATATTCTCTTGCGCCGATGGAAACGGGCGTAATGTGAATGAACAGCTCATTGGTGCCGGTTTTCAGGCCTTCTGCCCGGATCTTATGAGAAATCAGCATATTGTCGGTAGAGCCGATCTTCCTGCCGTTGAGATAGATATCTGCCAAGGTATCGATTCCTTCAAAATCAAAGTGAGGATTTTCAAATGCCTCTGCATTCTCCACTTCAAAACGCTTGCTGTAGAACAGATGGGTCATTTCCAGTTCCTGAGCCTTCAGCAGGTTTCTGCCGAAGTAAACATCAGGAAGCAAGCCGGCCTTCTCCATATCCAGTTCAAAGTTGCCCGGAACCGTTGCATCAATCACCTGAATGCTATTGGCCGCTAGATCCCGAGCTTCCTTCATCTCCAGATTCAGAGGAAGCTCTGCATCCTGGCACAAACCCAGCCGCCAACTGCCGTTTAAATCGATTTTATTCATAATCTATCCTCCCACAGAGTCAGTTCTCAAACAGTTCCAGCTCTACAGCACCGCAGAACAGGTGATAAATTTTCAGGTGATCTTCCTGAATCCGGTAGGTTTCTCTCTCAGGAGACCGGATGGTCACAGCTGAAATTTTACTCATCCGGCTGTCCTTGCAGCCGGTCATGGAAATGGTTTCCAGGTCAAAGGCCTTTGCCACATTGAGGGCATAGCACACATTCTTGGAATTACCGGAGGTGGAAATGCCGATCACCACATCTCCCGGCTGCTTGTAGCCATAAACCTGCTGAGCAAAGGTCATCTGAGGATCCACATCATTGCAAAATGCAGTGGAAAGAGCCGTGTGGCTCACCAGAGAAATCGCAGGCAGAGAGCCCTGAAGATGATTGCTGATGTGCTCGCCCATTTCCCGTCCACAGCAATCCACCAGCTTCTCCCGGTCCTCATTTTCAACGGGACGTTTCAGCAGGAAGCCCTTCATAAGTTCTCCTACAATATGCTCACTGTCGGAAGCACTGCCGCCATTTCCGCAGATCATAACCTTATTACCCTTTCGGTAAGCATTCAGAAGGATGTTGATAGCGTGGAGGATATCCGCCTCTGCCATCTTTAAATGAGTGTTGCGCTGAAAAAAATCTGTAAGAAAGTTTTCTGTTACCTGCTTCATCGCACGCTACGCTCCTTTATCCAATGTCACGACTTTCCTGCGTGACCTATTTTCTTGGAAAATCGTTTAATCCGTTAATCTGTTTTACACATTGAGTATATCATTCACAATATGTTAAATCAATTGACATATATACCAATATTCCAAACAAGGTTTTGTTCACAACAGCAATTCCTTGTTTCTTCCTGCTTTTCGTAAAAAATACCGTACGGATGTACCGTACGGTATTTTCAGGTGTCTTAATTCACATTCTCAGGAGGTGTTCCTAGCAGATGGATATTCTTAAAAACATTGTCCACTGCTACACACATTGCTCCACTGAGCATGGGGTTGTCAATCGTAGAAAGCTTCACATCTATATTCTGCAGAATGGTGGGCAGAATTCTGCGCTTTAGCACTGTCATAACCTCCTGCAGGAGATACTCCCCGCCTACATCCGCGAGCTCATCGCCGATCACAACTACATCAGGATCATAGACCTTGATGGCATTGGCAATGCCTACGCCCAGGAAACGGGACATAGCACGGATCTCATGGATTGCCAGCTCATCTCCCAGCTGAACAGCCTCTTTGATGGTCTTCAGATTGATAAGCTGGTTCTTCAGCACACTCTCCGGATAATCCGGCAAATGCTCCTGAATATTCTGAATCAGCACAATAGAGGAACAATAGAGATCCAGGCAGCCACGATTTCCGCAGGCACATTTCTTGCCTTTATAGTCAATAGAGGTATGTCCCAGTTCTCCAGCAATTCCGTGCCTTCCGTGGTAGATGACTCCATTCTGTACCAGGCCTGCGCCCACGCCCTGTCCTGCAATGATGTTCAGCAGAACCGAATCGCTGTCAACCCGGGGGGCGCTGGAGCCGAACCACCATTCTGTCAAGGCACTGGCATTACTGTCGTGCTCGGCATAGACAGGAATGTGGAATTCATCCTGCAGTTCCTTTACAATACTTACATTTTCCCAACCCGGGAAATCCGAAATCTGAACGATCTTATCCTCTGTTTTCAGATATGGGCCTGGAAGGGCCACACCGATGGCAAAAATATTGGAGTTGTCATCATACAGTTCATGCACTTTGTTTTTTATCAAACGAAGCGCATATTCCGAACCGTTTTTCAATTCCAGCGGGGTCGTATCCTTATAAAAGATGTTACCGAGAATATCGAAAAGTCCCACTGTAAAATATTTTCTTGCCAGACGTACCGCAATGACACGCCGGTTACCGGGATCGATTGCAATCTGGATAGACCGTCTTCCCTTTTCACCGTCTGTAATTCCAATTTCCTTTACAATCTTGCAGTCAATAAATTCGTTGATGATATTTGTAATCGTCGCCCGCTTCAGCCCTGTAATTCTGGCAAGTTCCGCCCTGGTTGTGGTTTTAAACTTGCGCAGAAGGGTCAGGACCAGTATCCGGTTCATCTGCTGAAGATCGCTGCTGTTTGCGCCGCTGCCTGCTGAACTCATTTGCATTCATCCTTTTACATAATTTTTGAACTCTGTAAATTCACTGTCTACACTTATTTTTAACGTCTGGATGCATCTGCATTTCCCCAGTTCTCCAGATAGGTCTGAATCCAGGCATTTGCAATCAGTCCATGACCGTTTGCCCCGTAGGATGGACCCCATCCAGGAGCCAGTATTCTCCAGATGCCTGCCGACAGGCCTCCTCCAGGATACTCTGAAGAGGTATAAACGGGAGGGAAAATTCAGAAGCCAATCTGCGGACAATCTCTGCCCGCTTGCCAACTTCCTCCCGGAAAATCTCCCAGTTGTTATTCTTTACCGTAGATACACCTTTCAGGACATATAGTTCCATCAAAATGATCTTCATTTCGGAGAATCTATCCAGCGTATCCTGCAGAAGCATTCTGTAGATTCTCTCGAACCGGTCTGCCTCCACTCCGTCTTCTTCAAGGAACTCATGCCACACGTCATTTACGCCCACCAGCAGACTCATAACATCCGGCTTGAGATTCCTTGATTCTGGCATAAACATCTACAATTCGGTCGCCGCCAACTCCCCGATTATAAAAGCGGTACTTGCCGGGACGGCCACTTCCCATTTTTCTCGCAACCATCACCGCATATCCGTTGCCTAGAGTACCGTCTTCCCGACCCCATCCGCAATCTGTAATCGAATCGCCCTGAAATAAAATTACCACGTCGAATTCTCCTTATGAATTACATAAATAGTCAATTGTATAAATATGTTTATCTAGTTTATTTTAGCATATCACCGTTACTCCTGTCATTCAATTGGCATTTTCTCCGAATATATACAGGGTTGGTTTGTGTAAAAGTGTAGGACTTCCTATAATCGAGTTAAATGCAGCTTAACCGTACCGTTTTATGCGCTCATAAGTGGTAATTCTCTGTTTTCTCAGGGGCCCCATAATCAGATATAATGGCTTGCACTCTTTTCCCTCCAAAGTCCGGCTGCTCTGTGCTTTTTTCTTTACGGCCAATATAATTCCCGCTGTAGCATCGTCTGCATTGTTGTTTCAAATGCGCATTTTTACAGCATTTTCCGCTGTTCATAGATATTATATACAATCCATACCCCTGATATATGGACATTTCTTCCAATTGCTTTTATGGGTTTATTTGCTACTATAAAAAAACTGGCATATTTCAACTTTAATATTATCAGAAAACACACAAAAACCTGCGGTCTTTTTCTTCAGTCCCAGGGGAAACGGAGCGATTATCTATGAAAGCTATTATGGTCATGTACGACTCTCTGAACCGACACATGCTAGAACCTTATGGATGTGATTGGGTACATACTCCCAATTTCCAGCGGCTTTCCCGGCACGCTGTAACTTTCGACAATAATTATGCAGGAAGTCTGCCATGCATGCCTGCTCGCCGGGAACTTCACACCGGACGGTATAATTTTCTTCACCGAAGCTGGGGCCCTATCGAACCTTTTGACGATTCCATGCCTGAAATTCTTAAAAATAACGGCATCTACACTCATCTCGTGTCGGATCATTACCACTACTGGGAAGACGGAGGTGCCACTTATCACAGCAGATATAGCAGCTGGGACTGCATCCGTGGTCAGGAAGGAGATACCTGGAAGACTTCCCCGGCTCTGGTCTCCTCCCAGTATGACGATTCCTATTCTTCCCGGCTGATCAAGCACAACAATGCCAACCGGGACTATATGGATTGCGAGGAGAAAATGTCCCAGGTCCAGACCTTTGCTGGGGGGCTTGAATTTCTGAACAAGAACTGGGAATATGATAACTGGTTCCTGCAAATTGAGGCCTTTGACCCCCACGAGCCCTTCTATACCCAGGAATCATACAAAGCCCTTTATCCCCACAGCTATGACGGTTCCATAGGTGACTGGCCGCCTTATTACTTTGTTACCGAAGGGGATAAGGCTGTAGAGCATATGCGAAAAGAATACGCCGCACTTATGACCATGTGCGATACCTATCTCGGGAAAGTTCTGGACTTTATGGACGCACACGATATGTGGAAGGATACCATGCTGATCGTAAACACCGATCACGGTTTTCTTCTGGGCGAGCACGGATGGTGGAGCAAAAGCATCATGCCAGACTATAACGAAATCGCCCACACCCCTCTGTTCATCTGGGACCCCCGATCCGCTGTCCAGGGCGAACGGCGTCAGGCGCTGACCCAGGCCATCGATCTTCCTGCCACCCTTCTGGATTTCTTCCATATTTCTCTGCCCAAAGATATGCAAGGAAAGCCTTTGGCAGGCGTAATTAAAGCCGACACTCCTGTACGGAAATATGCACTTTTCGGCATGCATGAGACCCATCTGAATATCACAGACGGGCGCTGGGTATATATGAGGGCCCCGCTGCCGGGAACAGAGTCCCTGCGCAAAGACTATACTCTGATGCCTGTACACAAAAGCGATTTTTTTGCTCCCGCAGAACTGCAGCAGGCCGAACTTGTCCCAGCATTCAGCTTTACAAAAGGTTGTCCTGTACTGTGCGTTCCCGCAGCACCTTTTTATTCCGATCCCGTAAATTACGGTTCCCGTCTGTACGATCTGCAGCAGGATCCCGGACAGCTTCATCCTCTAGAGAACTTCCCACAGGAGGCCGTTCTGGCAACTGCACTGACAAAGCTACTGGATGACACAGACTGTCCCGGAAATGTCTATAAGAGATTCGGTCTGGTAAAGGGCTGCCGGGTTACCGAAGAGGAAATCCATGCCTTTCGAGAGCAGGAAAACAATCTCCAGGTTCCGGATTATCTCTCAGGATACCAGTGGACCAGAGGCGGTTGGAACGCTTTCCGGGCACTGCTGCATTTTGTACCAGAGGAAAAGATCCGCTGCTTCTGCAGTGATCTTCCCAGCGATACCATTTTTGATGAGGAGCTTATTTTCGAACTGACCCGACAGACTACGTCGGCTGAGAGCAGAGACGGTATCTTATTTAACGTGCGGCTGAACAGCCGCTGCGACTGATTTTCCACAGGTCCATGGATTCTCCCCATTCCGACACAATTTAGTCACATTTAACTGTCCCCTACTTTTCGGTAATAAAACCGGCTTCTCTGCTGGCACCGAATTTCTATCCCGTAGCCGGTGACTTTTGTTTTCATGATACCGGAAAGGACAGTTTTAGTATGATGGAAAAAACATATCCACGGCAGAGGGGCCCATTGGTAAAAAGATGATTGCCTTTGCGATCCCGATTATGCTGGGAAATCTGTTCCAGCAGCTTTATAACACAGCTGGCTCCATAATCGTGGGAAATTTACTTGACCATGAGGCTCTGGCGGCTGTCACCGCTTCCGCCAGCCTGTCCATGATGAT
>RCNI01000827.1_pt1 | contig 18083 bp, 14 predicted proteins | sample 2041151 | NCBI WGS metagenome assembly RCNI01 (sample SAMN09708214, study PRJNA481090) | feces metagenome | isolation source: feces | place: Antarctica: Albino Rookery | reverse complement strand
TCCTTTCAGAATGGTGTGTGGTAACTTCATTCTACCAGGGATCTGCAAACCATGTCTATTTGTTTTTGCGCAACTTATTATACCTTATCGCTCTCCATCCTATTCAGATAGGCAGGATTTAGCCATGCACAAACACAGAAAAACAGACACAAATTCTACCTTTCTGAACAGGTAAAATCGGTGTCTGTTTTTTGATACTCATCATTTCATTACTTTTTCAAGCAACGCCTGATAACTGTCCACTACATCGTAAATCGCATTTTCACCACTAATTGCTTTGAAATGCTCTCTTGCACAATAAATTTTAGATTGTTCAATTTCTCTTAACTGCATAGAACGCATAGAGCCTTTGGTTTCAGCAACAAAGTAAATGTGCTTTACAGTTCCATCATAAAAGGCAATTGCCCAGTCAGGGTTATAGTGTCCCACAGGAGTGGAAATATAGAAACTGTCAGGAAGCTTCACATACACAGCAACATCAGTGTTAGTATCCAAATCAGTAGCAAAATCACGCTCGTTTGTAGAGTCATAAACAATGTGGTCATACAGATGGCGAGTTGCCTTCATTGCATTTATACCAAGCTTACCCTTAATAGTTGGCTCAGTGAAAATATCGGTACTGTATCTTTCGTCCAGAACATTGTATGTAATATGCTGGATGATTGCAGTTGCCTTTTCATCATTAACAAGGGAAGCTGCCTTGATAATGAATTCTTCAGGATTGTTTTTGAACTGGTTAAATACATCTTTTTCGATGCCAACAAGAATATCCACCACTGCTTTACGAGTCAATCCGGTTTCTTCAACCAGTTTTCCCACCAGATCATATTTCACTCCACGATTAGCGGAAATTCTCTTGGAGGTATCGTATGTAGCTGACTGTTCCTTAATAAAAGAACTACCACTCTGGAGGGCGTCCTTGGACTTAATTTCTTCCATTGAACCTGTCTCCACTTTGAAGTAAATCTTTGCAACATGGAGGTTGAGGTTCAGCGATGCAATAGATTTCTGAACCAATTCATCAGTATCAAAGTCAACTGCATATACAGATTTAGGACTGATACGTTCCCAAAGAGCTTTAAACTGAGGCATTGCCAACTTCTTATCGTCAATCTGCAACTCGATATTATTTTTACGAGCATCTTCTGGTTGCATAGAACGACTATCATAAACAGAATCCAAAATCTTAATAACAGAATCTACACAATCCGCAACTTCTTCAGCGATTTTTATTTCATTGTTTGCCTTGTCTGCATAGTACTTGTCAGTAAGTACGCCCTTTTTATCAATATATCCATTCATAATCAAATCAAAATGAATAGCATTTGCAGTATCCGTATCCACAACCTGTTCATTTCCTCTTGCATCCACAATAACCTTGCCTTTGAAGAGGTCTGCGGTGACAGCCTGCGGACGGCTGGCAACTGCATCGGCCAGCTCAGATTGTAAGCCTTTTGCAAAGCTTTTATAGCTTTCACTGGCAATAACGGTCAGTACATTGATATTGTGGACAGCGTTCCCCAAAATGTTGGAGTCCATACGCTCGCCATCCTGATTTACACAAAGACGGAGACCACGACCAACTTCCTGACGTTTTCGAACATCGCTGCCACTTTGTTTTAGAGTGCAAATCTGGAACACATTAGGATTGTCCCAGCCTTCACGCAGAGCCGAGTGCGAGAAAATAAATCGTACTGGAGATTTTTTCGGGTCTCGGTCAAGGAGGAGTTCTTTGTTCTTCATGATCAGATCGTAGGCATCAATATCATCAGAAGTGCATTCCTTTTTATTACTCAGCTTACTGTTGGTCATTTTGCCTTTCTTGTCTACAGAGAAATAACCCGCATGAGTGCTGGATGCTGGGATAGCATTCAGATATTTAATGTAATCATCCTCACCCAAGGAAATCTGCAACTGCCCAACAATGTCATTATATTCTTCTTCAAACATATCAGCAAAGATGCCGTTAAAAGGCTGTCCAGCAGCATCATATTGTTTATAATGGGCAACTTCGTCAATGAAAAACAGGGATAGAACCTTAATGCCCTTGTAGAACAGTTGTCTTTCTCTCTCAATATGGGACAGAATCGTTTCACGAATCTGAATACGGCGAAGCTGTTCCTCGCTGACTTTACCGATGACATCACCTGCATAAATCTTAATGCCATTTAGAAATTCAACAGAGTTATCTCGTCCATCAATGGACTTCACTACAAATCCATCTTTGTATTCTTCCATCTGTCCGGAGTTATCGTACAAATTAAAACCAATGCCAACAGTCATGGTCTTTTTGCGGATGCTGTGGGCACCTTTGAAATCGAACTGAATCGTTGCTGTAGGATCAGCTTTGGAGAGATTTACACTCTCCAAATACACATAACTTTCAGTAGCAGTGCTGCCGGATTCTGTGATTCCTTTTACAGAAATCTTTTTAACCAGCTTCTTGTTATAGGCTTCCATCGCATCCAGACGATACACCATATTGTAGATGCTATCATCTTTATGGGTTGCGGAATAACGCAATGTCATCAAAGGGTTGAACTCTTTCAGTCGTTCTTTTGTTTGTTTGCCCTCAACGGACTGTGGCTCATCAATAATAAGAATCGGATTCGTCTTTGCAATAATATCAATCGGGCGACGGGAACGGAACTCATCCAGCTTCATGTAAATACGACGAGCATCCTTACCTCTTGCATTAAATGCCTGCGAGTTGATAATCATTACATTGATAGAGCTGTCCGATGCAAAACGGTCGATCTCGGTAAGCTGGGTAGAGTTATAAATAAAAAAGCGGATTTTCTTTCCGTATTCTTCTGCGAAATGTTCCTGCGTTACCTCAAGGGACTTATACACGCCCTCACGAATAGCAATACTTGGAACCACAATGATGAACTTGCTCCAGCCATAGTGCTTGTTTAACTCATACATCGTCTTAATATAGGTGTATGTCTTACCAACACCAGTTTCCATCTCTATGGTCAGATTATATCGTCCCTCCAACTTGGTTGATGGTTTAATCTGATTTGCTCTTTGAATTTGTTGCAAGTGTTCCAGAATCAGACCGTCGTTCAACTCCGGTACAATTCTTTCATTACGCCACCCGGTGAAATCTTCATTCTCAGAAAGTGTTGACTGAGAAAAAGTTCCACCATCAACCAATTTACCCTGATAGCCTTTATCCATCAGGTAGGTAGGGGTAAGATATGGCTGACCAGCGAATACATCCACAACTGCTTTAGCGGCATCTGCCTGGAACTTCTGATGCTTGAATTGAAGTTTCATAGCTGTTTTCCCTTCCTGTTTTTTTGAATGTGCTTTATATTAGTTTCAATACATTTTCGACGATTGCTTTCTATTTTTTCTTCAATTTGTGCATCAGATTCATTGTTGTTCATTGCAACAAGATCAATATTATAGTGCGCAAGCACAGTGCAAATTGACGCATTCGCTAAAGCAGAAAGAAAGCGAAGATCAAAGGCAGGAACAGATTTTCCCTCAAAAGCATATCTCCAATCAACAAATGCATTTGAGACAAGTATTAATTCTTCTGAAAATTTTTCTGTATCTTTATACTCAGGTGCTTTTTTGAATAAATAACCCATGATTTCACATTGAAATTTCTCAGGTAGAATTTCAAACAATGACAATAAATTGTGTTCTTTTTTATAGTCTATGTTGTTTTTTGCTAAGATTGTTTTAAGGCTTAACTCAACAGAAAAAGCCCCATTTACAAGCATTGGAATTGCAAACAATAAATTGTCTGCTTGGAAATGTATCTGTTCAAGATTAATATAAGCATTGTAAAATGATTTAGCTTGGTAAGCAAGAAGATCTGAATTCATTATATCACCTTCACACGCTTGGTAATATCATCCGCATCCTCCGGTATATACAGCTTGAAGATTTCAAATACATTGATCTTAGCGGGGCTGTCAGCAAATCCGGAATCTCGGAATACGGCACGAAGTGGTTTGCGTTTTGCAATTTCTTTGACAACACTTTCTGGAACATGATTATCAAAGCAGGCAATCAAATCTCCATCGTTGTAGGTGTGAACAGTGCAGCCGTCGATTTGCTCACTGTGATAGGGCATAGAAAGGGGGAGACCCCATTCCAGCAGACAGCCAAAGAACAGATCAAGGTCTGTGCGGTCTTCTTTGATATTGGAAATCATATCCGCAAGCGTTTTCTGGTCGTAATCATCTGCTGCATAGTAAACATCTTTCATATTGCTGTCATCCAGCTTTAATACACGGAAGCCGATGTCCAAATTAGCGGTAGTTAAAGGGCTTTCTTCTTTAATTTTCTCACCGGCACGACGGATGCGTTCTTTGCCAATCTCGCAAATATTCTTGTAGCCGGATTTATAGGCTTCACTTTGTTCATCGCAAGGCTCAGGAAGCTGGACCATGATAAACCGACGATTTCCTCCGTTCTCCGCATTAAGCTGCATTACGGCGTGAGCGGTGGTTGCAGAACCAGAGAAGAAATCCATAATTAAGTCATCAGTGATTGTAACACGCTCACATAAGTACTGAATCAATTCAATAGGCTTAGCATAACTAAAAGTTGCCCCCAACCCTATATTTGACAACATTTTCGCAGCCTGGGTGCTTGAAAATTCGTTGATTATTCCCATTGGTCGTTGAGTTCTTGTGATGATATTTCCTTCATTATCACAGTTCAAATATTGTTTGCTATAGACCGTCCAGATGCCATTGCTGTCTTTTTTTATTTCTATGAAACCGTTTTCCACGCCCCAATTATATTTCGTTTTTGACCAACGCCAACACGCCTTTCTACCACCATTGTTATCTGATGGCATGATTGTTGTTCCATCCGGTGACTTTATAGGATAATCAAGAGATTGTGAATACTGGATTGTTCCCATTCCCATTTTTTGCAAATAATATTTTCCACGTGTTGCAACATACTCATCAGAAAATTTATAGCGATCCTCATTTCCAACCGGAACACCTGAAATCGCAATATTGTCAATATTTTGAGCAAAACACAGAATATGCTCATGCTTAATTCGGAACAATTTACTATCCGAACTTCCACCACCTTCTTTATTTGCCCAGATCAAATCTGCAACAAAATTCCCATCTCCGAAAATTTCTCCACACATTTTTCTAAGGTTAGAAACTTCGCCATCGCTTATGCTTATAAATATTATTCCATCTGCAGCAAGAAGATTTCTTGCAAGCATCAGTCTGGAATAAATCATACTACACCAATCAGAGTGAAAACGTCCATTGGTATCGGTGTTTTTGAACAGCCGGTTCTCGTCTTCGTCATAAACGCCGCTGTCCTCATTGTATTCTTCGGAACTCTGAGCAAAGTTGTCTCGATAGATAAAGTCATTACCTGTATTGTAAGGCGGGTCAATATAAATCATCTTAACCTTGCCTAGATAGCTCTCCTGCAATAACTTGAGAACTTCTAAATTATCGCCCTCTATGTAGAGGTTTTCGGTGGTATCCCAGTCCTTGCTTTCTTCTGGACAAGGGCGCAGGGTCTTACGGATAGGCTTGTTCGCTTCCACAATAGCCGCTTTCTTTCCTACCCAAGTGAATTCGTAAGCTTCGTCACCCTCCAACACATCAGAAGAAAGCATCTGCTTGAGCAGTTCAAAATTGATGGCTTTTTTATATACCTTCTTTTCAGGGGTGCTGTGTTCCTCGTCCAATGATTCCGTGACGCAGTTGGGGAATAGTGCGCCGATTTTTTCAATATTTTGTGCCGTCACATCAGGCGTTTCCATTTTCATTTTTTCCATATTTATCTCCTCTGTAAATATCCCAAATCTTTCATTATTGATTCTAATTTGCAAATTCCACAGTCTATATCCTGTTTCATTTGATCCAACTGTTCAAAATGGCTTGAATTTATTTCATTTTGCACATTTAATACCAATTCAAATATTTCATTCATTTTTTGCGGCAGTTTTCGCTTTTTGCAGATATGTTGTATTTTTAGGTAAGAATTGTAGTGTATTTCGTAAAAATATAATTTTAAATCAATTATATTTTGTTCCAACAATTCAGCTCGTCCCATTTTCTTGTTGTTATATAGTAAATTAAAGCGAGCCCTATACGTTTGCAATGCTCCTAAATAATTAAGCAGTACATTTCTTCGCTCAATTCGATAAGAAACAAAAGCAGTTACATATGTCAATATTGTTCCACCAAAAATTCCGATAAATATATTACTTAGAAGTACATATTCAAATTGGTCAAATAAAATACCCAGCCCCAATGAAAGAATCATTGTAACAAATGATAAAATTCTAACCCACATATGTAATATCATAAAACATCTACCTCTTTTTGTAACTTTTTCAATTTTGAATTTAGTACAATTCTCCGATTTAGCTGTTTTTCTTTTCGCATTTTAGCTTCCAACATTTGGATTTGCTTTTGCAAAGTTAATCTTCGACTCTCACGTTCCACAGTCTCTTTCAGACTTTCTGTTTTGTCGGACTGCAACGCATTACCAGCAATCTGACGCACAAAATTATCATAGATTGTGTCTATGTTCAGTCCATCCAGTTTTAGAGGAAGATTTTCTTCTTCCATCCATTCGGTGTGATAATAGCGACTGACCTTGAAAGCGTTCTTGCCGGACTCAGCAGCTTCTTTGTAGCCAATCCAAGCCTGATACTTTTCTTCATACTCCAGAAGAAACAGGAGGTGATACGGAATTTCCTTGTCAATCTGTTTCAGCACAGCTTCATCCAAAGCAGGCTCAGATAAACGAATCTCAAAAACTTCGATTTCTGTTACTCGCTCGCCAGAAGCAATATTCAGGGTTGAGCCTGCCAGCTTATTTCGCCAATAGATTGTGCGAATCTGCTCGACAAACGCTCTCTTTAGGGCAGGGGTGATGTCGATTTGCTCATAAAATTTTTGCTTTGGAATCCGTTTGTTGAATTCTGTGGACTTTGGCAAACCAAGCATATTGATACCTCCTTACCTCACTACCAAAAAGCAAATTAGTTCAAAATCATTCAAACCTGATACAGCAGACAACAATGCAGAAGTTCCGCCACTCTTGAACAAGCTGTCAATGTCGTTTTCTTCTTTGACATCAATGATAGAATTGATTGCTTCACTTAGCAGCTCTGATATGTCTGCCATGTCTCGTCCATCCCTGGTCTCGTCATTGAACTTCTTACAAAGAGAAATGATTGGCTTGTCCTTACCTCGGCACAGAAGGCGGATTGTGTCCAGCATTTTCTTTGGATTCAAGTAGTCGCAGATGATTTCACCATCTTCACTGATATAAACCATATAGAATGGATGAACACGATTTCTATTATCAATGTTTACGTTATTGTTGATATTCTTCATAACGAAGATAACACCAGCTGGAGTATCTTCACATTTTGGAACCACAGCATGCATACCGTTTGGAGCTGTTTCAACATCGTGGTTGTGTTTCATATACTCCAACAAATCAAGACGAAATTCATTCAGTCCTAAGTCCATAATAGAGATACCAGTAGACATTTCTTCAATATCCACAACTTCCTCCTGCAAGCGTTTCAGCTGTGCTTTACGGTATTCCAAATCTCCTTTTTCCTCAGGATTGATAAGGTTGTCGTCATCAGTAGAAGTCATAACCGAAATGCGCATACGAGTTTCAACACGGCTTTTCAAGTTGATATATTCGTCCAAATCCATATCAGGCCAGAAATTCACTAACTGAATATAGTCGTTAGTACTACCGATGCGGTCTATTCGTCCAAACCTCTGAATAATACGAACAGGATTCCAGTGAATATCGTAGTTCACCAGATAGTCACAGTCCTGCAAGTTCTGACCTTCGGAGATACAGTCAGTGGCAATCAGAATATCCAACTCATCCTTACTACCCGGCATCAAAATATCCTTGCCTTTTGACTTGGGAGAAAAACACGTTAAGACAGTATTCAAGTCGGAGCGTAAACGGGGGATTGTTGTCTTTCCATCAACGGATCCAGTAATCTCAGCAACTTCCAGACCAAACTCTTTCTTAGCAAACTTACTTACATGGTTATATAAGTAATCAGCGGTATCAGAAAATGCTGTAAAGATAATAATCTTGCGGTTGCCTTCATTGATGGGGTTCGCCATTTTTTTACGAATCAAATCAAAGAGAGTTTGAAGTTTAGTGTCATGCTCTGGTGTCACATCAGAAATCATCAAAGTCAAAAGCTCAAGATTTTCTGCATCCTTTTCCAGTTCATTAAGCCAAGAAAGATAATCCATATCTGCAAGATCAATTTTGACTTTCTTACCAACAGAGAAAAGGTCTGTATTTTGTTCGTCTAAATCAAAATCGTTCACATCGGACAAATCGGTAAGATTCAAAACGTAGTTGTTGTTCTGGTAGTTTTTAATTGCTTTAATCGTAGAGTTGATCAGATTTGTAATTCTTTCTAATGTAAGACGGAAAGAATGTACTGAACTTTCCAGCCGCTTCAAAAGGTTGATGCTCATCAAGCGACGGATACCTTCTTCACGACCTTGTTGAGTTAAACTGGTTCCTTTATTGTGGGTCAGATCAATATATTTTGCCATCTTAGATGGCATTATATAATTGGATGGAGTGTAAATTGTAAGGTTTAGAGACATCAACACTCCATATATTTCGTTGTAGTTGATAGTGCCACTGAGATCTGTCAAGCACGGTCTCAAAGAAATAGGAGGCAGTCTTTCAGGAAACTTGCCAATATCTGATGTGCTGTAATATTTCTCAATGTGTCGTCTGGAACGAGCTATGGTCACACTGTCCAACATTTCAAAGAAATCAAAGTCCAGCGTTTTGAGCAATGCATCCGTGGTACGTTCTTCTACAGGCAGTTTGCTCCATGCATTGAACGCTTTTTGTGCCTGACGAAAAATCTCATCAATGCTCTTTGTCGTATCCAATTTATCGTTGATTTGAGCTGCATCTCCCTCATAAGCAAGAGCAAGCTGGTTCTTTAAGTCAATAAATTTATTGTTGACCGGAGTTGCAGAGAGCATGAGGACTTTCGTTTTAACGCCAGCCCGCACAACTTTATTCAGTAGACGAAGATAACGATTTTCTTTGTCACCTTCACCGGAAACCTCTCCACCATTACGGAAATTGTGACTCTCATCAATAACAACAAGGTCATAATTTCCCCAGTTCAAACGATCCAGATCGATTCCATTTGACGATCCGTAGTCACGAGAAAGATCAGTATGATACAAAACATCATAACGGAGCCTGTCCTCTGCAATCGGGTTGTTAATGTAGTTTCCCTTATATGTATTCCAGTTCTCGGAAAGCTTTTTCGGACAGAGGACCAGAACGGACTTATTTCTGTTTTCATAATATTTCACAACCGCAAGAGCGGTAAAAGTCTTACCAAGACCTACGCTATCAGCCAAGATACAACCATTATATCTTTCCAGTTTGCTGATGATGGCAAGTGCAGCGTCTTTCTGGAAATTATACAGCATATTCCAGATTTTACTCTGCTTGAAGCCAGTGGCCTCGTTGGGCAGTTCATCGTCGGAAATGTCATCCAAAAATTCATTAAAGATATTGTACAGGGTAAAGAAATAAATGAAGTCCGGAGCGTTTTCATTATAAGCCACGGACATATTTTCAATGACAAAATCAGTGACATCCTGCAACTTATTCTGGTCCAGCCAGAGGTTTTTGAACGTACTCAAAAAATACTGGCTTTCGTTGTAGTTCTCCATCTTTGTGATCGGATAATAGGCATTATTGCCCCGCTTGCAGCCCAGATCCACTGTTGTGAAGCCTTGGAGGCCGGAGTAGGAGGTCTCATCCACCGTCATGAAGCCAAACATGTTTTCATCAGTTACATTCGATTTGAATGTGACTTTTCTGCGCACCCAGTCAGCACACTCTTTTGCAATGGCTTTTTGGGTCAGGTTGTTGCGTAGTCTGACTTCAAATTCAGTGCCATACAGATTGCGCTCTCGTGTCATGCGCGGTATGTAAAACTCTCGCTTCTCTTTGGGTTGCACATTCTTTAAGAAGGTTGGCGATGTAAAGATAAATTGCAGCTGGTCGATTTTTTCCAGCTGTTCTTTCAGATTTTCGTATGCATAGATAGAAAAACAGGCAGCCGCAATGGACACCTTACTATTGCGTTTTATCGTAATCCGAAGGTCATCTCCTAAGGTTCGATTTACATTATCCAAAATATCCATTGCCAGTCCCCACAATAATTATTAATGTTTTTTGAACTAGAAGTTACTCCTGCTCTTCCAATTCAATTCCAGCTTCTTTAAAATCAGATTCAATCAAATCAACGATATAACCATTCAAACTTTTCCCTAAGCTATCTGCTCGAGCTTGAATGGGTTCTTTTTGTCCACGTTTTACACGCAGCCGGATATCCTCATAGACTTTTTTATTGTATCGTTCTTTAACTTCGATAGATGTCTTTCCCATATGTTCATCTCCTTAACAATAATTAACTATAACTATAATCAGTATATCACACTCACTGTGGTGGTTCCACTATGCAAAATGCACAAAACGCTCCAATGGTGGTACCACTATGCTATAATATAGACACCGAAAGGGAAACACCCTACAGATAAAACAAAACCAAAGGAGCGTTACACAATGAAGAACAATATCCATACCGCCAGCCACTATATTTATGAGGTCGATAACATCCCTAATTATGAGAGCCACCGATTTGGCTGCAGCAAACGGATGATGGCTTTGAGAACTTTAACCAACGCTGCTGTCCTTATAAACAAAAAGCCGTATTGCGTGCGGTAACACCCAATACGGCAAGTGCATTCAGAACCGCCTGTTAAACAATTCATCCTGCTCAATTTATGATAGCACAAAGTAAATATAATATCAAAGGGTTGGCAGGGATTCTAAAAGAAAGGATACCATTATGGAAAACAAAAATGTGATTTTCGAAAAGACCTACCTTACGGTGGCTGACATCAAAAGCTACCTGAATATCAGCAGCACCGCTGCATACGAACTGACCCACCGCAAAGATTTCCCAACCTGTAAAATCGGCTCATCCATTCGGGTGCCCACAGAACTGTTTTTGCGCTGGATTGATTATCACACTCATGTTCCGGCGGAATTGCTCGAGGAGAAAGCTTTGAACCGAAAGGAGGCGCTCCGGGTTGGCTAAAAAACGTGGCAGTGGTGAAGGGAACATCCGAAAGCTGCGCAGCGGGAACTGGTCTGGCCAGATCATGGATGGTTACCGTAATAACGGAAAGCGGCGCATCATTAGCTTTTCTGCCCCTATTCGCAGTGAGGTTCTGGATAAAATTCGTGTATACAAAGAGCAGAAGGAAAAATCCGGTGGGGCAGAGAGTGAGGCAAAGATTGAAGTGCCCTCTTTCCACGATTTTGCATCGCGGTGGTATGCATCTTATCGCAATCAGGTAGAAGCTTCCACCTATAGCAGCTATTACTACACTTTAAAAGTGTTGAACCAGTATTTTGCTTCCATGCCAATCGACCAAGTGAAAACCACGGCAATCAATCAGTGCATGAATGATTTACAGGAACGTGGCTATTCCACATCCCTGATCAGCAAATGCCGTGCAATGCTGATTCAGATTTTTGATGTGGCAGAGGCCGATGATATTGTGGAGAAAAACTATGCCCGTCGGGCTTTTACTTCTGCCAAGAAACGGAAGTTGGGCGACGAGAAAGTGCAGAAAAAAGATGCGTTTTCTCCAGAGGAGTTTTCCGTTTTGATGAAGTGCCTGCCAGAAAATCTGATTGGATACAGCATCCGACTTCTTTTGGTGACAGGTATTCGTGTACAAGAGCTACTCGCTCTTACTCCGGAAGATTTTTCAAAAAACGGGGATTCTGTGCGCATTTGCAAGGCGGTAAAAATGGTAAATGGGTATCCCATCCTTGGAGTTACCAAAAGTCGATCCAGCGAGCGGGTAGTGCCCATTCCCAAGGAGTATCGTTATATCTCTCAGTGGCTTCAGGAAAACGGTGGACAAGTGTATCTTTGGTGTGATGTACACCGTACAAACCTGTTATATGATACGGGATATTTCCGCCGAAAATATTACCTCACAATCGAAGCAATTCCCGCAGTCCGCAGGCTATCTCCACACTGTTGCCGACACACCTACGTGTCTTTGCTGCAGAGTCAGGGAGTAGCAATGGAAACCATTGCCAGGCTGACCGGCCACAGCGATATTACCACAACCGGCAATTATCTGCACATCAGTGCAGATACCCTACAGAAAGCGGTTGCCTTGCTCGGGGAGATCTAAAAACAAAGGAAAATGATTATGAAGTGTAATATTAAGCTCTATCGTTTACAGAGGCGTGATGGCCTTTTCCTGGCTCAGAATTCCGGCAAAGGATGGCGTTTTACCAGTGATGTTCTTTGTGCTGTCCAGCTCGCTCAGAATGAGGTACACATGATTGTGCACACCTATATCCCACGAAATGAGTGGACTCGTGGTCGGTTCTTGAATTAAAAGGCTGCTTTTCCGTTCAGTAACATAAAACTAAAAAGGAGAAAACTACTATGAATACTACTAACAAATTTGCTCAGTCTTTGGAGAATGCAAGTACCTTTACACCCCATATTACCGAGAAAGGCATCCGGGAATACAGTCGGCAGGAATTGCTTGCTGATGGCATTTTGAAAGAACTCGTGGATAACGGAATTGCCGCAGCTTTGCCCGGTGAAAAAGCACAGGTCTGCGTAGCTATGGCACCTTCTGATGATGCCAATTATTCCTATCTGGTTATCGCGGATTGGGGCAAAGGAATGTCCGCAGATGTATTGCATGAAGCAATGAATTTTGGCTCTGAAACAAATTCCGGAAGCCGGTTGAATGAGCATGGGCTGGGATTGAACAATTCGTTGTCCTGCATTGACGAAGATGGCGGTTCATGGGTTATCTATACGCATGAACCCGGAACACAGGAGTACAATGTTGTTTTAGGGCCGCTCGGACAGAATATGTCAACAGGGATTCTTCCTGCAATCAATCTTCCCCAGGGCATCACTTTCCCGGAGGGCTCGCAGTGGGCAGACCCTTCAACCGTTATTATCTGCCATATGTCTTTAAATCTGCTGCGCACTCTCAAATCCAAAACGGAAAGCCGTATGAAGAATCTGAAAGCCTTTCAGGACCTTATTTATGAAAATCTGGGTATCGCATATCGTCCGTATCTTCGCTACTGCGATAAGACAGGCGGTCCTCTTGCAAGTATTGCCCTCACACTTGGAGGCAAAACTACTTTTGTTGCTCCAATCGAAGTGCCGATGAAGGATATTCTGGAAGAAACCTTTGAGGTTGAACTGGGCGGAGAAATCGTTCCCGTCTTGTATCGCCACGGTTCTCTCGACCGTGACAAACAGCGGAATCTTCTGCCGAGCCACGCACTTTTGAAGCACAACTACCGTTTCAGCCAGGATACCGCCGGTGTTGATATCCAGTGCGGCAACCGCGTAATTGCAACACATCAATTCTCGGAAATCTGGCTTGGTGAAGACGATGGTCCTATCCGGCGGCATCCTTCTTACAATCACTTCATCGGAGAGGTCATTATTCCGGAAGTTGCACCGGGACTGCTCCCGACACTTCTTAATAAAACGGGTATCCACTATCGAAATTGCGGCTGGCAGGCTATTGTGGAAGAACTGCGGCAGTTTCCTCCCATTCCTCATGAACGCAGTGATGAAGAAGAAGCACTCAAAGATAAATTTGAATTAATGCTTAAAAATGATGACCTTGGAAATATCGTCACCCGCGAGAAATGCGTATTTGATGATGGCGTACAGATTGACCTAATGGTTGAAAACAAACACAGCAATCAGTGTGTCGTGTATGAAGTTAAAAAAGGGACTGCACATCCGCTGGATGTCTATCAGCTTTTGATGTATGTACATGGTCTGAACCGGGAGGGCACTTATCCCACAAAAGCGGTCCTGGTTGCAAAGAAGTTCCCCAAAAACATCAAAACACAAATCAACTTTATGAACAGCCTGAATCTTGCTGTAGACCCTTCCGGTCAAACCTGTGAACTCACCATTGCCACCTTAAAAGACAAAAACTTAGAATCTTAATCATCTATTGCTGTGAGCCCGTTTGGCTCGCACCTTATAAATAAAGCCCGCAAAGTCTTGAAATCACCGGCTTTGCGGGCTTTATTTGCAACAATGGAGCTTTGATCCTTTCTTCTTGAATCGCAGCTGCCTGTATGTTGATTGCTTTACCCCGAAAAACGAATATGATATAAATCATAGCTCAAAAAATATTTCTTATCCATTGCGTGTTGGAAACAAAAACGAACGATTCCCACCCTCCAGAATTCTAATTTAGCGTGTGGAACAAAGTAACTATAATCGAAACGAATCCAAGAAAGGAGGATTTCAAATGAGCAAATCCAAAAATGACATCCCGATGAATTCCGGCTTTATCCGGATACTGCACAATTCTGACCATGGCAAAAAAATCGCAAGTGTAAAAATCATAGACCCGGAAACAAATCGTCCGTTCACATACACGGATATAAATAAAGTACTGAATGCAAGAAAAGAAAGCTGTGCCGCCAGTTTACCTAAAATTACAAAACATCAGGACATGATTCAAGACAAGCTTAAAAAATGTCCCCTTGCAGAATTCACTTTGAGTCGAACCCGTAATACCAAAGAAGAAGCTGACAAAGCGGTAACGCGTGAAGTCTTGCCCATTATTGACGAGCTTACAATGATTTTGTTTCAGCCTTATCAGGTAAATCAATCAATGACAGGGTTCATTATGCTGCAAGACTTTTACCATTTCCAGCAAAAAACAATATTCAGTGCCTATCCCAAATCCACGCAGACAGAATGTAAATGTGCAATGAAACAGGTGGTTTTGCCCGTGCTGGGCACACTGACCCTGAAAGAACTTGAAACCGCAGACTGGTCACAGCTGAAAAAGAAAATTGAGCGAAAGTTGAGTTCTCAAAAAGCATGCGAAAGCAAGTGTCGATATACTCGGCAGGCATTGAAAAAGCTGTATAAATCCGTTCAGCAATTTAACCGGAAAGCTGCGGTGAATTTGTCGCTGATGTCCGATTCTGTCCGGATCAGCACCAAAAACACCAGTATCCGTCAGGCTTTTGTTCCAAACCATTTGGATGAAAATCAGCGTCAGCTTTTCTTTCAAAAAGTGCAGCACGCCGAAAATGGGGACTATCTTTTATTTCTGGTTACCTGCATTTACATGGGATTCTCGCTGCCGCTTCTGGATTGTCATACATTTGGTGATATACAGCGAATCAAAACGGCATCCGGCGATCAGATATACAGTCTTCTGATTACCAGAACACCGGATAAGGACGGTAAAACCATTGATGTAGCGGCAGAAAACTTTCCTTTGAAATACTTTAGAGTTATCGTGTTTTCGCCGTGGGCAGCCGACATTTTAGTTCGGCGGGTCGAACAGCTCCGTCAGAACGGGTTTCCTAAAGTTAAGGATTTACCGCTGTCGGCAACTTGTTCATGCGAACCAGACATTTTTGAAATCGAGGCTATCCTGTGCAAGATTCTCGGCGGGATCAAGGGGGTGCCGGTTCAGATTCCCAGAGAAGATCGAGTGGGCGGCATTCGCCTTGAAACAATACAGGCTGCACTCAAACTGATTTACGAGGATGCTCACTACGTGTTGATGGAATTGTGTAAAGCTAATCCGATCATGCAGCATGCCTCTTTTGGAGAGTCCCGAAACACGGTCGATGAAAACCATTATCTGGACACTTTCAGCTCGAATTACACCGTTCACCGCTACCATATACAGTCCAGATTTGACCCATTCAAAAACACGAACAGTTCTATTGCTGTATCTCAACCCGCCACATCTGTGCATTGTGCTGATAAGAGCAAACAAACCCGAATTCAGGTTAACCCATCAACAGCAAATCAGCAGCTATGTATTAACGGAAAATTTGCATTTTGTGCAAGATGGGAGGAACGAAAATGAATATCATCAAAGACAAAGATGGCCATTTATACGCACAAGAAAATCTCGGAAAGTCTAAAAAGCACTCGGCAAACTGTGATATTGCCATTACGCCGCTTCATCCGGACACCAACAAAAAAATCACAAAACGGGAGTTGTTTGGAAAAAACAGCAATCAGGCTGCAATCTTTCACATTTACGCCAAAAATGAAACGGAAGCACTGGAGCTGTTTTTCCCAAAGCTTGTCACAGAAACCATTATTCCGGCCATGATTGCCGCTGGAATCTTAACAATGCCTGATTCTCCGGATTTAAGAGCATTATTTGCACTCCACAAAGATACAATCATGGAATATTGCCGCAGTCAAAGCAAGCGTCCCTGGCAGGAATCTACAGTGTTCGGTTATTATAGACAGTATGATTTAATGCTGAATGACCTGGCCGACATCTATCCTGAAGATTTGACGACAGAGTTGTATTGCTATGTGCAGGGACGCATTTGTCAGGCAGCAGCGAAAAGCAGTCATGATAAGGAGGCTTGGGTCCAGTATGGCGATGAAGCACCCAAGTCTGCGCAAAAGCGCCTGAACTTTTTCTATCATGGCTTGATGTATCTCAGCCTTCAGAATCTGATTGAGCTGCCTATTGTTCCTTTTAAGTACAATGGTGTTCCCAGCCGCGAAAACGAACTGAAACAGCTTCTGGGAAAGCCCCGCAGTTATCCTTTTGCTATTCAGAAAGAGTTCTTGAACGCGTTTAATGAGGATGCGTTAATCGGTCTGATTGCCGCTTGCGGAATGCGTATCTCTGAAGCGGCAGGACTGCTGGGATGCAGTATTTCCTCCATTGATACCAGCCAGGGCACAATGTATTATCTTTCCATTTTCGGTCAATTAGATTCTCGAGGAAAATATAAAGAATACGGCAAAAGCAGTGCTGCTTACCGCTGTATTCCGAGTCCATATGAGTTGGCACAGACGATTGCTAATCAGCTCGATACAGTAAGAAAAAATGCCTGTACTAATATTGATACCCGGTTTTTATCGGTTCTGTTCAATGAAACGGATATCGAGAATGATTCAAAATTGGCTCTGGCGGCAAAAGAGAGTGCTGAAACATCCATTAGTGTATTTTTACGACATCCAGAGATACAGGAACAGCTTTATCAGCAGCTTCCGTTTCTTTATGACGAATCTGTTCAAAGAGAATCATTGAAGGCTGGATCAACAATACATTCACTGAGACATAGTTACTGTACCTGGCTGCACTGCTTTTCGGGAATTGACTACGACCAGATTTTCTATCAAATGGGACATAGTCAGGGACAACAGGCTGTCCCACGACCTCGCGGGAAAAGCTATGAGGAACTTCAAAAAATGTGTTTGCAAGAGTTTGTATCAAATTCAATGTTCCATACACAAAATCCGCTGCACTATCGGGTGGATAGTTCTTGGGATAAAATGGATGTGCCGGCCTGTAAGCTGATTCTGGATATCCCTGCGGGCTGGTCCGGAGACATCCTTATTACCTCCACAGAGCCTGTAAATGATATTCAGGCTGTGCCTTCGCAGCCACAAAATGTCAGCATAGAATTTCAAAGCGTTTCAGTGCCATATCCTATGACGGATGCACTTCTGGCCGATGAGGATGCAATGAAAATCATAAGCATCGAACCGGCATTTGAGTGATGATATCAGAAAATACCATAAACCAGATATTTGCATACAACCATGGATTCGATTTCTTCGCCGAATTTGATTAAACTTCATGCATTGTGAATTATGCACAGATTTTGTTTGCAATATTCTACGCCAAAGAAAACAAAAAATCAGGCCTCTGTAAGCAAAACACGTTGATTGTAAGAGCCTGATTCCGTTCAAGTTTATTCGATTTTTTGTCATTCCGTTCGCATTCCGTTTGCGGGTCATGCCATTCTCATCTAAACAGGTAAACTGTTATTGAGAATAGCTGCTATAAAGTCTGCAAACCAGCAGAAACAAAAGAAAAGCCACCGATCAAAGATCGATGGCTTTTGGTCCGAGTGGCGAGATTCGAACTCACGGCCTCTTGAACCCCATTCAAGCGCGCTACCAAAACTGCGCTACACCCGGATAATGT
>RCNI01000826.1_pt1 | contig 18089 bp, 17 predicted proteins | sample 2041151 | NCBI WGS metagenome assembly RCNI01 (sample SAMN09708214, study PRJNA481090) | feces metagenome | isolation source: feces | place: Antarctica: Albino Rookery | reverse complement strand
CGGCGGGCATGGAGGCGTGACCGCCCTTGCCCCAGCCGCGGATGCGCACTGCGCCGTTTTCTTCTTCCAGAGTGATGCCCTCCCGCTCGGTGAGGGTGTGGATGTCGGCCTTAACAAGGCAGCTTGCCCGGTCGGGGATCACGTTGTTGGCAACGCCGCCCGCAAAGTCGATGAGGTTTCCGTTCAGCTCTTCGCTTACCAGAGTGGCACCGAACACGCCCTTTTCGCCGTTGCAAACGGGGAACTCGGCATCGGGCGAGAAGCAGAAGTCGGGAGCCTTGAAGGTGTCGAGATAATACTCCACGTCCAGCATACCGGTCTCTTCGTTGGCACCCAGAATGGCGCGCACATCATAGCGCAGCGGCACACCCTGTTCCTTCAAGAACTTGAGGGCGTACAGGCAGAGCACCGAGGGGCCCTTGTCGTCGGTAACGCCACGGCCGACGAGCCAGCCGTCCTTTTCCACCATGTTGAAGGGGTCGCCGGTCCAGCCGTTGCCCTGAGGCACCACGTCCACATGGGTGATGGTGGCGATCTGCTTGCCGCTGGTGCCCTTCAGCTCGGCCCAGCCGATCTTGTTTTCGCTGTTAAAGGTGGCAAGGCCCATTTCCTCGGCCATTTTAAGACCTTCCGCAAGGGCCTTTGCGGGGCCGGGGCCGTAAGGCATACCGGGTTCGGGTGCGCTCTCCACACTGGGAATATCCACAAGACGCTTGATTGCGTCGATTACGTTTTGACGGTTTTCGGCGCAGAAAGCGTCTACCCGGCTCACATACTGTTCATAAGCCATAATGATTCTCTCCTTTTTGAGTAAAGATCAGGATACGAACCTATTATAACACAGAACAGGGGCCGAGGTGCATTGCCCGCGGGGGAATTTTTTGCTATAATTTGACCCGAAATACAAAAAAGAGGAGGGCCGGCCAATGAAGAACAGAAAAAATGCCGCCAAAACCAATCTGATTTTTGCGGGGGTCCTGCTGCTGCTTGCGCTGGCCCTGTTTGTGTTTACCCAAAACCGGGGCGAGGGCAGCAAGGCGGTGCTCACCTACGGAACAAGCGAGGGAAACAAGACCATGGAGATCTCGCTCCGTGAGGATCGGGTGCTGGATGTGCAGGCCAAAAATCTCACCGTACACATTGAGGTGCAGGACGGAAAAATCCGCTTTTTCGACTCGCCCTGCCCCGACCACATCTGCGAACGGGAAGGCTGGCTCCAAAAAGACGGAGATACGGCCTCCTGCCTGCCCGCGCCCGCCAGCCTTTTGGTGGTGGCCGAGGACTGAAAAAGAAGCAATTTGCCGGGATAGCCCATAAAAAAGCCGCGCCGGAGGTTTTGTTTTGTAGGAAAAATTCTACTTTTTGACAGGAAACGGCGCTTTTTTCGGCTTTTGCTTGCGGCGAATCCTTTGATAATGTTATAATAAAACAAAGCGGGCATTTTTCATGGCTCCCTTGTGAGCAAACCGCCCGCCTCACGCTCCTGCCGCTTGTCAAACCATATGACAAACGGCTTTTTTCACAAAGGGAGCGCATTTATCCCCTAGGCTGTTAGTGTGTAAAAGAAAAAAGGGATCCCCGGGGAGGGATCAAAAAGCTTCGGAGGAAAACGAAATGGAAGTATTGGACGTTATCAACCTTTTGGGAGGCATTGCGCTGTTTCTCTATGGCATGAGCATCATGGGTGCCGGCCTTGAGAAGCTGGCAGGCGGCAAAATGGAGAGCATTTTGCAGCGGCTCACCAGCAGTGTTCCCAAGGCGGTGCTGCTGGGCGCAGTAATCACCGGCCTCATCCAGTCCTCGGCGGGAACCACCGTCATCTGCATCGGCCTTGTCAACTCGGGTATCTTTACCCTGTCGCAGGCCATCGGCGTGATCATGGGTGCAAACATCGGCACCACCGTGACCGGTCAGCTGATCCGTTTGTCGGACATCACCGGTTCCGGCTGGCTCATGACCATGTTGAAGCCGGCTACCTTCAGCCCCATCGTGGCGTTTATCGGTGCCATTCTTTTTGTGTTCATCAAGAGCCCCAAAAAGCGCAACATCGGCCAGATCTGCATGGGCTTCGGCATCCTGTTCACCGGCCTTTTCACCGTGGAGCGCGCGGTGGAGCCTCTGCGGGATTCCCCCCTCTTTGTGCAGATGTTCACCAGCCTTCAGAACCCGGTTCTGGGCGTTTTGGCAGGTGCTCTGGTCACTGTGGCCATCCAGTCCTCTTCGGCATCGGTGGGCATTTTGCAGGCCCTTTCCAGCACCGGCGTGGTTACCTGGGGTTCGGCCATTCCCATCATTCTGGGCCAGAACATCGGTACCTGCTCCACTCCCTTGATTGCGTCCATCGGCGCTTCCACCGCTGCAAAGCGCAGTGCGGTGGTGCACCTTTACTTTAACGTGATCGGCACCGTGGTGTTCCTCGGCGGCGTGTACGGCCTCAAGAGCATGGGCCTGTTCCCGTTCTGGAACGAGGTGATGAGCCGCGGCGACATTGCAAACTTCCACACCCTTTTCAACGTGGTGGTCACCCTTGCGTTTATGCCCTTTACCCGTCTGCTGGCATGGCTTGCCGAGCGCACCATTCCCGGCAAGGTGGGCGAAGAGATGGATCTGACCATGCCCGTGCTGGACGAACGCCTCATCAAGAGCCCTGCCGTTGCTTTGCAGCAGGCTAAGGCCGCTGTGGAAAAGATGTCCAGCCGTGCCTACACCAACTTTACCAAGGTGGGCGGCCTGTTTACCAAGTACGACGAAGAAGTGGTGCTGAACGTTTCGCACCGCGAAGAGCTGCTGGATAAGATGGAAGTAAAGATCGGCGACTATCTCATCAAGATCAGCGACAAAGAAATCAACGACGCCGAAAACCGGGCCATTTCCGAAATGCTCAAGTTTATCGGTGAATACGAGCGCATCGGCGATTATACCGTCAACCTGATGGAATGCGCCCAGCAGCTGCACGACAGTGAAATCAGCTTCTCCGGCATTGCCCAGCAGCAGGCAGACCTGCTGTTTAAGGCAGTGGGACAGGTGCAGATGCTCACAAACGACGCCTTCGCAAACGCGGACGCCAAGGTGGCTGCCCGTGTGGAGCCTCTGGAAGAAACCATCGACCGGATGTGCGAGACACTGCGTGAGCAGCACATTGCCCGGCTCAAGCGGGGCGAGTGCAACGTGGAATCCGGCATCGTTTATCTGGATCTGCTCACCATGCTGGAACGTATTTCGGACCACTGCTCCAACATTGCAGCCCGCATCATCAGCGAGGAGACCTCCGACTTTGACGCACACGCCCGCAAGCACTTTTTGCTGGGCGGCGGTGACCCGGAGTTCAACAGCCAGCTGGCCGCCTTTAAAAAGCAGTATCTGGAACCGCTCACAAGCAATAAGTAATTGCAAAAAGAAGCAGGGAAAAGGCAGACCAGCCACCCGGCATCGCTCCGCCGGGAACCCTGCTTTTAAAACCGGCCGCCGCTTACCCCCCGTTGGGGTTTTGAGCGGCGGCTGGCTTTTTTTGTGCGGATATGCCGGAATAAGTCCCAAAAAACAGGAGAAGCAGTTATGGAAAGAACAGAACCTTGCGTGCTCACCAATATGTGCATGGTATATGACGGGGATAAGGTGCTTGTGCAGAACCGGGTAAAATCCAGCTGGTCGGGCGTTACCTTTCCCGGCGGGCACGTGGAGCCCGCAGAGTCGTTTGTGGATTCGGTCATCCGGGAAGTAAAAGAAGAAACCGGCCTGACCATCCAAAACGTAAAGCTCTGCGGCATAAAGCAGTTTATCAAAGGAGATGGCGCTTACCGCTACATCGTGTTCTTTTTTAAAACAGATGATTACAGCGGCAGCCTTGCATCCTCCGAAGAGGGGGAGGTATTCTGGGTGAAGCGCCAAGAGCTCGGCAATTACACGCTGGCAAAAGGCTTTGAAAGTATGCTGGAGGTGTTTGAAAACGACGACCTCAGCGAAAATTACAACTGGCTGCAAGATGGTCTTTGGCGGCAGCAGAACAAATAAAAAAAGGGAGTGCATCCGGTTTGGATGCGCTCTCTTAGGCTGTCGAAAAAAGTTCGACAGCCTCTGAAGGACACCGGGCGCACATTTTGTGCACAGCACAAAAGATGCTTCCCGGTTTCCCTCAGTACTCCTTTCCGGCGAAAAAAAGGCCCTGTTTTGCGCACTGCGCACACAAAACAGGGCCTTTTTTCTGTCAGGGTGTTCTCATTCCCGGTATATACCCGTGAATGAGAACTTATTTCATCCGTTTTTGAATTATTTGAGGAAGCCCTTGATGATGGTTTCCTCGGCCTCTTTTTCGGTAAGGCCCAGAGTGCAGAGCTTGATGAGCTGCTCGCCGGCAATTTTGCCGATGGCGGCCTCGTGGATCAGCTCGGCATCCACGCAGTTTGCCTCAAGGCCGGGCTGTGCCAGCACGGTGCCGTTTTCGGCAAGGATGGCGTCACACTCGGAATGGCCGGTGCAGGGGGCGTTGCCGTGGATGGTGGAGTAGAATTCCTGCCGGGAATTGCCCCGGGCCACACTGCGGCTCACAAGGTCGGCAGCGCTGCCTTCGCCTTCAAGGCGCACGGCAAAATCGGTGCGGGCAAACTCGTCGCCCTCGGTCATGATGCGCTCGCGCACCACAAGGCGGGCGTGTTTTTGCAGCACGCCGCGGGTCTTGCGCTCGGCACGGCTCACGCCGCCCAGCTGCACGGTGTCCATCTCAAGGCAGGCACCCTCCGCAAGCTCAATATCGGTAACCGGGTCAATGCGCTTTGCGCCGGAACCGGTGCCGTTGGCAATGTGCTTTTCCCGGTAGAGCACGTGGGCGTTTTTGTCGAGGAAGAAGCGGTGAATGCCGTTGTGGCGGGCCTCTTCTTCGCCGTCGCTGTGTACGCCGCAGCCTGCTTCGATGATCACGTCGGCACCTTCACCGATGTAAAAGTCGTTGTAAACCAGATCGTCCAAACCGGCATGGGTCACGCAGGCGGGAATGTACACGGTTTCGCCCCGGGTGCGGGGCTTTACCCGGATCACAAGACCCGGAGCATCCTTTTTGTCTTCGATCTGGATGTTCTCGGTGCTGCGCCGTGCGGCACAGGAACCGTTTTCGCGGATGCTGAATGCACCCTTAAAGTCAAGGGAGGGCAGGCCCGAAATCAGATTCAAAAGATCGGTAGTGAGCTTGTTCATACGCGTGCATCCTCCTTGTCCAGCGGGCAGCGCCCGGCTTTTTCACCTGCCAGCAGGGTGGGCAGGATCTCCTCCCGGGGACCGTGGCCCCGCACCTGACCGTTGGCAATCACCACGATCTCGTCCGCAATGGACAGGATGCGCTCCTGATGGCTGATGACCAGCAGGGTGCCGGACTGCTTTTTGCGCAGCTCTTGGAAGGTTTCCACCAAACGGGTAAAGCTCCAAAGGTCGATGCCGGCCTCCGGCTCGTCAAAAATCGAAAGCTCGGCATTGCGTGCCAGCACACCCGCGATCTCGATGCGCTTCATCTCGCCGCCCGAAAGGCCGGCGTTCAGCTCACGGTCGATGTATTCGCTGGCGCAAAGGCCGACCTTGCCCAGCAGGCTGCAAAGCTGTGCGTCGGTGAGGGTTTCGCCTGCGGCCAGCTCCAGCATATCCCGCACCGACAGGCCCTTAAAGCGCACCGGCTGCTGAAAAGCATAGGCGATGCCGCTCTTGGCACGGTCGGTCACGTTTTTGCGGGTGATGTCCTCGCCGTTGAACAAAATGCGGCCGGAGGTGGGCTGAATAAGACCCGCCACCAGCTTTGCAAGGCTGGTTTTGCCGCCGCCGTTGGGGCCGGTGACCACCACCAGCTTGCCGCCGGAAAGCTCAAGGTTCAAATCTTTTATGATCTCCTCACCATCGGGCACGGCCCAGGTGAGGTGTTCCAGTTTCAACATAGGTCTCAAAATCCTCTCTTGGATATTTCCCGGCCGGAGCCGGGTTCGCTTTTTCAGACACAGGTTCCATTATCCTGCGTGCTTTTTGAATTGTCAAGGGCCGGGTCGCTGCGGGAGTCGGCAAGGCCGGTGTCATAACAGCGGCTGCCCAAAAGCTCACACACCCGGTCAAGGCCGAGCTGACCCTTCCAGCAGGCATCGGCGGCCAGCAGATAGGTGCTTGCCCGCTCTTCGGCCTTCTGCAAAAGGGCTTGCAGCCCGCCGGTGTTCTTTTGGCCGGTGACCGGGTGGGTCCAGTCGTCCGGCAAGGGGTGCTCAAGGGCTGCCGGGGTAATGTGCCCGGTCACAAAGCCCCGTCCGCCAAAGAGAGGCTCTGCCAGCCAGCACAGACCGTACAGGCCGCCGTGGCGGCTCACGAACAGATGCCGCAAAAGCCGTGTGTGCCAAAAGGAATCGGCCAGCGCCTCCCGGCTCACCGTGACCCCAAGGGAATCGGCAGCCGCGCTCTGCAAAAGGGCCGAGGCCCCGGCCAGCGCTTCGCCGGTAAAAAGGGGAGTGTTTTCGGCAAACGGTACCGCAGCATCGCCGGTGTCCTGCTCGTGGAGCAGGCTGTCGATGCCGATTTCCAAATAGCCGTGTCCGCCCGGCTTTGCAAACGGTTCGCCCTCTTTGGTGAGCGCAAAAATATAGGGGTGCAGCGTGCAGTCGGCTGCATAGTGGGTCAAATATCCCAGCACATAGCTTTTTTGGCTGGGGGTGTTTGCGTTCCGGATGAGAGAGCGCAGAAAAAGGCCGGTGTTTTCCCGGTGCAGACGGCTGCCGAGGGTGGGCAGGTCTTCGCCCCGGTTTTTCTTTGAGCGCCAAACCCGGTAGCAGAACAGGGTGTCCGGGCCGTTGGAACCCCAAAGGAAGGCAGCCGGGTCCGCAGCCTCAAGGCCCGCCAGCTGGAGAGCACGACGGGCGATTCGCAGATGAGTATAGCTCTCCGGCATAACAAAAAATCACCTCGAGATCGTAAAGCATAAAAATAAAGAGAGCACACAAAGGTGCTCTCTTTATTCTACCGTTTTCGGGCCAAAATAGCAACCGTCACCCGGCAGCTTTTGTAGTGGTTTTAAAAGGAAAAAAGGATTTTTGCCCCAGTGCTTTCAAAGGGGCGAAGCTCAGCCTGCACTGCGCAGGGTGTCCAGCTCTGCCGCCAGCTGCTCGTTCCTGGTTCGCAGGTCTTCCAGATCCCGGTTTGCGGCATCCAGAGCCGACTGCTGTTCCGCAAGGCCCCGGTTGTAGGCTTCCTCCACCGCATCGGCAGTGGCAAGCACACCCTCCTGCTTCATCCGCTCAAAGTCGCTGTGTCCCACCGAAGAAAGGCCGTTCTGTGTGAGTACCACATCGGTGTGATTCACCTTCTGAGCAAGAGCTTCGGCGGGGGTGTCCTTCCAAGGATAAACCGGGTCAAAGCTCAGGCTCCAGTTGCCGTAGGCATCGTTGGAGTTGATGTAGAGGGCGTCGATTTCCAAGTCGTTATAAGAGGCTGCTGCCTGCACAAGGGGCAGTGCCTTTTGCGCAAACGCTTCAGCCGATTCAAATTCACCCGCAAGGGAAGCGTCGATGCGCACATGGGGGTCAGGGTCCAGATCCCAAAAATTGACCAATACCTGAATCTGCTCAAAGGCGGCAGGGTCGATCTGTTCATAGATGACGCGCTCGATCTGGTTTTGGATCTGCTGCTCCTTGGCCCGCTGCTCCGGACCGAAATATTTCCACAGGCCGGGCAGCATGGCTGCAAGCACCGAGCCGCCGATGAGCACAAGGCAGAGCAGGGTGGTGCCAAAGCCCACCTTGACCGGGCGGCCGTCTTTGCGCAGCGAGGAAATCAAAATCTCAAGACCCAGCGCCACCAGCACCAGCGGCAGCAGCTTTGCGAACCACAAAAGGTTGAGATCCGGCACCAGCATACTGGCGGTGATCACAACGCCCACAAGGATGAGGCACACGCCCAGCGTGAACCGGCCCACATAGCGGGGGCGGGGTGCATCGGCTTTGGCGGCCTGCTTGACCTCACGCCGGGTTTGGGGTGCCGGCTTCGGAGCCTCTTGGGCAGGTGCGTCAGCCGGAGCAGAGAAGGTCTCAGCGGTTTCGGCAGCTTCGGCGGTTTCAGCAGTGTCAGCCATTTCGGCGGTCTCGGCAGCTTCGGCAAACTCCACGGAAAGGGGTTCGGTATCGGGGCCATTTGCCCCAAAATTCTTTTCGTTACTCATTGCTGTCACCTGTATACACTTCAAAATCGTCGGTTTCTTTCTTGTTTTTCTTGCCGCCCTTTACCAGCCAAAGGCCAACGGCAATGAACAGGATGCCCACAAAAATACCGGGAATGGAGTAGAGCAGCTGGTACAGGACATTGGAGATCGTCCGGCTGGGAATCAGGCTGATGAGGGAGTTCAAAAGGCGCTCAAACACGGTTTTATAAAGTCCGATCACGCCCAGCGCAACGCAGCCCCAGCCCAAAAGATGGCCCTGAGAAGAGGCCAGCTTTTTCATGTCGCCGTGCAAAAAGTCCAGATGGAACAAAAAGTCGTCCGCAGGGGCTTCGCCCATTTGCAGCTGAGATTTGAGGTTGAGGGAGTCAAAAAAGCTGTACATATACACCACCAGTGCGGCAAGGGCCAGCACCGGCATAAAGGCTGCACCCACCACGATGGGCAGAATGAACAGGGTGATGAGGGTAAGGCCCCGCTTCATATAGCCCTGATACATCTGACCTGCGCCGGGGCAGAACGAAAAGAGGAAGGTCCAAAAATTACTGCGTTTCATTTGTGATTCTCCTTTGTGGATTGTTGAGAGTCTGTGGGAGCTTCAAAGGTGCTTTCGAGGTCGTCGTCTTGCTGGGGTGCGTGGACGGTAAAGGCGGGAGCGGCTTTTTGACGCACCTGCGCGGACCAGCTGTCCACTGCATTCCAAATGGTATCGCCCAAGCTCTGTTTGTGTTCAGAGGCGGGATCGGGCTGCCCAATCTCAAGCTGTGCGTTCAGCAGCTGGGTGGGGCTTTCGGCAAGGGCCGTGGCCACCGAGGTAAAAATGCCGGTGTACCAGAGGGTGCTGCCAATGGCAACCGCTGCGGCCGCCGCCGCATAGCGGCGAAGGGTGTCGTTCACCCGGCGCTTTTGCACCCGGCGCATGGTGGGCAGCACCTGATCGTTTTCCGGCTCCATCAGTACCTCACCGGTGAGAAGAGCGGTGTAGCGGTCGATGCATTTGTCGCAAAAACTCAGATGTTCGCCTGCTTCAAGGCGTTCGGTTTCGTCAAGGGTCCCGTCAATCAGGGCCTTGAGACCTTGGTCGGTCAAATGACCGTCGGGGGTAAAAAGATCCATCATTCAGCGCTCCTCCTTTCTTGAATCATTTGCTGCAAGAGCTTTTTTGCTCGGAACAACTGGGTGCTCACGGTTTTTGGGGGCCGTTTGAGCGCGCGGGAAATTTCTTCAATGCTGCGCTCCTGCAAAAAGTAAAGCTGAGAGACCAAAAGATAGGGTTCCCGCAGCCGATTCACCATTTCGTGAATGGCTTCGGCTTCGCAGGCATCCACCACCAGATCTTCCGGCCCGGGCGGGGCCGCAGAGCCGGGCGGCGGGGATTCGGGAAAGGCTTCGTCGCCCGGTGCGCTCACCTTGCGGTGCCACGCGCTGCGCAGATGGTCGGTGGCCTTGTTGGAGGCAATGCGGGCGAGCCAAGGACGATATTTTTCGGGGGGACAGTCATCCATATGGGTGAAGGCAGAAAGAAAGGTTTCCTGTACAAGATCCTCGGCCAGCTGATGGTCCCGCACCAGCTGGTAGCACACGGTGTATACAAGACCCTGATATTGATCTACGATTTTTGCAAACTGCGCGTTGGTCAATGGATCTGTCACCGTCCTTTCTTTGTCCTTCTGTTATCTAAGACGAGGTACCCCTTTGCCGGATTTCAATAAAACGCAAAATTTTTTTAAAAGAAAAAAAGGGCGCGCTTTTCAAAGCGCGCCCTTTTGAAAAAACAAAATCAGTTTGCGTCCATCAGCAGCTCGGTGACCTTGTCGTTCATCAGGTTCAGGCAGACATAGCCCTTGCCGTAACGATCCAGAACCTGCTGGGTGTTGTCGCCAAAGGCATCCTCGATGTCCTTGTCGGTAACTTCCAGATTCTCGGTCTCGGCAATTGCCTGATAGGTCAGCAGCTGGCGGCAGGCATCCTCAACATCCTTGCGGACCTGCTCCTCAAAAGCCTCTTCCGACTCGATGCCGCTGATCTGGAGGAACTGCTCGAACTCCATGCCGTACTGAGCGGCAGAAGCCTTGGCAGAAGCGATGTTGGTCTTGGTCATCACGTCCAGCATAGCGGAGGGAACTTCGCTCACTTCGGCGTTCTCGTCTAAGTAAGAGGTGACAGCGGAGTACTTCTTGGAATTTGCCAGAGTTTCACGGATGCCGGCATCGGCCTCACTAACGTTGCTCCAGCCGTACTGTGCCTTCAGGTTCTTTTCCACAAAAGCATCGTCAAAAACGGGGTACTGCATCTCACCGGCAATGGAGTCGATGGTGGTGGTGAAAACAGCCTCTTTGCCTGCCATGGGCAGCAGCTCGCCGTTTGCGTCCTTGTAGTCCTCGGGGAAGGTAACGGTCAGGTCAAAGGTCTCGCCCACCTTGTGGCCCACAACCTGCTCCTCAAAGCCGGGGATGTACTGACCGGAGCCCAGAGTGAGGGAAGCGGGCTGGTCGCCGGTGCTGCCGCCTTCAAATGCTTCGCCGTCGATCTTGCCAACATAGGTAACATAAACGGTGTCGCCGTCCTTGGCTTCGCCTTCCTTCAGCTTCTCGGGAGTGCCGTAGGGAGTTACCAGATTGGTCTTGACCTGCTCGACCTCTTCGTCGGTAACAGCCAGCTTGTCAGCGGGCAGCTCCACACCCTTGTATTCGGGCAGGGTCACATAGTCAAGAGCCTTGATGCCGGTCCAGAAGCCGGTGTCGTCCAGGCCTTCGCTGTAGTTGATCTCGGGCATCTCGGGAGCCGAGGAAGCCTCAGAAGAAGAGGGGGTGCTGCTGTCGCTGTTTGCTGCGCCGCCGCAGGACACAAGGCCCAGACCCATGCAAAGGGCCAGTACAAGGCAGAGCAGGCGAATCATGTTCTTTTTCAAAATGTTCGATCCTCCTAAATTTTGACGCGAATTCTTCGCGCGGATACATCTTTGCGCACGCCATAGGGTGCGTCCATGACATTATAGCACGCGGGAACCCGGCGTGCAAATGATTTGACAAAGATTCACAAAACTCACGCAATAAAAATACAATTTGTATAATATATGATGGGCTATACAACGCCTTAATCGGGTGCCTTGCCAAACAAAACAAGACCCCAAAATTTGTGCATTTTTTGTGCTTGACAAGCGGGAACGAGTGTGCTTTAATAGGGTAAACCATTGAGGCGGAGTTAAAACCGTGCAGCGCATCACTAGAGAGTCCGGAGGGTGGAAACGGACGAAGAGCGGGCCGGACAAATGGACCGCCGAGGGCAAAGTGAACGAGGGGCTAACCCTTTAGTAGCCGCGCCGGGAGGCTCCCGTTACAGAGTCCGGGATGTGTTTGCATCCCATGAGCGGTCTTCGCAAGAAGGCAAGCAAGGTGGCACCGCAAGTCCGATATTTTTCAGGACCTGCCCTTGTATTTTTTAATACAGGGGGCAGGTCCTGTTTTTTTGTATCTGCTCCCGCTTTCACCCAAAGAGGAGGAGAAATTATGAAACTCAAAAAGATCACATCCCTTTTGCTTGCCGGATGCATGGCGCTGGGCCTTGCGGGCTGCGGCAATGCTGCCCCCCAAAACCCCGAAACAAAAGAAACCTTCAAGGTGGGCGTGGTGCAGTACGACCGCCATTCCAGCCTTGATGAGATCTGTGAAGCCCTTACCCGCGAGCTGGAGACTTCGGGCACAGCCCTTGAGGGCCTTGGCACCAAGCTGGAAGTGGACGTGCAGAACGGCCAAGGCGATGCCGCCACCATCAACGACATCTGCACCCTGTTTTTGGCAAATAAGGTGGATCTGGTGGTAGCCATTGCCACCCCCGCCGCCGCTTCGGCAGCCGCCGCTTTGCAGGGTACCGACATCCCGCTGGTGTTCTCCGCCGTCACCGACCCGGTCACCGCCCAGCTGGTGGATTCCATGGAAGCTCCCGGCGGCCTCATCACCGGCACCTCGGATTTTATTGATACCGAAGCCATTTTTGATTTGGCTTTAAAGCAGATGCCGAACCTTAAAAAGATGGGCATTGTATACAACCTGTCCGAGCCCAACAGCGTGTCCACCGTGGAAAAAGCAGTGCCCCAGCTCAAGGAAAAGGGCGTTGAGGCGGTGCTCACCACCGTTTCGGCCGAGAGCGAGGTGCAGATGGCCGTACACGACCTGATTTCGGAAGGGGCCGAGGCCATCTTTGTTCCCATCGACAACACCGTGGCAAACGCCATGAGCGTTCTGGCCGATGAAGCCATTCGGGCAGGCCTGCCGGTGTATACCGCAGCGGACAGTCTGGTGCGGGACGGCGGCCTTGCAACACTGGGCGTGAACTACACCGCTCTGGGCGAAAAGACCGCCCATATGGTAACCGATATTTTGGTAAACGGCCAAGACCCCGCAAAAATGCCGGTGCAGGTGATGGACGAAATGCAGGTCACCGTGAACACCGCCACCGCAAAGGCGCTGGGCATTGACCCCGACGTGTTCGATCTGGGCAGCGGCTACATTGCCGTAGAATAAGGAGGCACCCCTGATGTTACTATTAGTAAAAGGCGCGGTGGAAACCGGCTTTATCTATGCGCTGGTGGCGCTGGCACTGTATCTTTCGTTCCGGGTGCTGGACATTGCGGATCTTACCACCGACGGCTCCTTTGTGCTGGGCAGTGCCGTGTCGGCAAGCCTGTGCACCATGGGTCACCCGGTGCTGGGCCTTGTGTGCGGCTTTTTGGCGGGCTGCGCGGCGGGTTTTGTCACCGCCTTTTTGCACACCCGCATGAAGGTGCAGGCCATTCTGGCGGGCATCATCACCATGACCGGCCTGTATACCATCAACCTCTGGGCCATGGGCGGCCGTGCCGATTTGCAGCTGCTGCGGGTGGACACCGTGTTCACCAAAATGCAGAAGCTGGCAGGCCCCCTTGCCGCAAAGCTGATTGTTACCGGCCTTGTGGTGGCTGGTGCTGCACTGCTGCTGGCCTTGTTCTTAAAAACCCAGCTGGGCCTTTCGCTGCGGGCCACCGGCGATAACCGGGATATGGTGTCCGCTTCTTCCATTGACCCGGCCTTCACCATCACGGTGGGCCTTTGTGTGGCAAACGGCCTCACCGCCCTGTCCGGTGCGGTGCTGGCCCAGTACCAGATGGCAAGCAGCGTGAGCCTTGGCGCGGGCGTTGTGGTCATCGGCCTTGCAAGCCTCATCATCGGTGAGGTGCTGGTGGGCCGGGGCGGCCCGATTCGCGGCGTGCTGGGTGCCGTTTTGGGTGCGGTGGTTTACCGCATTTTGATGGTGGCAGCCCTCAAAAACAGCCCCTCGCCCAGCAATATGAAGCTCATCAGCGCCCTCATTGTGGCGGTGGCCATCAGCTGGCCCGCCATTGTGCAGTGGACCAAACTCAAAAAGCGCCAGCGGGCCGCAAAGGAGGAACAGAAAAAATGCTGAAACTGGAAGGCATCACCAAGAGCTTTCAGCCCGGTACGGTGAACGAAAAACACGCCCTGCAGGGTGTGGATCTGCATTTGAATCCCGGCGATTTTGCCACGGTGGTCGGTTCCAACGGCGCGGGCAAATCCACCCTATTCGGTGCCATTGCGGGCAGCTTTATCCCGGATTCCGGCCGTGTGATCTTGGACGGCGAGGATTTGACCTTTATGCCCGAGCATAAGCGCAGCCGGGTGATCGGCCGGCTGTTCCAAGACCCCCTCAAGGGTACCGCACCCCATATGACCATTGAAGAGAATATGGCCCTTGCCTATCTGCGGGCTTCGGGCGGACGGCGGCCCTTCAGCCGGGTGGGCGCCAAGGAGCGCACTCTTTTTAAAGAAAAGCTCGAGACCCTCGGCATCGGCCTTGAGGATCGCATGAGCCAGCAGGTGGGGCTTTTGTCCGGCGGCCAGCGTCAGGCCCTGACCCTGCTCATGGCAACGCTGGTCACTCCCAAGCTCCTGCTTTTGGACGAACACACCGCCGCCCTTGACCCGGCTACCGCCGAAAAGATTTTGGAGCTTACCCGCCGCATCACGGCCGAAAACCACATCACCTGCCTTATGATCACCCACAACCTGCAAAGTGCGCTGGAAATGGGCAACCGCACCTTGATGATGGATCGGGGCCGCATTGTGCTGGATCTTGACCAGCAGCAGCGGGCGGGCCTTACGGTGGACGACCTTCTGCAAAAATTCAAAGAGGGAGCGGGCCGCATTCTGGACAACGACCGAATCCTGCTTTCGTAACAAAAAAACGGCATCGGGCAAAAACCCGATGCCGTTTTTGATTTATAAGGATTAGAAGAACAGATCCTTGCCGGGGTAGACCGGCTCCATGGTCACGCGAACGCCCAGCTTGCGCAGGGTGCCTTCGTCGCCCGAGTGCAGCATCTGGGTGGTGTGCATATCGCAGTCCCGCAGCTGAGTGAGGCATTCCAGAGCCTTTGCAGCGTCCGGATCGTTGGCAGCGCTCACAGCAAGACCTGCCAGCACGTCGTCCACCTTCAAAACGCTGGCGCGGCTGCCCAGATAGTCGATCTTGAGGCTCAGCAGAGGACGCAGCACCTGCTCCGAAATCAGCAGAGCGCTGTCGTCAAGACCGGCCAGAGCCTTGATGCTGTTCAGCACGGTGGCGCTGGAGGCGCTCATCAGATCGCTGGACTTGCCGGTGATGATGCGGCCATCCGGCAGCTGCAATGCGGCAGCGGGGCGGCCGGTGGCCTGCTGACGGGCAAGTGCCGGAGCAACCACAGCACGGTCGGCGGCGTTTAGGTTCAGCTGGCGCATGATGTTTTCGATCTTGCGCAGAGAGCTTTCGCTGCCCTTGCCCTGCTTTGCTTCGCAGGCGGCCTTGTAGTAGCGGCGGTAAATTTCCTCGCAGGCGGCGGCACGAACGATCTTGTCGTCAAAAATAGCGTATCCGGCCATGTTCACGCCCATGTCGGTGGGGCTGCGGTAGAAGTTGCGGTCGCCGGTGATGCGCTCCAGAATGTTCTGAACAATGGGGAAGGCCTCCACGTCACGGTTGTAGTTTACGGTGGTCTCGCCGTAAGCTTCCAGATGGAAGGGGTCGATCATGTTCACGTCGTTCAGGTCGGCGGTTGCGGCCTCATAAGCCAAGTTTACCGGGTGCTTGAGGGGCAGGTTCCAGATGGGGAAGGTCTCAAACTTTGCATAGCCTGCCATCACACCGCGCTTGTATTCGTGATAGATCTGGGAGAGTGCGGTTGCCAGCTTTCCGCTGCCGGGGCCGGGAGCGGTGAGCACAACCAGAGGCTTGGTGGTTTCGATGTAGGGGTTGGAGCCGTAACCGGCATCGCTGCAGATGTGATCCACAGCCATGGGATAACCGTCAATGGGGCGGTGAATGTAGTTCTTAACACCGCGGCTGGTGAGCTTCTTTGCAAAAGCGTCTGCCGCAGGCTGGCCGGTGTACTGGGTGATGACCACGCTGTTCACCGAAATGCCCAGACCGTGGATGTCGTCGATCAGGCGCAGAACTTCCATATCATAGCTGATGCCAAGGTCGGCACGCATCTTGGTTTTTTCAATGTCTCCGGCAGAGATGCAGAAGATGATCTCGGTCTGATCCCGCATTTCCTGCAAAAGGCGGATTTTGCCGTTCACGTCAAAGCCGGGCAGAACACGGGCAGCATGATAGTCGTCAAAGAGCTTGCCGCCAAACTCCAGATACAGCTTGCCCTTGAACCGGTCGATCCGGTCTCTGATCTTTTCGGTTTGTTTTTTGATGTATAGGTCGTTGTCAAACCCGATTTGCATAAAAGTGCCTCCCACTCCGCAGTCTTACAAATAAATACAAAATGTACGATAAAATCTAACGCATACCAGCATAGCACGCCAGTACCTTAAAAAGCAAGGGTCAAAGGTGCATGAATTTGACAAAACTCGCAGGAAAAAATTTTTAGCGCAAAGGGCTTGCATTCTGCAAAAAGGTATGTTATAATAAATCTCGCTTTGGAGGATTAGCTCAGCTGGTTAGAGTGCCTGCATCACACGCAGGAAGTCTGGGGTTCGAGTCCCTAATTCTCCACCAAATACGTCATATCCGAACACGCGAGTCTTTGATCGCTGGATTGTGATTGACGCAAAAAGCCCTCGGGAGTGATCCCGGGGGCTTTTTTTATTTCGTGATAGTTTCCTCGGCGCTGTCGTCGACCTTGTCCTTGAGCACAGTGATGAACTTACACAGCCAGTCAGGCATAGGAACGCCCATTCGGCCGAGGTTCTCGAGAATCGAGAGGATCTCGTTCAGATCCAGCCACGCGCAGACCATCACGGACACAAACGGCGCGGTGAAGTCGATCACGGTGCTGCCAATCGTCAGCTCGGGGAGAGCGTACATGAGGAGCAGATCAACCACGAGGCAGATCACGACCTCGACCCAGTAGCCGACCTTTTTCGCGATCCCGCGGCGGCCGCGGTCAGAGTTCACGCCCTGGCCTTCCGCAACAGACGCAGCCGATCCGGTGAACCAGTCGATCACGTTGCAGGCAAACAGAGCCAGGATCAGAGGTCCCAGGGGGCCGAGCTTGCTGAAAAACGCCGAGAACACGCCGCACGCGGCCAGGGCCGCAACTTTAATTTTTTCCACAATGTTTCCTCCGTTCTGTTGATTACTGGCACACGGCCCACTCGCAGGGGACGCCGATCTTCTCGAACAGGGCCTCGACCTGCAAAACGTCGCCGGGGCTCATTGCACCAGATCTGGCGATCCGCTTCATTACGACGGGCTCCGGCTTCTGCTGAGGAGATTCGTCCTCGACGGGAGGGATCGGATCCGCTCCGGATCCGTCGCCGGGGGCCTGTCCGGTTTCGCCTTTGGTGTAGCCGTTGAGCCCTGCCCCGCGAATAATCGTGGGGTAGTCCTTATAACCGTGATCCACGTCACACCACCCATTCACGCCGGGGCAGGTGCCACCGGGCCAGATCTCCCGGCCGTCGCGGATCTGAGGGCTGCCGTACTGCTGCCAGATGCCAAAGGGCAGAGGGCAGGTGCAGCGGGGGCCGTACTGAGCGGCCCAAACGTCATACTTGCGGAGATCCTTCCAGTTCAGCTTACTGCGAATAAAATCCGTAGAGGCATAGAGGGCGACGTAGTAACCGGCGGCCTCCATGCGGTCGAGCCAGTGTTTGCAGATCGCCGTCCGCTGGTTGTTGTTGAGGGCCAGGATCGACTGCACATACTCCATATCGAATGCGACAGGCAGGTCGAAGCGCTTGCCCTTGATCGCGTCCAGGATGAAGCGAACCTCCCTCTCGGCCTTCTCGACGGTGTTTGCATAGGTAAAGCCATAGCAGCCGACAGCCAGCCCGGCGGCCTTGGCCCCGGCGTAGTTCTCCTCGAAGCAGGGATCTACATAGAGCCCTCTGTCGTTGCTGCTGTATACGCGAATGATAACTCCGTCGGCGACTTCTGCCATTTTCTTAAAGTCGACCTTTCCCTGATACTTGGAAATATCAAAGATCTTCATGATTTTATTCATGTGCAGTTACCTCCGGCCGTGGGCCACAAATAGTGAAGGCGTTCGCGACGGTGATCTTTCCAGCGTCCGCGGCCTCCCAAACCTGCGCAGCGGTCATTTTCCCCGCGCGATAGCGATAGAGGATAAAATTATACATTTCAGATTCTCCCTTCTTACAGGCCCATGAGCAGGGCCACAGTGTCGGCCAGCTCGTCGACCTTCTGTTCCAGGGTGGGTGCGGGGATCGGCTGCCAGCTTGCGGCATACACCCACCATTCCTCGAAGGCCGAGGCGATCGTTTTCGCGGACTCGGATCCGGCGCGATCAGCGGGCAGCGTGCAGACCGCCTCGTCTGCGTTCCAGCCGCCGGGGGCCTCCTCACGATCAGGAGCGGGCTCGACGTGCTTATACAGACGCAGGCTCCCGGATCCGTCGGGCAGAGGCTCGAGCGCG
>RCNI01001134.1_pt1 | contig 18131 bp, 17 predicted proteins | sample 2041151 | NCBI WGS metagenome assembly RCNI01 (sample SAMN09708214, study PRJNA481090) | feces metagenome | isolation source: feces | place: Antarctica: Albino Rookery | reverse complement strand
GGTGTTATTCCATTTTCTATAAATAAGGATATTGTGAAAAATATAAAAAAAATAAATGATCCTATAGAAATATTTAATACAATATGGAATTCGATTCCTAGTACATATATGAAAACTCTAAAAATGGAAGAAGATTTACAAGAATATAATACAGAAGTAGTATTATCAATAGATTTATTATAAAGGAGAGAGATTTATGGGGAATGAAAAAAATATTTTGAATGAAACATTTACTAATGGTTTTAATGAATCTAGATTTAAAAAATTTATAGTAAATTTTTTAAATTTAGAAGCAAAAGATAGATTAGAAAATCCAGAGTTAAAAGAATTTAGTGATGTTTATAATAAATACATAGATTTTATAAAAGATATAGGGATATATAAAGATGAAAATAGGAATACTATTGTAGCTTCCATTGTAAAATTAAAAAAATCAACAGATAAAGCAAGAACAGTTCAAAGAAATTTTATAGCAAAACATTTAAAAGATATTGGAGCAGATGCAGCTATAGTAGGTCTATATTCAAATAGTACTGATTCTTGGAGAATATCATTTGTTAAATTAGATACTACATTTAATATAAACGAACTAACAGGAAATCTTGAGATAAAAGAAGATATAACTCCGGCGAAAAGATATTCATATTTAATAGAACCAAAATTAAAAAATCATACAGCACAATCTCAATTAGAAAAATTACTATCTAATACTAAAAAACCATCATTAGAAGAAATTGAAAATGTATTTAGTGTAGAAGTTGTTACTGATGAGTTCTTTAAAATGTACAGAAATAAATATATAGAACTCAAAGAATTTTTAGAAACAGATATAGACTTTATACAAGAATCAAAACGATTAATGATAAGTGTAAATGAATTATCAGAAGAATTCGCTAAGAAACTTATGGGACAGGTTGCTTTTTTATATTTTCTTCAGAAAAAAGGTTGGTTAGGACTTCAAATTGTTCCGTTTTTGGAAATTGATAGAGTTAATTTAAGAGAAATATATAAAAAAAATAATGAAGATATTAGAAATATAATAACAAAAGTATACAAACCATGCGAAGAAGATCTGTCAAAAATGGAATTAGATAGAGATGTTTTAAATTCTCTTACAGATGAGGAAGCAGATTGGTTAGCAAGTGCATTTAGTAATACTGAATATGATCAAGAATGGGGAAGAGGAAAGAGAACATTTATAAGAGATATATACATAAGTTATAAAAGACATAGTAAAGAAAGTAATTTTTTCAATTCTTATTTAGAACCATTATTTTATGAAGCTTTAAATAGCAAAAGAGGAAATCATGAATACTATAAGAGATTTAACTGTAAAATACCATTTTTAAATGGTGGATTATTTGAACCTATATATAAATATGAATGGAAAACAGTAAATATACAAATACCGGATAAATTCTTTTCTAATGAGAATAATGATGGATTATTAGATTTCTTTGATTTATATAATTTTACAATGAATGAAGATGAACCTTTAGAAAAAGAAATAGCTGTAGATCCTGAGATGTTAGGGAAAATATTTGAAAATTTACTAGATGTAAAAGAAAGAAAATCAAAAGGGGCTTTTTATACACCAAGAGAAATAGTTCATTATATGTGTCAAGAATGTTTAATTAATTATTTGAGCAATGAAACTAAAGTAGATACTACATCATTAGAATTGTTTATAAAATATGGGGATATTTTAAAAGATACTGATTTAAATATAAAAGATAAAAATAATTACAAAATGCCTAAATTTATAATAGATAATTTAGATATAATAGATAAAGCGTTGCATAATGTAACTGTAGCAGAGAAGAAGATAAAGGAATGGATACACAAACCTACACTTTCTATTACTCAAAGTGCTTAAAATAAAGGCTTTAAGAAAAATCAAAAATCGAATGAAAATAATCGTTGTTCTAGCTAATCAGGAGGATAGATTTTTTTATTTTAGGTGTGTCAATTTCAATAACAAGGGGGTCAATTAAAATTATAGGGGTGTGTCTTGATATTGCTTGACTTATCTGGCATTAAGAGTGATGTATATTAGCAAAGGAGGTCATTTAATTGAGAGAAGTCAAACACATAATACAAGATGAAATGGATTATAGCCTTTGTAAATTGTTACTGGACTATTTGTATTTCAGAGAATTGATAAATGAAGAAAAGTGGATAGAGGCAAGTAAAGAAGTAAAAGATAAATACGATCCACCAACATTAATGCTGGAGTAACGATATGGGGAAAGAGGTAATTAAACTTGAACCTAAGTTTCCACAACTCATCAAAGTTGAGAAATTAAAAGTTGCTGCATATGCGAGAGTGTCTACAGAAAAAGATGAGCAGCATAATAGCCTAGAAGCTCAAAAAGATTATTTTTTGAAGTTTATAAAAAATGAACCGGAATGGGAGTATGTCGGACTGTATTATGATGATGGAATTTCTGGGCTAAGTAAAAAGAATAGAGATGGTTTTAATAGCCTTGTGAAAGATGCACTTGATGGGAACATAGATCTAATCGTCACAAAATCGATAAGCCGATTTGCAAGAAATACTGTAGATACCATCAGTACAATTAGAAAACTAAAGAGGAAGGGAATAGGCGTATTTTTTCAAAAGGAAAATATTCATACTTTGGATAGCAAGAGTGAGTTTGTTTTAACGCTCATGTCTAGTTTTGCTCAAGAGGAATCTAGGTCTATTTCAGAAAACTGTACACGTTGAGAGCGTGGTTCTGTTGACTAAGGTACACAAGTAAAAGTGTGAAAAAGGCTTGAAATAAGGCTTTTCCGAGGATTTGGATGTAAATCCAGGTCCTCGGATTTTCTACGTTTTGGGAGCTGCAAATAGGCAGATTTTTATAGTTGGATAGACAGAAGTATTGATTTGGGGCTGGGTAGACAAAAATATTGAATTTGGTTGTCCGTTTTTTAGTACAACATTTTTGATAGTATGATAATTGGAATTAAACGAAATCACATATATTCATATGTAATCATATAAAATTATATAAAACTATACGAAACAAGTTGAAAAGCGTATCAGAAAGTGGTAAAATAAATCATGGCTGATTTTAAAGAGAGGTATTCGATATGGAAAAAATAATAGATGATAGATGGATAGGTATAGAAGAAGCTGCTAATTATCTAGGTGTTAATAAAGACACAATCCGTAATTGGATAAAAAAAGATACTGGAATCCCAGCTCATAGAATTGGTAAACTGTGGAAGTTTAAAAAGTCGGAATTGGATATCTGGGTAAAAAGCGGTCAAGCAGCAATTGATGATTAAGGAGTGATATTAAGATGAGGACAATGCTTTTAAGTTTTAAGGCAGATGTTTATAAGAGGGTTGTAACGGGAGAAAAAATATACGAACATAGAAAAGTTTTTCCTGATGAACCTATTCTAGCATACTTATATGTTAGTGCTCCTGTAAAGGCTATAGTTGGAATAATGAAACTGGAGAATAAGATTAGTATTGAAAGCTGGAAAGATAAATATTTCTATGATACGTATGCTATTGCTCGTATTGATGCTTACTTAGAACATCATAAATATGCTATGGAGATAACAGAATTTCAGGAAACTAATAGTATACCCCTGGAAAAATTACGAGTAGATTTACCAGGATTTGTTGTTCCACAAATGTACTATTACATTGACGACTCTGAACTGTTGAATTATTTAGAAATGAATCTTAAACCGATGGGAAAAAAGATAGTTCATGATTTTTCGAATATTTCTAGCAATTTAATATGTAAAAATTAAGGGAGAGCCTTTATGGAAAGAAATCAAGAATTAGAATTATGGACTTCCTTAAATGCAAAAAGTCGAACTATTGAAACTAAAATGGACTCATTGGAAAGAAAGCGTACTGGAAGTTATTATACTGATCTGCAATTGACAGATGTTATGATGGGAGAGTTAGTCCAAAATTTAAAGCAAGGCAAAAAAAGATTGGTGGAATACAGTTTCTTTGAACCTTGTGTTGGAGCAGGAAATTTCGTTTTTTCATATATTAAAGCTATAAAAGAAATTGGTATAAGCGAAGCGGATGCGATTATTCTTTTGAACAATATATATGTTTCAGATATAAATAAAGATGCGATAAAGGCGTATGCTGAATCTTTAAGAACGTTAGCATTGTTATATTGGAACATTGAACTGACAGAAGAGTATTTTAAATCACATACAGGTACGGGTTTGCTGGTAGACGTTACTGCTGATGTGCTAGAATACATCGGTTTGGAAACTGTTTTCCCAGAACAAGCATCAAATGGTGGATTTGATATTGTAGCAACTAATCCACCATATAAAAACCTTAAAGCTGAACGAAATCAATATGCTAGTGAGGAAGAGTATGAAAAGGATAAAGACAAATACTCCGAAATTTCAAAAATCGTATCATCCAGATTTTTGTATTCAACTAGCGGTGTACTTAACTTGTACAAATTATTTGTCGAGGAGATTATTGATAGGTATGCCAATGATGAGGCGTATGTTAGTTTGTTAATCCCCTCATCAATTATGTCTGATAAGACTTGTCAGAAATTAAGAACGCATATGCTGATGGATGAAAAAGTTCACTCAGTCAAGGTGATTAGTGAAGGAAGTCAATATATAGACGCACAGCAGGCATTAAGTGCAATTTTGTTACAAAAAGGGAGGATGACAGATGTAATTGATATTACTAAAGATTACTATGAAAAACCAAACGATATTGCAAGAGTTTCAATAAAAGATATCATTAACGAAAACACTGGAAATGCTATTCTTGCAGTTTCAGAAGAAGAGTATCAAGTATTAAAGAAGTTGCGAATGTTTCCGGTCATCAAAGAATTGGATTTTATTGCTAATTTACGTGGCGAACTTGATTTGACTGCTAACAAGAAAAATATTGTACAAGCGGATACTGGATATCGTTTATTAAGAGGACGAGATATAGGGTATTACAAATTGCTCCCAAACGAGTTTGGTGATTTTGTGCTAGAAGATTTCATTAATACAACAAAGAAGAAAATATACATTGAACATGAGAGAATTATTTGTCAACAAATTGCTAATATGAATAAAGAGCGAAGAGTGACTTTCTCATATGTGCCTGCAGGTAATGTTTTAGGAAATTCATGTAATTTTATTTCAGTTTCGTCAAATAAATATGCTATTGATATTTTTTCGTTACTGGGTCTGCTAAATACGAAAATAATTAATTGGTTGTTTAAGTTAACGAGTAGCAATAATCATGTCAATAATTATGAAATTGATTGTTTTCCAATACCTATCGATGCCAAAGATGAATTATTAAAAATCTCAAGTTTAGTGCGTAGATATTTGGATACTGATGACGTTGTGATTTTAGATGAGATAGAACGTCTTGCTGAAAATGCTTACGGACTAAATAATGAACTAGGAGATGATGCGATGGAGGATAATATGTATATCAATGAGTACTTGAGTGCAATTCAAAATATACTACCGAACATTGATAAAGAAGTAGCTAAACAAATCTTACTTGGCGAAGTTAAAATTGATGCATTTTGTAAAGGCTTGAACAAATTCTATTTCAATGTAGTAAGTGGAATCACGAGTAAATATGTTGCGTTGTTTAATGGATATTTGTTAAATCATACTACATTTAAATTGAGTGATTTGGATTTAGAGATGATTAAGTATGTTCCGCAAGGTGGAAACTGGAAAGATATCCCAATGGAAACAGTTGAGAAATCCAAACGCCTAAAACGTATAACAGAAACAGGCGGACGTACAACATTGTACGGAAGAATAGATTATGAAAAGCCAAGCTATACTATAACAACATACTTTAATAGGCCTGGAAATGGCACATACGTGCATCCGATACATGAACGAGTATTATCTGTAAGAGAAGCTGCTCGTTTCCAGACTTTTAGAGATGATTACTATTTCTTTGGAAATAAAATACAACACCTTAAACAAGTTGGAAATGCGGTTCCTACTTTATTAGCTTATCAAATTGGTAAGAAGATTAAGAATGTAACAGGATGTTCAAAATCTATTGATTTATTTTGCGGAGCTGGAGGAATGACAGCTGGATTTAAAGCGGCGGGCATTTCATCATTAATGAGCAATGACATCGAAGAGAGTGCTTGTACTACTCTTAAAATCAACAATCCTGAAATTGATGTGTTATGTGGAGATATTACTCAAGAGAAAACAAAGGCGAAATTAGTGAAAGCTGCACATGAAGGAGGTGCTGACATAATATGTGGAGGACCACCTTGTCAAGGATTTTCTATGGCTGGATTTAGAGCCGAGGATGATCCGAGAAATCAGCTGTTTAGAGAATTCGTGGACGTTGTAAAAAGGGTGAATCCTAAAGTCATTGTGTTTGAAAATGTTGAGGGATTACTAAGTTATCAGGGCGGAAAAACCTATAGAGAAGTACACGCTTTATTTTCTGAATTAGGTTATAACACTGAGGGAAGAACACTATTGGCAAGTGACTATGCTGTTCCTCAAAGAAGAAAAAGGGTGATTATTATATGTACAAGACAGGGCTTGGGGGTAGATCCTAGTGAGCTGTTTCCAAAACCTATCACTACAAATGGTAATCAGGTTACAGCTAGGGATACAATATCTGATTTGGAAAATGTTGAGTGTGGAAACAATGCTAGATATTCTGAAACGGATGAATCAGAAATACTCAAATTCTTTAAAGGAACTATATCGTATGATGAATATATATCTAAGATGACTTCAGATGATAAAGAAGTAGCAGGTTCAGAAGAAGAACCTAAATATAACCAACTTAGTTTGCTTGATTTGTTGTAAAAATAGAGGGGGTAACAACATGATGTGTTACCCCCTCTTTAGTGTTTATAAGTTAGAGATAATACGTCTTTCGATGCTTTCGACAAGCTGAGAAATCATTTGCTTGCAATCACTTGATTTTCCATCAGATTCTATTACAAAACAAATCTTGGTAAGAGTAGATAATTCTGCTGCTGTTAAGTCGTGCTTATTATTTCTGTTATCTTTGTCGCTATAATCATAGACAGACTCAATGGCTATTCGTCTATATCTATCTGTTTCGTATTGATTTCTATCTGTGTAATGTCTTGGTTCCTGAGATATAATTTCTCCCTTTTCATTAAATTTATAGGTATATTTGAAATACTGGTAATTAGGGACAAGATAAGTATTAACCAGGAAATCTTCGCCATAATTTGGACAGTTTTCGAGTATTGTTCTTAAAATATGCATAAAATTAGCCATATTTTGTTTAAGTGCATCACGATAAACGGTAGGCACTTTATCTGGGAATTTGTTGTAGTTTGATTTTATAAATTCCCAAATTAGTTTGGATTGCCATGACATTGGGTATATACCAGTACGTTGTTCGGTTTCAATAATACTTTCAATATCGACAATTTGTAATCTATCTCTTTTTGAAGAGTTATCTCCTCCTGGCATTGGCTGCAAGTATCTTGGGTCGTGGACAAAGCCTAAAGAGATAGGACCTATATGATCAGCGGATGTACCATCAAAAAAGCTGCTACCCATAAACTGATTTGCGGCATGAATATTACCATCACTCCAATATTCATATGCACGTCTGTCTTTTGTGTAAGACTTCAAATTTTCTTTTGATCTTCCTTTATCTTGAGTAGCTCGGCAGCAACGATTGTATGTATGGAAACCATCGTATCGATCTGGAAAATTTGACATAGCACCAGGACCAAGGCATTTTTTGTTTCCTTTACGGCAAGCATATTCTAAAGCATCAATAATCTCTTCTTTAGTTGCAGTAGCAGCATTTAGATTAAGAGAGCCTTTTGATATTAAGAATGACGCAATTTCGGTCTTTCGTATTCCTTTATTGGTTAATTCATCCCATATATCACTAATATGGTCACAGTCTGTAAAATCGGAGTTAAACTGTTTATTTAATGTTTTAAGGAAGTTTGCGTTCGGATAGTGGTAGTATAAGGACATTTCCTTACCACAAATTTGGCAGACTTTCCATTTGGTGGGGTGAATTTCCAACATTACATCGGCGTACATTCCTGGATAGGCTTCGTGTTCTACAATAAAACCAAGTTCCTGTCCTTTTGAGATGCACCAATCGATTCTTTGTCGACCAATATCAGATTTTGCAGTTGCTATCCATGCATATGAACCATCGGGTTTCTTTTTGATAGCTAATCCTTTGTAATTTTGATGGTTTACGATTTTATCCATGTACTTTAAAAATCTAGGATGCCATTGTTTTTCATCTGTAGACATTTTAAATCCTCCTATTCTTTATATAAATGGAATTCTTCCTTTGTTAATCCTGAATCTAATGCACGATATAAATATCTGGATGCGATAGAAGAGTAAGGTTTCCATTTTTTACATTTGTTTCGTATTGATACGTCTGAACGGTCAGTTGTCTTATAAAGCCACTCATAGGATTGTAAAAAAGCAGCATCATTGGTGGGTAAAATATCCATTCGGTTAAGAACAAATATCAAATACATATTTGCTGTCCATTTTCCAATCCCCTTGAATGAAGTAAGGTACTTAAAAACACCTGAATCGTTCATATTTTTAAATGAATCAAAATCTAATTCACCATTGAGAACAGCATCCGTAATACTTCGTATGTAAGTAACTTTGGAATTTGCTGTTCTGATACTTTTAATTTGCTCATCGGATAATTTATCTACTTTCGAGGGGGGTGACTTCGCCATCACATAAATCCATTAACCTAGAAAAAATCTTGTTCCCAGCTTTTACGGATAGCATTTGTTCAATAATTTCATGAACTAGAAATTCATAGGGGTTTTCATCATGTGTTTCGTATGTAATAGGACCAACCACGGATATTACTTTTGCTAATCGTTTGTCTTTCTTGCAGAGGTATTGAATTTCAGGTGAGTTATTATCAAATCTTACTATTTCGCCCACAATTTTGCCTCCTTGTTTTTATTCATTTTCTTTTACAATCTCGGCAATATCGCTTATATCACAGTCTAAAACTCTGCATATTTTAATTAAAACTTCAGTAGTGACATTTCCACAGTTTGTTAATTTAGCCATTGATGAAGAACTGATACCCGCCATTTCACGTAGCTTGGTTTTAGTTAGGCCTTTATCTATTAGTAGTTTCCATAATTTGTTATAACTGAGTTTCATTTTTTACCTCTCTATTCCAAGACTTGCCATATAGTTCTTGTCCGTTACTTATTAGTTGAAGCACTCTATTTTTTTGTAAAATTTTATAAGTTTCATCGCTATAAGAACTTTGCTTATCAAAAGCTATGAATACTTGTTTATTAATCCGATGGACTTTGTCGTAAATTCTCATTATTCCATCCACACCTTCATCGTCAATATTCTTAAAAAGTAAAGAGTCGTGTGCTAGTGCTGGAAGGGAAGAAAGGTATAACATTGCAAGATCAAATAAAATCAGACCTTTGAAGTTTGTACCTGTTCCAGTATCTTGTGGTGTGAAGAATTCGTAGCTGTTATAATTTTTCAATGAAATTTTTGGAGAATTTCTTTTTTCTGCATATAAAGTTTCATTGAACTCGTACATTTGTTGATTAAGCTTAAATGTAATATCAGCTAGTAGACTTGCTACATTTGTTTCTAACTTGCTTTTGGCATCACTTTTTAAGTCAGATAAAGCTTTTTCTTCTTTAAAGGCCTCATTTTGTTCCTCAAGAGCCTGAATTTGCCTTTGGAGAGAAGAGTGTTTATCTAGAAACTCCTTTGAAAATTGGTTCTTAACTTTGTGGTTGGAAAGCTCTGAATTAATATTTTCAATGTTAGTTTTCAATTCCGTGATTGCCTGTTCTAGAATTTCTTTTTCTTTACCAAATTCAGAACTTAATATGGAAGATAGTTTTTTATGGTAATTTTCTACTTCAAAGATTTTCTTAACATTTGCTTCAGGGAAAAATTCAGTTAAGCCTTGTATGTCTGCTTCAGTAGGCATAAGACCATACTCCATGCTAATGCTAAGAAGTTTATTTCTTCTTTGGTATCTTTCTAATTGTGTTTCAAAGTATAGTTTTTGGGATTTTAGATTTTCGCAGTACTTAGATTGTTCAATTTCTTCCTGAGTAATACCTTCGCTGGTTGTATCTGTAAGAGATTCTAATTCAGCTTTTAGTTCATTGATGGTTTTGATATTTTCTTCAAATTTATTTTTTCCACCTACTAGGTTAGATATAAAGCTATATTTTCTGGCATTTTTAAATGTTTTTAACTTATCTGTTTCTAAATCATACCTAGCGTGGAAAGGTTCTATGTCTTTAAAGTAATCAAGAAGACTCATTAGTATTTTTATAGATTCTTTTGTACTTTGGTTTCGATATCCTTGTAAAGGGTAGTTCGCTTCGTTATTATTTTTTCCAGCAATTCGGAAGTAGGTACTTACTAATTGCCTAAAAGAAAGATCGGTTTTATTGCTGATATATTTTCCCATTAAAAATTCAAGGAATTCTTTCTTCGTTATTGTATCTTCGGTTTCTGAATAATCGGGATTACAAAGGATAATGGTATCCGGATCTAAGGTGCTTCTTCCAAAATAATACTTTTTATCAAATTTAAAACATGAATAAATTGTATGGTTTCCAATGTTTTTTACACCATCACTATTTAAGTAAGTATCTCCACCAAAAACAAAGTCTATGGCTAATAATGCAGATGACTTACCAATAGAGTTAGAGCCTTTTGTTGCACCTTGTATTACATTTAGTCCTTCTTTTAGTTGGATTGGTTTTCTAATCTCATTATTTTCCATGAAAACTGGAGAATAGATCTCTACAAGCATATTTTCACCTCGCCTTCATCAGTCATTTCAATTGTATTTAAAGCATATAGACAATCCATAACAGACAAAAAATCTGTAGGGTCATCTAAATTTTGACTAATCGCATGATAGATATCTACAACATTATCATTTCCACTCTTAATTTCTCTAAGCACTCTAGGAATTAAAGCTAAGGTGCTTTTTTGATATGAATATAATTTATTTGGTAATTGCATCAAACACCTCACAGCTTTGAATAAAGTAGCAAACAACAGCTTGGCAGAATATTTCTTCTTGCATTGTTACTTTATGTATTCTTTCAGATAGACTTGTAAAGATTTCAATGTCAGATTTTTTTGTTTTCTTCAGCTTTTTATACGCTGCCCTTATTTGATATTGCAAATCTTCATAGTCTATTTCTTGTCTTTTATCAAGATTTTCTAAAATTTCACGAATTGTTACAAAGTAGGTCATTACATAATTATTAACCTGAATGTACAAGTGAAAATCCTTGGATTTATCTATTTTCTCCACGATTTCTTTTGGCTCCATTGTTAGAGCAGAGAAATCTTTTTCTTTAAGTTTTTTTAGTTTTGTAATTACATTTGTTAGTCCTTTTTCTAGCTGTATGGTGTCAAGTTCAATCATGCTTTCCATACGATTAGAAAGGGCTTTTTTTATTTTAACTAGTTCTCTAGTCATTTTTGTGCCGGTATCCATTTGATAGGTAGCGAAACAGGTAGGACATAGTGCAATGGTGTTATCTATAGTTGATTCTTTGCTTTTATTTATTTTACTAACTTCGTAGACATCATTAATTTTTGAAGCATCTGAAACGAATAGGAGCTTACCACACATCGGACAATGGCTATTACATTCTTGAAGCAAATATTTTCCGTATTTAACTTTTAAATCTGAAGATGATTGTAGTTGCTTTTGCTGTTCAAGAGCATCTGGAGAAGTTAACCCTGCTGTAGTTCTAATTATGTCTACAAAAATATCGGATAGTAGTTTTGCGACATTTTCTTCTGTGGTAGTTGCATCATATGGGCGCAAATCGTCTGCTAACATTTCAAGAGTTGCCTTTGGTCTTGAATTTAAACTTTCGATGAAATTCTCTGGGGTAAGTCTATATACAATTGCTTTACAAGTAGTTTTGTTAATACCTCTTTTAGCAAAATTTTCATATGTTTTTAAACTGACCCTATTTGAAGGGTCTTTTTTTAATCCCCATTCATCTTCCGGTACGGATGTAATCATCGCAATCAGGTCGCGTACAAATTCTCCGGAGGTTAATGTATCACTAATTCTATTAAAAAGCAGTGAATAAAAATTTTTAAACTCCATATATTGCAACCACCTCCTTTTTATTTTGAACTTCCTTGAACTTCCTTGAACCCAACAAGAACCAGTTCAAGCTATGCCATTTTATAAAATGTAATTATCAAAGAAAAACTGCGTTAATTACACATATTATATCACGCAAATATGTCTTTGGTCAAACCGACCGTTCGTAAAAAGGAAGTATGGTTTGTTTTAAGAAGTGTTATTGCTTCGATAAAAATTCATGTTTGTTGACCTACTGGCCATGGGTTTATTCGGAACAAGCATGAAATAACTAAAGAGTCAGCTCACTTACCGAATAAGGCGAGCTGCAAGTATGAATGAAGGAAACTTCAGAAACGCTTGTGGTTTTTTTGTGATGCCTTATTTTAGCTGATTTCTAGAAATTCCTTCATTCCAAGAAAAGATGGAGGGATTTTTATGAAAATCAAAATACGTTATGAGAAAGAATTTACAGCATTTGAACTAAACCTATCTGATATCAAAGGTTGGTTAAACATTGATTTACAGCCAGATGAAACCGAGGAAGAGTTTGCAAAGAGAGCACAAGAAGAGGTGGACAAGGAGTATAACCGTCCAGAATACAATGTCATGCACAAGCAAGAGCGACATAAGGGGTTTGTAATTTCTACAAAAGATGAAGACGGTGAAGAAACGGGGGATTTTGAACCAAGCATGAGTGAAGTGATGAATCCTTCTATATTCCTCAAAGATGAAATTGAGAGAAACAAGAAGGAATCATATGAAGCGGTTAAGGAGTTCGTTTATTCAGTTTTGAAACCAGATGTTGCCGATTTATTTATGGCAGTAAGAATTGACGGGATGTCAATCAATGCAAAAGCAGAATCAATGCTGAGCCGAGATGCCTTTGAATCTGAAGAGGAATATAACAAGGCAGTTTCAAGACTTGCCAACTCTATCACACAAAAATTAAAGAGAGCGAATAAAAATTTAAAAAAAAGTTTTTCAAAAGCGTCAGATTTTGGACTCTCCCGTGGCTACCAAGTAGAAGGTAGTAGTTCCTTCAAAGAAATTTAAGGAGGTAGCTAACATGAAAGAGCTAATCAAAATTGACTACAACAGTGAACGCCCTACTGTAAATGGACGAGACTTGCACGATGCATTAAAAATAGGAACGCCATACGATAAATGGTTTCCTAGGATGTGTGAGTATGGATTTTTTGAAGGAATAGACTTTTCGACATTTTTGTCGGAAAGTACCGGAGGAAGGCCTGCTACTAATCATCAGCTGACAATCGATATGGCTAAACAATTATGCATGATTCAAAGAACTGATCTTGGCCAAATGTTTAGAAAGTATTTCATTCAAATTGAAAAGCAATGGAACTCTCCAGAAGCAGTAATGGCTAGAGCCTTACAATTTGCCAATAATAAACTAGCAGTTGTTGAAAAGGAAAACTTGAAACTTCTAAATACAGTAGCACTTCAGTCACAGCAAATTGCAGAGATGAAACCAAAGGTAAGTTATTACGATGTGGTTCTTAACTGTAAGGATCTTCTTTCCATGAGAGCAATAGCAAAAGACTATGGGAAATCCGCTCAATGGATGAATAATTTCTTACATGATTTGGGAGTTCAATTCAAGCAGTCAGATATCTGGCTATTGTATCAAAAGTATGCAGAGGAAGGTTATACCAGCACAAAGACTCATAACTATCTTGGAACAGATGGAGCAAATCACTCTAAAGTTCATACTTACTGGACTCAAAAGGGAAGACTATTTATCTATGACCTAATGAAACAAAATGGAATCTACCCACTTATTGAACAGGAGGCACAGGATGAGTAAGACATATAAGAAACACCTTGAAAATCCAAACTTTAGACCACTTGCATATATCTGTGCTCCACATAGCGGTGATAAAGATTTAAACATTAAGAAAGCCATTCACTATGCGGAACTTGCCTATAAGAATGGTGCAATTCCTGTTACACCACATCTCTTGTTCCCTTTTATGGATGATAGAGATTTAGAACAAAGAAACGATGCACTTTTCATGGACATCATACTTCTTGGAAAATGCCAGGAAGTATGGGTGTTTGGTAGTCAAATTACCGAAGGTATGAAAAGAGAAATTGAAATCGCTGAAAAAAGAAAACAGGTGATTAAGTATTTTGATTGTTACGGATTGGAGGTTGAGACAAGTGTTAAATTGTAAAATTCACACGGCTACTTGTATTGGAAATAGTAGCAATTGTATATATCCAAATGAGGTCTTGGTATCTGATAGGGATAGCTTTGTAAAAGCTATCTCTTTTGACCATATTACAGCTCAGTTTAAAGGAAATTATAGAAGTAAGGATAATTTTATAGAGTCAACTTGCATACCTATGGATTGTGATAATGACCACTCCGATAATGAAAAAGACTGGGTGACACCTTTTGATGTGGCATTAGCATTTCCTGGAGTATGCTTTTTTGCATCGTATAGCAGAAACCATATGAAAGACAAAGCAGGTAAATCTGCAAGACCGAGGTTTCACGTCTATTTTCCAATGGAAGAAGTAAGTAATGTAGACGAATATGCTGAATATAAAACTAAGATACAAGCAGAGTTTCCATATTTTGATGGCAACGCACTAGATGCTGCAAGGTTTTTATATGGCGTTAATCCAGCAGAGGTGGAACTTTATGAAGGAAAAAGCTCTATTGTAGATTTTTTATCTGAAGATGAATTTGCAAAGCTGGATGAAAATGTAATAGAAAGCGGCAGTAGAAATAACACTATGAGCCATATTGCTGGAAAGCTAATAAAAAGGTTCGGGGCAAGTGATGATGCACATGAGAAATTTTTAGAACAGGCAACTAGATGTGATCCTCCTCTATCTGATGAAGAACTATCAACTATTTGGAATAGCGCTAAAAAATTTGGAGATAAGGTATCAAACCAAGAAGGATATATACCACCGGAGCAGTACAATCTTGAACTTCAACTTATGCCGGAGGATTTTTCAGATGTAGGGCAAGCGATAATTTTAGCAAGGGAGTATGGAGATAAACTCCGATATTCTCCTGCAACAGATTTTCTTGTATATAATGGACGCTTTTGGGAAGAGTCCCAGCCTAATGCTCAAGGGATAGCACAAGAACTGACAGCAAGACAGCTTGAAGAGGCTGAAATTGAAATACAAAAGGCCATAGCTGAGATGAACAAAAATGGGGCATGGGCACTTATTGCTGCAATGGGTCCAAAGAAAGCAAGTGCCCAGTTTAATAGAGAACAAGCAAGGTCTTTTGAAAAATATGAGCAGGCTGAAACCTATCGTAAGTATGCAATTAAAAGAAGAGATACAAAATATATCTCCGCTGCACTTAAGGAAGTAAGACCTATGGTTCAAATCGAACAGTCGATGCTTGATGCTGATGAATTTCTGTTAAACACACCGTATGAAACTATAAATCTTGTAACGGGTAGTAAAAATAATCATGAGGCATCTGACTATATTACAAAACAAACAACTGTATCACCTAGCGAAGATGGTAAATCAATATGGTATGATGCGCTTAATACTTTCTTTGTAAATGATGATGCCCTTATTTCCTATGTTCAAAAAATAGTGGGACTTGCGTCAATAGGAAAGGTTTATGTTGAGGCTCTTATTATTGCATATGGTGAGGGAAGAAATGGTAAGTCTACTTTTTGGAATGTAGTATCAAAGGTTCTTGGAACATATAGTGGGAATATGTCTGCAGATATGTTAACTGTTGGATGCAGAAGAAATGTAAAGCCAGAACTTGCTGAGGCAAAGGGTAAAAGATTACTCATTGCTGCTGAACTTGAAGAGGGTATGCGAATGAATACATCAAATGTAAAGCAGCTTTGTTCTACTGATGAAATCTTTGCAGAGAAGAAGTTCAAATCTCCGTTTAGTTATGTTCCGAGCCATACTCTAGTTTTATATACCAATCACCTTCCACGAGTGGGAGCTGTTGATAAAGGAACCTGGCGAAGATTAATTGTCATTCCTTTTGATGCAAAGATTGAAGGCAAAAACGATATAAAGAACTTTACAGAATATCTATATGAAAATGCTGGTGGTGCGATTCTTTCTTGGATTATTGAGGGAGCAAAGCAGGTTATTGCAGATGAATATCATATTGATCCTCCGAGAAGAGTGGAAGATGCCATAAAAGCATATAAGGAAAATAATGACTGGATGAACCATTTTCTAGATGAATGCTGTGAAATTGACAGTGATTTTACAGAAAAAAGTGGTGAGTTATATACCGCTTATAGAGCATATTGTCTTAGAACAGGTGAATTTACCAGAAGTGCAGCCGATTTTTACTCTGTTTTAGAGCTTGAAGGATTCAACAAGAAAAAGACGAAAAAAGGAATAATTGTGTTTGGTATTCGTCTTAAATCCGAGTTTGAAGATTAAAAGGTGCAGGTGGGTGAAGGGTATTTACTATTATTGTCTATATAGGTAAAAAATTAGTATATATATTAATATAGGAAAATACCCTGCATATCCCTGCACCTCTACTAAAAATGGAGGTTTTCATGTTAGAAAAAGAAATAGAAAAGGCTTTAGTAAAAAGGGTTAAAGCACTGGGTGGCTTTTGCATAAAACTTACTAGTCCAAGTATGGGTGGCCTTCCTGATAGAATGGTATTTTTATCAAATGGGAAGTTTGCCTTTGTAGAACTTAAGGCAAAAGGTAAAAAGCCAAGACCTCTTCAGTTAAAAAGAATGACTGATTTTAAGAAGTTAGGGTTTAGGTCATTTGTGATTGATGGTAAAGAGCAAATCGGAGGTGTTATTGATGAAATACTCTCCTCATGATTATCAAAGGTATGCAACGGACTTTATTGTAAGTCATAAAATCTCGGCAGTCTTACTTGAGATGGGACTTGGAAAAAGTGTTATAAGCCTTAGTGCAATCAATGAACTTATGCTAGATTACTTTGATGTATCAAGAACACTTGTCATTGCACCACTTAGGGTGGCAAACAACACCTGGCCAGATGAAATTAAAAAGTGGGATCATCTAAAATATCTTAGTTATTCTGTAGTAACAGGAAGTGAGAAAGAAAGGCTTGATGCATTAAATAAACCTGCACATATTTATATTATCAACCGTGAAAATGTAGACTGGCTTATTGCAAAAAGTGGATTTAAGTGGTTCTTTGATATGGTGGTCATTGATGAACTATCCTCTTTCAAAAGTTATCAAGCAAAAAGGTTCAAGTCACTTTTAAAAGCAAGACCTAAGGTAAAGAGAATTGTAGGACTTACTGGAACACCAAGTAGTAATGGTCTAATGGATTTGTGGGCAGAGTTTAGACTACTTGATATGGGAGAAAGGCTAGGAAGGTATATCACTCATTACAGACAGAACTTCTTTGTTCCGGATAAACGAAATCAGCAAATTATATTTTCCTATAAACCAAAAGATGGTGCTGAGAAAATGATATATAGCCTAATATCTGATATTACAATTTCTATGAAGTCAAAAGACTTTCTGAAAATGCCAGAGCTTGTATTAAACGAATTTGAAGTGTTCCTATCTGAAAAGGAAAGGGAACTATACGATAGGCTAAAGGCTGATATGGTTTTGAAACTAGAAGAGGAAGAAATTGATGCCGTAAATGCTGCAGCACTTTCAAATAAACTTCTTCAAATGGCAAGTGGAGCAGTTTATAACGATGATAAGGAAAGCATTCATATTCACGATAGAAAACTTGATGCACTTGAAGACTTAATTGAAGGTGCCAATGGAAAACCAGTACTTATAGCCTATTGGTTTAAATCAGATCTTGAAAGAATAAAGAAAAGATTTGATGTTAGGGAGATTAGGACTAGCGAGGATATTACCGATTGGAACAATGGAAAAATACCTGCTGCAGTTATTCATCCAGCAAGTGCCGGTCACGGACTTAACCTACAGGCTGGTGGATCAACACTAATTTGGTTTTCACTTACTTGGAGCTTGGAACTTTATCAGCAAACAAATGCAAGGCTATATCGTCAAGG
>RCNI01000824.1_pt1 | contig 18133 bp, 15 predicted proteins | sample 2041151 | NCBI WGS metagenome assembly RCNI01 (sample SAMN09708214, study PRJNA481090) | feces metagenome | isolation source: feces | place: Antarctica: Albino Rookery | reverse complement strand
ATTTTTCCAACCAGTAACCATTTTTCCCGCTTCATAATAATATTTTTTTCCATCTTTTTGCTTCCAGCCACCATGTGTGCTTGCAGAAAGATCTTCACTATCATTTATTTCTTGCTCAACATTTTTAGATACTGAATTTTCTCCACCTATAATTATTACTTTTTCAATTCCATTATTTCTAATAAATTTTTTAGCCTCTTTATTTAATTTATTTTTTGGACTTGTAATTACTGTGGCATTTTCTTTCCCTGCAAGGGTTGAGGCAGCTAAGGCATCTGGATAATTGCCTCCATCAACTAAAATTACTGTTTTTAGTTTCTTTTTTGTCAGCATTTCAAATTTCTTTGCCGCTTCTACAGATGTTTCATACCTGTTATTTCCAGCTATTCTCACAGCTACTTCCACATTTTTAGGAATTGAGTTAAATCCACCAAAAACATATTCATAGGCTAAGTCTCTTGAACTAGGATTGTTTTTTATATATGGAAGTATATATACTTGATTTTCCATTTGACCTATTATAGAGCCTGCTACTAAAGCATCTGCATAGCTATATCCATCTATTCCAGCATAAAGATCCCCTATTACTATGTTAGGATTTTTTTTACTGGCAAGATTATATCTTTCAACCGCTATTTTTCCAGCTGTTTCTAGCCTATCTTTACCTGCCAACCTGTTTACAGCTATACCCATTTTTTTTATTTCATTTTCTACTTTTTGTGAAATTGTATTTACTCCACCTAAAATATATACCTTTTTAGTTTCAAGTCTTAATAGTTCATCTTTTGTTTCTTTGTTCAAAATATTTTTCTTTGTTAAAAACATAGGTATTTTTTCTTGAGATACAAGAGATCCACCTACTAAAGCATCTGCATATCCTTCACCGCTTGCTAATACTACTGTATTTGATTTTTCAAAATACTCTTTGCTTATTTCACTTGCCGTTGAATATCTATTACTACCAGATATTCTTTTTATATCGATTTCAGCATTTTCTGCCTTTGAAACTGAAATAAAAGACATAAATAAAGCTGAAGATATTATATAAGATAATATTTTTTTCATTTTTTCCTCCTTTTACAGCCTATATTACCAAGCACCTCCGCCGCCTCCACCGAAGCCGCCTCCTGAATAATTGCCTCCATCAAAAGCACCAGAACTTCCACAATCTGAGGCAAAATCTTCTATTTGCTTGTCAATTATACTTCCTAGAGAATGATCTATACTATCCATCATACTTAAGTAAATCATCGTATTCAAAGTATCTTCATGAGATGAAGTATACCATTTGGCACTAGCTATATCTATATGCTCAAATTTGCCAATCCATTCATCAGACAAACCTAAAACATATGCATATGGTAAAATATTATAAAAGTAGGAAGGATCTTTATTTACTAAGGCTTTTAGCTTACTTAATTCTGCTGTTTTTATAAATTGCTTAAAACCTAGTATCTTTCCTAACCTCTTAGAGCTTTCCTTAGTTCTTGCATTCATCTTGACTACAAAAATAGCTGTTATTGCATAAGACAAGGTCACAACTAGGGAAAAGATCATACTCTCTGCATATCTATATGTTATTCCAAACATTATTCCTAAAGCTAATAATAGTAGTAGGCCAGTTGCTAGCATATATATTCTTTTCTCATTTTTCATTAAAGAATTTTTTCTATTGCGTAACTTACTCGCCAAAAATAACCAAACTACCATCATAAGTGAAATAAAAGCTCCTAGAAAAATTATTATCCCCTTATTTGAAATTTTAGCCATAAGAACAAATAAAATAAATGGCATTGGTATCATTAAAAAAATACAGAACCATTTGCTCATAGTAGACCTCTTAGAAAAAATTCTTTTTCTGCCTATAAATCTACCTTCCAACATATCCTTTACTACAAAGTATTTATCTCCTAAATTTTTAGGCATACTCTTATCTGTTACCACATCGCCTTCACTAAAGATAGAATTAAAAAATATTTTAGCAAATCTTTTTTCTTTTTTATCAATATCCTTAATTTTAGTGAATTTAAAAGCGTCCTTGCCCATATCCTCAATGTTCATATATCCCTTATTTGCATAATAAACAATCATAGACAATATATCTTTATCCTCTATGCTTCCATCTATTAAATATCCCATCTCTGCAGGTGTCATACCTTCAGGAGGATAAAATTCCACTGTCTTTACTAGACGAGCTTCTTTTGCAAATAAAAGCCACAATAAGAGAGTAAGTAGAGTAAGTAACACAAATAATATAGCCATAAATATTTTCTTATCATCATAATTTTGAGCCTTAACCCAGTAGCCATTTTTCAATTTCTTTCTTAGGCTTAACCCCTCATTTGCTGGTAAATTTTTAGCTTCTATCGTTAGGCTTCTATAATCAGACTTTATATTAAAGTTTTTATTAGTCTCTAAATTCAACCTGTCCTTTGAAGCAAATGCCCCATAATATATGTCTGCGTCCGCCCAATCAACATATTTAGGCATTACTATACTTGTCTTTGCATATTCTATCGGCGTATTCCAGTTAGTAGGGAAGAGATTTATTTTTAAAAAATCCTCTGCCTTCTTACTTTCCTTTATACCTACTATCTTATACTTAATAATATATTCTTTCTTTCCCTTTATTAAAGTGTCTGCATCTCCTATTCTAATTTTAACTACTTTATTTTGTAAGTTATAATCAGTATCTACTTCAGACATATCACCTATTACTACTATATCTTTTATATTATATTCTCCTAAGGAAACAGGAATATACCTATATATACCATGCCTTGGACTTGTAAAATCTACATTAATAGTTTCTTTCACATCAAAACTATTATTGAGATTGGCTTTTATTTCAGTAATAAAGCTCTCAGTCTTATATGCAGTTGAAGACCTAGCAGATCTTTCTCTCGCTTCACTTGGAATTAAAGAAAAAGATACTACTAGCAATATACTTAAAAGAAAAGAAATTTTAGCTAAAAAGTTTCCTCTGACTTTATTTTTCAGCAGTTCATTAAAAATCCTACTAGAACTGAACCTTAACATTTTTTCTTTCCTCCTCGTTGGAAACTTCAAACATAGTCATTTCCTCAAATTTAAAGATTTTTGCAACAATATTACTAGGAAACATTTCAATCCCATTATTTAAGGCCTTCACTGTCCCATTGTAATATTTTCTTGAATTTGCTATATCTTCTTCTATAGTTTCTAATTTTCTCTGAAGATCTATGAAATTTTCATTTGCTTTTAAATCTGGATATGATTCAGATAGGGCAAACAATGAATGTAGGGTATTTGTAAGCGTATTTTCATTTTCAAGTTTTTCATTTATATTTCTGGCTGCTGCTACACCATTTCTAGCCTTCACTACATTTTCAAGAGTTTCAGATTCATAGGCAGTATATCCCTTTACCGTTTCAACCAAGTTTGGAATTAAATCAAATCTTTTTTTCAGGTAAACATCCATAGTTGAAAAAGCTTCTTTTGCATCATTTCTCAAGGCAATAAGTCTATTATAAGAAGATACAAAATAAAGTATTATAAGCACAACTACTACTGCTATTATTATCGAACTAGTTGTCATAAGGTCACCCCCTTTCAATTTTAAATAGGCATAAAATTAAAATCTTAATATTTATTATCTTAGCATATTTAACTTAACTATTCATTAGCATTTTTACAAATTAAAAAAATAGTAAGTATTAAAGAAAATCACCCCTCTAAAAAACTTTCTTTTCAAAATCTACTTGCCAACTATTTTTTTCAAAATTTTTCTAATCTGAAAAATTCTAAAAAGAATAGCTATTGCTGTTTTTTAAGTAAAATTCTATATTCTCCAAATTTACAAATATCCACCTTCTTCAAATCCACAAATATTTTATTTAATATTTCGTTTTCAGTATAACTTGCCTTGCTCATTCTTGCTACTGACATATAAATATCACTAGCATCTTCTAAATGATGATATAAAGATAAAAAATGCTTTGTTTTTTTACTATCTAGTGGTGCCCCAAGATAAAATTCATTTTTACTAAATGAATTTGCCAAGGTATTAATCAAACCTGACTTAGAAAATTTACTTGCTAATTTCTCATATTCTTCTGAAAAACTAAATATTACCATACTTTCATCAGGTTCAAGTATTAATTCATCTTCCTGTGAATCTATAAACTCACTAATTTTTTTTTCAAGTTCCTTTATTATTTTCATAAAATCCACCTCTAACTATTATTATTTCAACTTTTTACATACTTGAATAATAACATATTTTTTTCAAAATTCAATAGTTTTATCGAATATTCTCTGATTTTTATTCTCAAAAAATCAAGTTTTTTCTTAAATCCAACTAATATTTACAGGTTAAAAATTTTTATCTATTTTTATGCAAAAAAAGAGACCCCTAATTTTAGAGATCTCCTTTTAAGGGGTTATTATGATTTTCCACTAAGATATTTAGTGGTTGGCTATATTGGCTAAATTAACTATTCATTACTTCCCTCTTCAATTCTCATCTTTTTCCATTTATAATTTGGATGTTCCTTTTTGAATTTTCTGTTTTTATAAACACCTATTGTCAAGAAAGGTATTATAATAGCGAAAATTCCCAAATATCCACAGTAACCATATCCATATTTAACTATATTGTCTAGTCCTGTTAAAGATAATAATACTGCCACTACCATTATTACAAAGGAAATAAAGGCTCTTCTTATCTTTTTTTCTTTTATAAACATTAATTTTTTATGATCTTCAAATCTATTTACCATACCAAATATTGTTGTTACACCTGTTGATATTAGACATAGGAATAAAGATATTTGATAAGCAAATTGCATCACATTGCTACCTATATTTTTTGCAACGTATAAAGTTGGCAAAGTGGCTTGCCCTGCTGCTGTAAATTCTTTGTACCAACCCAATAACATTAAAATTGATAAGCCAAGAGCCACTACATTCATAACAAAGGCTAGGGCCATAGCTAGCGTTGCTTCCCTGTCATTTTTCAATAATTCTCTTGAACTTGCTGTTACTGCTGGTATTACTACTGATTGGAAACCTGCATAAGTGAGTATCATTATAAATGGTGTTATTCCATTATTACCCCAAGTTTGCCTTGTTTCAAATATATTTACTATTTGAGGTACTCTTAATTTAATACCTGCTGTAAATATAATTACAGAGCATATTAAAATTATAATTGCCATTGCTCCCGATACACTTGATACTACTACTGCACCAAATATAGTCAAAAATAAAAGTACTACTCCTACTATAAACACCGCCAAAATATACGGTACACCAATACTTTCAAATACACTAGCCGCACCTGCTATTACAGCACCTACTGCTATTATTACCATAAAATAATAATATATTTCCCAAAGTATCTCTAACTTTGTATATGGTCTCCATAATTCTTGAAATAAATCTTTATAATTTTCACACTCATTATTGTTGTACATGATGATTGCTTCTCTTAGAGTAACCGTCAAAACCAACATCGTCAAAGCACCTGTAATAGGAGCTAAGTAACCATACTTTACAAAATACTGGGTTACTTGGTTCCCAGTAGCAAAACCTCCGCCTGCATGTGAACCAAATAGTACCCCTGCAACACCTAGAAGTGCCCCAAATGAACCTAGTTTTAATACTTTTTTCAAAAAAATCCCTCGCTTTTTATAAAATTTTCCGATGTTTTATTTTTCTGTTAATATCTATTTTTTATATCTTTATTTTATATTTTTCTTTTTACATCTTTGTTTTTATTTTTTAATATTTATTTTATACCTTTTGATACTTCTATATTTTCTTCAATACATCCCTTAGCAGTATCTTTTTTATTGGCTATTAAAAGACCTACTAATACAGAAATCAATACTGGTAGGAACCATTCAAAACCTAAATTAGCAAATGGCAATTTAGCTACTAACTTGCCTACGCTTTTATTTCCTAAAAGTCCACTTACCACTACTATTAAATTAAATATAAAACTTGTAGCTGTTGCTATCTGATAAACTATCCTATCCTTGATTTTTTTATTAAATAAACCTAATATTACAAGTGTCAAGGCTACAGGATATACTACTAGCAATATTGGAAGAGCAAATTTTAATATCATGCTAACTCCAAAATTTGAAACTATAGCACTCAAAATACATACTATCAAGACTACTTTTTCATAACTAAATTTATTTTTACTTAGTCTACTAAAGAATAATCCACAAGATGATGTTACACCTATGGCAGTTGTTAGACATGCCATAGCAATCATAATTGCAAGCAATATTTTACCTGCATTTCCCATCAACCCGTGAGTAATTGCAACTAAAAGAGCTGTAGAGTCAATATCTGCTCCATATTTTGATGATACAGTAGCTCCTAGAAATGCAAGGCCACCATATACTAATAACATTCCTACTACTGTCACTATTCCAGCTGTTATTGCAGCTTTTATTTTTATTTTTTCATCTTTATAACCCTTGTCCATTAGCGATGCAATTATAATACTTGCAAAGACAAAAGCTCCTAAAGAATCTAATGTTTGATAACCTTCTTTTATTCCTCTTGAGAATAAGCCTCCTTCAATTAATACACGATCACTTATCTTTCCAAGCGGATATATAGTCCCCTTAATTATTAAAATAGCTAGTGAAATTAATAATATTGGAGTTAAGTACTGCCCTACTATATCTACAACCTTAGATGGTTTTATAGTTAAAGCTAAAACAATAGCAAAAAATATTATAGAGAAGATTATTCTATTAAATCCTGGGCCAATCGTAGGCAAAATTCCAACTTCATATGTTGTGGCTGCTGTTCTTGGAACTGCTATTAAAGGCCCTATACAAATTACTATTACTGAACCCATTATCTGAGAAAATCTTTTTCCTACTATGCTAAATAAAGCATCCATTTCTCCATTGAATCTAGTCAAGGATATAATTACTAATAAAGATAGACATGCGTCTGCAAATAAAAAACCTAAGAAGGTTACCCACCATCTACTTCCTGATACAAGTCCCAAGTATGGTGGAAATATAAGGTTACCAGCACCGAAAAACATTGCAAATAAGGCTGCACCTACTACAAAAACATCTTTCACTCTAATCCTCTTATGTTCCATTTTTTTCTCCTTATTAAAATAGCCAAAGGACACAGCAATCAAATAAGCTATGCCCTTTGCAAGTAGTTTCAGCAAGATTGTTGTTTAAGCATCATTAAAATTATTTTTCAGCTAGCATATTTATTGCACTCAAAGCGGCTCCAATTGCACCTGTAAGCTGAGCTTGGCTAGGAACTATCACTTCTTTACCAAGTACATCATTCATCGCCCTTACTATTCCAGAATTTGTAGCTACTCCCCCCACCAAAACAATATCTTCTTTTAATCCTACTCTTTTAGCTAGGCTTGCTACTCTTTTGGCAACTGAGTCATGTACACCTGCTACAATATTAGCTATTGAAACACCCTCAGATAAGTTTGATATTACTTCTGATTCTGCAAAAACAGTGCAGGTACTGCTGATCATTATATGTTCATCGGATTTACTATCTAATTTTCCTAGGTTAGAGATATCTGTTTCAAGAATTTTGGACATTACTTCAAGAAACCTGCCTGTTCCTGCAGCACATTTGTCATTCATTACAAAGCTTTCAAGTTTACCATTTTCATCAATCTTTAAAGCCTTCGCATCTTGTCCTCCTATATCTATAATAGTTCTTACACTTGGAACTAGATGCACTACTCCCTTAGCGTGGCAACTCAATTCACTTATCTGTTTATCTGCACCCTGATATTTCATTCTTCCATATCCTGTCGCAACTACCTTATCAAAATCAGAGATTTTCATACCTGTAACTTCAAAAAGCTTTTCATTTAATTTTTGTGGCCCACTTGTTCCTGTTCCATAAGGAATTATTATTGAATTTAAAATATTATATTTTTCATCCATTACAACTCCCTTAGATGTTGTAGAGCCTATATCTACACCTAACACTTTCATCCTGCTACATTGCTACTTAGATATAAAAAAATATATCCAAGTAGCACTCCCTTCTTCCATAATTTTCATTTGATATTTTTAAACTTCCATATTTGTTTTTTGAATTTTTTATTTACTTTTTAATTCATTTTATTTACTACTTCACCAGTTTCGATATGAGTCTTTATATTATCAAGAGACGTACTTACTAAATTATCTACCGCTGTTTCAGTGAAAAATGCAAAGTGGCCTGTTAGGTTCACATCATCTCTAGTCATAAGATTAGGAACTGGCGAATCCTCCAATTTATCCTTATTTATTTCCTGATTTACATAAAGTGTTTCACATTCTAACACGTCAAGACCTGCTGCCTTTATATGACCTGAATCTAATTCTTCTAACAAGGCTTCAGTATCCACTAAAGCGCCTCTTCCTGTATTAATAAATATAGCTCCTTCTTTTAATAGTTTTATATTGTCCTTATTTATTAAATGGTATGTACTCTCTGTAAGCGGAAGATGAAGTGATATTACATCTGCCTTTGATAAAAGAGTTTCTAAATCTGGAGTATATTCTAAAACACCTTCTGCTTCAGGATTTTTATATACATCGTAGCCGATTACCTCAGCTCCTAATCCTTTAAACAATTTTGCTGCTGTAAAGCCGATTCTTCCAGTACCTATAATCCCAACTACACAATTTCTTATTTCTTTGGCTATAACTTTTTTCTGCCACTTAAAGTTGCCTTCAGCTTGTGCTGCCTTTATTTGATTAATATTTCTTAAAAGCATCATTGTATGTGTAACTACAAATTCAGCTATAGCATTTGGTGAATATTGCGGAACATTTGTAATGCTTATTCCATATTTTTTTGCCATATCTAGATCAAACATATCAACCCCTGCAGTACGAGAAGCTATTTGCTTGACACCATTTTCTTTAAGCTTTTTAAATATTTCTTCATCTTTTATCTGGATTACCTGTTGAGTTGTTATTCCATCATAACCCTTTGCCCTATCTACCGTATCAGCAGTCAATAAATCATATTCTATATCTACGCAAATATTATTCTCTTTTGCCCACTTTTTAACTGCATCTACTTCATATTCTTGAACATGATAAGCTAATATTTTCATATCAATATGCTACTCGAAATATGGTCAAACATAACCCAAACACCTTTAGGAATATCTTGACGAGTAGTTCTCCCTTCCACTATATTTTCTTTACTTAGCCTAAAACTTTCATATTTCCTTGAAAATTTTATTTCTTCATGAACTCTATTATTTAAATTATTTTTCACTAAAAAATGCTTTTTTATTTATCCTCTATAGCGTCTAATTCTTCTATTATCAACGGAATTATGTCATAAAGATCTCCCACTAATCCATAATCCGCCACCTTGAATATCGGTGCATCTGGATTTTTATTAATCGCTACTATAGTATCTGAATCACTCATACCTGCTAAATGTTGTATCGCTCCTGATATTCCGCAAGCAATGTAGAGTTTTGGCTTAACTGTTGTTCCTGTCTGTCCCACCTGATGAGAGTGGTCTATCCAACCTGAATCTACCGCTGCTCTAGAAGCACCTACTACACCATTTAATTTTTTAGCTAATTTTTCAATCAATTTAAAACCATCTTGTGTTCCAAGACCTACACCACCAGAAACTATAACTTCAGCATCAGTAAGAGATACTAAATCCTTTTCTGATTTTATTATTTCTTTAACCTTTGTTCTAATATCCGCTTCTTTAAGGTCAATTTTAACATTTACCACTTGTCCCTTCTTTGATGGATCTTTTATGGCCTTGTCCATTACCCCTGGTCTTACTGTAGACATCTGAGGTCTATTATCTGGGCATATAATAGTAGCCATTATATTTCCACCAAATGCTGGTCTTGTTTGTTTTATCTTACCATCTTCTTCATCTATTTCTAGCTTAGTACAGTCAGCTGTCAAACCAGTATTTAGTCTTGATGCTATTCTTGGAGCCATGTCTCTACCAATATGAGTTGCACCAATCATAAATATTTCTGGCCTATATTCATTTATTGCATCACATATAACCTTAGAATATCCATCTGTAGTATAATTTTCAAGTTTACTATCTTTACAGAAATATACTGTTTCTGCACCATAAGAATAAAGTTCATCTACTAAATGATCTACTTCATTACCTACTAGTATCGCATTTAATTTAATTCCCTTTACATCTGCTAGTTTTCTACCTTCACCCAATAATTCTATAACCACTGGGGCAAGTTCTCCCTGCCTCTGTTCTGCATACACCCATATATCTTTGTACTTTGAAATATCTACTTTTTCCATGTCTAACCTCTCCTAACTTATATTATGTGTTTCTCTCTAAGCTTTTCAACTAGATTATGTGAGATTTCTTCAACTGTTCCATTAAGTATTTCTCCCTGTCCCTTTACTTCTGGTGTAAAAGATCTATATACTCTTGTAGGAGAAGCTTTTAATCCTACTTCAGATGCACTAATGTCTACATCATCTATAGTCAATACTGGAATTTCTTTTTCACAAGCTTCAAATATCTTGTCTATATACATATGTCTTGGTTCATTTAATTCTTTAACTGCTGTTAATAAGGCTGGCATTTGAAGTTCTATCTTTTCATATCCATTTTCTAAGGCTCTTTCAACATTTAAAGTCTTACCATCTATTTCTAATTTTCTAACATAAGTTACTTGAGGAATGCCTAATTTTTCTGCTATCTGAGGTCCAACCTGTGCAGTATCTCCATCTATAGCCTGTCTTCCTGATAATATAAGATCATAGTCTCCCAATTTTCTTATACCCGCAGCTAAAGCATTTGAAGTTGCCCAAGTATCTGAACCACCAAAAGCTCTATCACTTAATAATACTGCTTCATCAGCTCCCATAGATAAACACTCTCTCAACATTTCCTTTGCTTGAGGAGGTCCCATTGAAATTACTGTTACTGTACAATCCTTGTATATATCTTTCAATCTTAATGCTTCTTCTAGTGCATTAGCATCATCTGGATTAAGTATACTTGGAACGCCTTCTCTTATTAGCGTATTTGTTTTTTTGTCTATTTTTACCTCAGTTGTATCAGGTACCTGTTTTGCGCATACTATAATTCTCAAAATCTACACCATCCTATCTATTTATTTTATTACATGAGCTGCTATAACCATCTGCTGAACTTGTGAAGTTCCTTCATATATTGAAAGAATTCTAGCATCTCTGTATATTCTTTCAATTCTATAGTCCTTAACATATCCATATCCACCATGAAGTTGAAGTGCCTTGTATGCAACCTCATTAGCTACTTCTGCTGCATAATATTTTGCCATTGAAGATGCTAACCCTGGATTTTTTCCTGCATCTTTGTCCATAGCAGCACTATATACTAATAGTCTAGCAGCCTCTACCTTTGTAGCCATATCTGCTATTGTAAATTGTGTATTTTGGAATTTAGCTATCGGCTTTCCAAACTGAACCCTTTCTTGAGTATATTTTATAGCTTCATCTAAAGCTGACTGAGCCACACCTACTGCCTGTGCAGCTACACCTATTCTTCCTGATTCAAGTGTATTCATCATTACCTTAAATCCAGATCCTAGTTTACCTAATAGATTTTCTTTTGGAACTTTTACATCATTGAATATTAGATCTGATGTTCTTGTACCCCTTATACCCATTTTATTTTCATGAGCTCCACGAGATACTCCTTCCCAGTTCATTTCAACTATAAAAGTAGAGATACCACCATGTGTTCCCTTAGTTTTGTCAGTAACTGCTGAAACTATTGCAAAATCACAAAATGGTGCATTTGTTATCCAACATTTTCTACCGTTAAGTATATAATGATCTCCATCTAAAACTGCTGTTGTTGCAGTTGCACCTGCATCAGAACCTGCACCTGGCTCTGTAAGTCCAAACGCACCTATTTGTGTTCCTAAAGCTAGAGGTTTTAAGTATTTTTCTTTCTGCTGTGGCGTACCAAAATTAACTAATGGTAAGGCTACCAAGGAAGCACCTGCTGTCAAGAATGTTCCTGAAGAACAATCTGCTCTAGATAATTCTTCCATTATAATTGCATAAGACATATAGTCAGCACCAGCACCACCATATTCTTTAGGTACTATTACTGAGTTATACTTATATCTTGCTAATTTTTCCATAAATTCTTCTGGCATAGGACGATTTTCCTGATCCATTTCTTTTGCCAAATCTGTATCATATAGTTCGACTTGACAAAAATCTCTAATTGATTTTTTGACCATTTCATGTTCCAGTTTTAACTTCATTTCATACCTCCAAAATATTATACAAGCATTTCAGCAAAAGTCTGTATTCTTGTTCTGATTTGTTCATTGCTTCCAACTTGTTGTTCTATCTCTAAATACAGATGTGGTATGTCTGCATTTTTAAGATCCTTCATCACTATTGGGTAGTCATACTCTTCTGGGTCACAGAATTTCATCATCGCATAGATTACTCCATCTGCATCTACTCTTTGACAATCTTTTACTATCATCTTACCTCTCTTTTTCTGAGGATCATATGCCAAGGTAGAACCTTCAACATCTCTCCACTGTAGAGCAAGTCTTTCCAATGCATTTTTACCTTCTTCTGGCACTAGGGTATTAAACTGAATAGTTTCTTGCGCTGTATTATCATAAACTATTGCAATATTATTTTCTTCTAGAAGATTTAATATTTCCTTATCATCGAAAATTATTCCTGTAACCAAAACCTTTTTGCCATCAAATTTTTCCTCTGGCATAGCCTTTAATTCTTCATTTAACTTCTTAACTAATTCAGTGTGTTCTTCCACCTTCATAAATAATCCACTTCTAATTACAGCATTTCTAAAATATGGTGTTATTGTATTTAAGTGTTTAGGCACTAATTCTACAAATTCTTGCATAGTTTTTCTGTGTTCATTGTAAATTCTGATACTATTTTGAAGATCTTCTTCTTTTATTTCATGTCCACATATATTTTCTAATTTTTTCTTTACACCTTCGTATTCAGATACCAAATAGTCAACTCCTGCCTGTATCTTTCTATTTTGTGGATGAACAAAGGCTATCATTTCCATATTCTTTACAGCAGACTTATAGTTTTGAGTCATTGTAATTAAAGAGTCACACATACAAGGAATAATTACTGCTGACATACCGTCATAACTACCCTTAATTCCATACTCCAATATCGCCTGTAGTATTGAACAGGCAAATGCTGGGAAATACTCCTTAGCTGCATCTATTTCAGTCTTGCCACCCCAAATACCCATAGGTATCATTCCACTTGCATGTACAATCTCTGCAGGTGTATATACTGGGAGTAATCCTATTACCTTTTTATCTTCACTTAAATACTGCTTCATCAAATCCTTAGGGTGATTTGAAGCGTATTCTAATTTTTCTAGTATATCCTTAACAGTCATTTTTGCCCTCCTCAAAATTAAAACTATTTATTTTTTCTTTCGCTCATTACTTCTACTAAACCTTGAAGTCTAGTTTCAAACTGTGCCTTTGTAAAGTTTCTAGGGTCAGCCTGATCTCCATCAAAACCTGCATATGGTAGGTCAGTTTCCTTGGCAACTCTTCTCATCATTTCATACTGAATAAAACTCATTAACTTACAGCTTCTATTCATATGGTAAAATGCTCCTTCACAATCTCCGTCCTTTAGAGCATTTATTCTATATTCAACCATCTTTTCAATATTAACATTGTTAAACATTGAGCTATAAGCCCTAGCCATACCGTCTAAGTCATTCACTTCATATTCAAGCGCCCAAGCATGAGGGTAAACACTTCCTGTCATATTAACTCCATACTTAGATAAAGTTTTCATCTTATATCCTATATAAGGCCAACATGGAATTCCTTCCATCATTATTCTATACTTTTCTTCTCCTCTGAAAGTTGTTTCACCCTTTTGAGCATTATCCTTCAGATAATCAATTAATAATTCAAAAGCTTCAGTTGTTTCCTTTTTACCTCTTGCACAGACTATTACTGCCATGTAAGTAAAAAGATCAAAGCCATTCATAGGAGATGGGAAATTTCCCTGAGGTAGACTCATTGAATACTTCCACAATTTACCATTTTTAGAAGATATCTTCATTACTTCTTCTAATCTCTTTGGATCAAATTTTTTACCAGATATTTTTTCCAACTGTTTGATAGCCTCTTCAAACTGAGCCTTCAAGTATTTTATTCTACTTTCAGATACTTCATAGTCATAGTTGTAAGTAGTATCTATCATTATCAAAGGAATATTTCTCTCTCTAGCTATATTTTCATACCACTTAACAACTTCATTACATATATTGTTACAACAACATAGAAAATCTGGTTCTGGCATTGGAAGTGCATCTGAATGCCCCTTTTCTAATAAACCAAAATTTGTTCTTGCATATGCACACAAGTCGTTTGAATACCCTTCACCTTCAGCAAGCTCACATAATTCTAAGGACTCTTTCTTAGCCGCTACACCCGCTGCATGGTTTTCAGGATACAATAAATTCAAATCAAATATTTCCGCTAATTCTTGAGGGAAGACTGAGGTAGCCCAGCCTACTGGTCTACCCTCTTCCTTTGCCTTAAAAGCGTTGGCATACTGTTGTGCCAACAAATCATTTATAACAGTTCTAGCATCTTTTTTTTCTGACATTTTCTTCCTCCTTGTGAATACAAACCTCTATATTTTAAGCCTATTTTACAATTTTATTTTCTCTTAATTCTGCTAGCTTTTCTTCTGAAATGCCAAGATCTTTCATTACTTTTTCTGTATGTTCACCCATCTTTGGCGCTCTTATATAGCCTTGTCTAGGATTTTCTGTAAACATTACTGGAGTATTATATAAAACACCTTCGTTTCCATTATCATAAGTATGCTTTATTAAATAATCATTTGACCAACACTGTTCATCATTAAGAACATCTTCTGGAGAAGCAAGTTTTTCATAAGGTATTCCAGCCTTTTGAAGTCTTTCAGCCCACTCTTCAAATGGTCTTTTGATAAATTCTTCTTCCATCATTATTACAAACTCTTCTGTATGTTTTACCGCTTCTTTCATAGTTGAATACTTAGAACCCTTCAAATCAGGTCTTTCTATAACTATATCGCAGAAATTATCAAACCATTTTTCATACTGGAAAAATGCCAACTGAATCCAATTTCCATCAGCACACTTAAATGTAGTATTCAAAGGATTTGGTGGTGTTCTTCTAGATATAGGCATTCTGTATCCATATTTAGAAGCCGCAACTGGTATACCCATACCAAATACTGCTGTATGGAATAAAGATACTGTAACTCTTTCTCCCTTTCCTGTTTCCTTTTTCTTATATAAGGCCGCTAAAATACCTGCTGCTAAACTTATACCAGCATAGTGATCTCCCAATCCTGCAACAGGGTTTGCTGGAGATGATCCTTTTTCCATCAAAGCTCTAGCTACACCACCTCTTGCAAAATAAGCTGTATAGTCAAAAGCTGGATTATTCTTTGCTGGACCATTATCCCCATATCCTAACAAGTGAGCAAATATTACATGAGGTGCCTTTTCCTTTATACATTCGTAATTAAGACCGCTCTTATCCAAAGCTCTCTGTCTAGTATTAGTTAAAAATACATCTGCTGTCTGTAACAATTCGTAGATAAGTTCTACCCCTTCTTTGCTTCTTGTATCTATCATAATTCCCTTTTTACCTGAGTTTTCCATTTCAAATAATGGGTTTTCATCTTCGTCAATCGGGAACTTCCACTGCATACCTACATATCTCATTGAATCACCCTCAAGTGGCTCAATCTTTATTACTTCTGCCCCCCAGTCCGCAAGACATCTACCGCATACTGGTGCAGCAACATAATTTGCATATTCAATTACTCTTACTCCCTCTAATGGTAAAGCTGTTTTCTTCATTTTATTTCCTCCTTATCTAAAGTAAAAAATTTAATAAGTAAACTACTATATATAAAAGTGAACTAGACACAAAGCTAAAACTTCATTAAGCCTTGTTTCATTCTCTTTACCATATATATTCGCAAGTTCCTTGCCAAATTTATCAATTCCATAAATTTTTTGTTATTTTTTTGCTAAAATCGCATATTATCAAGCTATAATAAAATTATTTTATTTTTTTCCACTGACTATATGCGAATTATTTTTTTTATACTTTTGCATTTTTGCATATTTTTTAACAATTATTTTTCTTAGTTTTTTAAATTTTCTATATTTTCCGCATTGTTATATATATTTTTTATTCTCTTTTCTATATTTCTTTTATGTATTTTCAACATTTTTTTAAATTTGTTAAAAAAAAACAGCTTTTTGTATTATGCAAAATATTTGCTTTATGCAAAAAACTCTTAATATTTTTTTATTTTTTCCAAAAAGCAAAAAAAGTAATTGTTTAAGTTATATCTTAAACAATTACCTTCAATTCCTTAACTTATTTTTTAATTTTTATCGCTTATAAATGTATATATCCGCTTTTTATCTTCCTATATACTGTAGATGGATTAATCCCTATCATCTTTGAGGCTTGTGTAACATTACCATATTTTTTCACTGCCATAGCAACTATAGCCTGCTCTACAATTCTATGAGCTTCATCAATGCTAATTATATCATTCACCTCTATTGTGGACATTTCTTCATCTTCTATTTCCTCCTTTTTCTCTTCCCTACTTGGCAAGGCTTCTAAATATTCAATTCCTATTATTTTTTCGATTTCTTCCCTATCTATTTTTTCATCAGATGAAAGTATCACTAGCCTTTCCATAGTATTTTTTAACTCCCTTATATTTCCTGGCCAATCATTATTTACAATTACTTCTCTAGCACTAGGAGTAAGACTTATTTTTCTGCCATATTTTTCATTAAACTTTCCAATATAAAAATCTGTAATAGGTAATATATCTTCTTTTCTCTGCCTCAAAGGCGGTATCCAAAGAGGTATTACACTTAATCTATAATATAAATCTTGCCTAAAAATATTTGGATCTTTAATCTCTTTTATTGTCTTATTCGTAGCTGAAATAAAACGCACATCAATATCAATCGGCTCTACTCCACCAATCCTTATAATTGATTTTTCTTGAATTACCCTTAGTAATTTTTTTTGAGTTTCTAAAGATAATTCTCCTATCTCATCTAAAAATATAGTTCCACCATCTGCATATTCCAAAAGCCCCTTTTTTCCATCTTTTCTAGCTCCAGTAAAAGCTCCTGGCTCATATCCAAAAAGTTCTGACTCTACTAAATCTTGAGATATAGATGCACAGTTAATAGCTACAAATCTTTTATTTCTCCTACAACTTTGCTTCCAAACACTTCTGGCTATAATTTCTTTTCCTGTTCCCGATTCACCCAATATCAAGACTGAAACATCTGAATCAGATATTGTTGAAATAATATCCTTAATCCTATCCATACACTTACTCTCAGATATATATTCAATATCACTATATTTTACTTCTTCAGAGTTTTTTAATAAATTCAAAATTCTGGATACATCTCTTCCAGTCAATACCCCTCCTAAAAATTCTCCTTTACTATTAAATCTTGGTATAGCCGTATATAATATTACTTTTCCTTGAGGGTATACCACATTGCGAAAAACTTTCTCCTTACTTTTAATCATTTCTAAAATAATCGGATCATCCACAATATTGTCATCTACCAATTCCTTGATATTCTTTCCTACAATGCACTTTCTCTTAAAGGGTAGTATCTGATCACTTATGGAGTTCATTTTCCTAATAAAGCCATCTTTATCGAATATTACCACTATCTCGTCAATATGCTCTATCATATTATCCATTAAATTCGCACAGTCATCACACTTACAGACTCTTCTTTGTACATAGTTTTTGGACATATTTTAATCAATCCTCACTTTCTCGATATACAAATATAATAATTTCCCTCTAAATTACCACTATCTCAATATGTCTTCTTATTCTAAATTTTACCATAATTCTAAAAAATAATATACGTTTTTGAACTACTTATTTATATATTTCCTCTACTTTAAAGGCAATCCTTCTTTTAAAAAACTCTGCCATCTCATAAATCTTGCTTTAGAAATTTCAAAAAAAATCCTGTAAATTTTAATTATATAAAAAACAATTAAAATCTA
>RCNI01001260.1_pt1 | contig 18148 bp, 18 predicted proteins | sample 2041151 | NCBI WGS metagenome assembly RCNI01 (sample SAMN09708214, study PRJNA481090) | feces metagenome | isolation source: feces | place: Antarctica: Albino Rookery | reverse complement strand
TATTCGGATATTATTTTTGTTTTGCCTTAAGTTCTCCTTTAGATGCTTGATTTATTGCAGAAGGTAGAATTGGCATCTTCTTAATCCAAACAATGATAGTTAATTTAATCTTCTATCCAATTTATTATATTTGTTATAAAACAGGTGCATGAATTCCTACATTAAACTCAATAGCATTAATGTTTGGGATTGGATTATTAATTGATTTTATTGTCGATGTGATACTTTACTGAATTGTGATTAAATATGATGAACAAATTAAATCTAAATTAATACAATTTAAAAATCAATTCAAACCTTCATCAAAAAAGAATGATTTTAAAATTAAAGCTTAAGTTTGTTATATAGTTCTTTTAGTAAATTATTAATAAAAGATTTTATGCTAATTAAATATTGCTTTTTATCAGTTCCATATTCATAGAATATAATTTTAAGTTCATCTCTACTAAAATATTCTTCTGTCTTCTTAGGTAAATAGAAATGCTTGAAATTGTTATTCACAATAATGTATTTAATCTTAAATATACATGAAGAAACAATACTACTATTTAATCAAAACTTATATGTATCATCAGGTGATAATATATGTTCCATTAATTCTAGTGTATATTGCAATCATTCTAACGTTTCTTTTAATTCAGCATAGTTATCTACTTTATTAATGCTTTTAATATCTTTAATATTAATATTTCCTTTTAAGATAGTGGAAGGGATACTATCAATATTTGAATGAGAATAAAGCAGCTTCATTTCACTTAATGATGATATGCAAATTATTTCAATTAGAATATTTGAACTAGTTGTAAAGTATAACTTATTTTTGTATTGATTAATAGTTATAGATTTGTACTTAGTTTGTAAATAATTTTTGATATCCTTTGGATCTTGATTAGATATTACAAATAAATCAATATCAGAGTATTGTGTAATTTCTTTTCTTGCAAGTCCACCAAATGAAATAACTTTACAATCTAGACCATCTAATACATCTAAAATACTCTCTAAATCATGAATATAGTTAAATGGTATATTATCTACATCACATTCACTCTTGATATTAAAAAATAATAAAGCACTATCGAATCATAAATTGTTGAACTTTGAACTTATTTGAAAATCTAATTCATTGATTGTCTGCTCAATGCTTTGATCAAATTCTTTTGGATAAGGAATGTTTGAAAAATCTTTATACTTTAATCTATTAATACAAACTTCTTTATCTACATTAACATGAAACACAATATATCTATTTCTTACAATTTCTTTTTCTATATCACCTAATCCAGAAAATTCTACTATACATTTTTTAGAAGTATTAACAGCTTCAATAAATTTGCGACGTGCTAACAATTCTCCATCTAGAGAATAATTACCATATTTCTGTCTAAAACTATCTATTTGAAAAACATCATAACCTATAAGGTGTGGTTTAAGTTTTTCAATAAATAAGGATTTTCCAGAATTAATATTTCCTAATACAAATATTTTCATCATTTAATTATAGTACCATTACCATTGTTTCTTAAATATTGTCATAAAATTTTCTTTTAATCATATTGTATAGAGTGCATATTATTGAACGTTTTTATGAGCAAAATGTTAACTCCACTTAACATTTTTTGTTAATTGCACTTAACATTATTTGCTAGTTTTTACCCAAATTTGTAAGAATTGCCCCATTTAATGGTTAATTTTGTTAACTCTACTTAACATTTTTTGTTAATTGCACTTAACATTATTAACTATTTGGGGAATTTAAAATCTTCAGTAATCATGTATGTCATATAACTAGGCATAGTTAATAAGTTGCCTACCATACCAATATTGTTATTTGACAACTTTATTCCTTTAACATTAGGATGCTTTTTTAATCTATTAGATAATGTTTTTGTGCTACCTTTATTAGATTTACTATCAATTATTATCAAGTCTGAATTAGTAGTAACAATGAAATCTATTTCATCTCTTGATTTGTATTCATAAAAATATAATTCAAACCCATTCTTACTTAATTGATCTGCAACAAGATTTTCATAAACATATCCTTTGTAAGTGCCAAATTCTGATATGTGAATTGAACTCATTATTTTAAAATCAAGAGTCGACATAAATAAACCAGTATCATTCATATAGATCTTTAAATTATTTTCTATCTTTTGAGCATTGATAGGAGATAAGATATTTTTAACATTATTACATACATTAATTAGTCCAGCATCACTTAATCATTGGATAGCTTCTGCATAATTTCTAAATCTAGCACCTGATGATACTTCTCCAAATATAAATTTAGTAGAAACATCTTTACTTACTTCTTGTGATTTAGCAAGTTGCTGTGGAATAGATTCATATAAACGATTTAACTTAGCATTATCCCAAACACTAGTTTGAATATTTTCATCTTCATCAAGATGTCTACCAAAATCATTTTTGTATGTTTCTAATATTCTTTTTTGAATACGTCTTACTTCATTGATATTTTGAGTTTCAATATATCTTTTGACTACTTCTGGCATTCCTCCAACCAATAAATAAGTTTTATAGTGCTCAATCATTTTTTCATGAATACTAGGATCTATTTCTAATAGATTTTGTACATGTTCTTCTAAATCGTCAAATTTTTCTTGCTTAAATCCTTGAGCTAACATAAATTCTTGGAAGTCCATAGATCTCATGGTTAGATGTGATTCAAAACCTACAGGGATGCTTGCATCTTTTTTAGCGTTATATCCCATTACTCCTAACAAAGAACCTGTACAAATAACATCGTATTTACCATCTTCACAAAAATATTTTAGACTAGAACGTGCTCTAGCACATTCCTGAATTTCATCAAAAATAATTAAGGTTTTATGAGGTACAAATTTAAATGAATCATTTTGATAATTAATTAACTTAATAATAGCATTGGCATCCAAGCTACGTTCAAAACATTTGTTATAGTCTCTATCTTTCATAAAGTTAATGTATACATAGTTTTCATATTCTTTTTTAGCGAATTCTAAAACTAAAGTAGTTTTACCAACTTGACGAGCACCTTTAATAATAAGTGCAGTTTTTCTGAACTTACTATTTTCATCTTTTCACGCTAATAATTTCTTATATATTTTTCTAAAATAAATGCCTTGATTTTCCATAATACCTAGATTTTAACTTATTTTTATATATTTATTGCTAAAAATGTGTCTAGTTTTGGAAATTTTGTGAAAAATGTGTCTAGTTTTTTAAAAAAGTATGTGAAAAATGTGTTTGGTTTTGGAAATTTTGCTAAAAATGTGTTTTTACACTTTTTAAAATAAGGTTATTTAACTAGCAATATGATTTACTTAATAACATTCATATTACCATCGATATCTTCTAGTTTATTAATAGTAATTAAGCTTTCTTTATCTACTGCTCTAATAGCATTTAACACTGATGATAATTCAATATACATACAAATAGTTTCAATAGTATAGAAGTTAGATTCTTCTAATCCATCCTTAATATTGTTTACGTAGATATCATGTTTGTACCCAATTAGTTGTAATGATGATTTAAATGAATCAGCATCACTAGTGTATACCTTAATTTGTACAAACTTAGATTTAGGATAGAAGTAGTTAACTGTTACCCCGCCAATGATAGCAGTAATAGCAGAGAATACTCAGTTAGGTGAAAAGATTGCTTGGAAGACACTTGAAGTAGCAGATTCATGACTTGAACCTTTACTAAAGAAATACCCACTATTAGTTACTAATGAATGATCTATTACTAATAATGAACCTAAGGTACCAATAATAGTTGAAGTAAATAAACAAATGTTATTGATAGTTAGTAATAATGTTCCAATTGGTTTATTCTTTTGTTTAGCATAATAACAACCAATTACATCAGCTCCACCAGTACTACCACCAACCATTAAAACTAAGCTATAACTTAATCCAGAAAGTAAGCCATAAACAATTCCATACATTAATAATGGAACGTTACCAGCTTCACCTCAACGACTAAACACAATCCCATTAGCTAAATTCTTAGCTAACTCTGGATTAGATATAACAGATGATAAATCAGGAATAGTATTTGGGTTACCAAAGATATGGATATCAATATTAGCAAATCCTAAGGCATAACCAAACATTTGAGAGCAAAATACATAAAGTCAAATAAGCAAATTGTTTTGATATCTTTTTATAAGCAAAGATAACTAATGGTATATTAGTTACCACTACCATAGTTCAAAATATAGCATCATAAACAGACTCAGCTGTATTGAAACTAGATCCATCCATTAGCATACTAGTTTTAGAAATCCGTGCAATCCCTTGTCAAATCCCATTAATGCCTAATGAATATAATCCTGAATTCTTTACAAACAATGTAGTAAATAGCCCCATTAAGAAGGCAATTAACACAACAATTAAGATTTTATATCTAGCCTTACGGTTAGAAATTAAGGAATTAAATTTAACTAATTTAGATTTAAAGTTAACAACTTCAATGTTACCTTGGTATTGGTGGAAACAATCAATAAATGATTTCATGATGTTTGAACCTTTTTGCTTTGGTTTAGCTGGTTTTTGTAAAGGAACACTAAAACCAAGATCATCAATTCTATCACTATCTGTGGTTGAGTTACTTTCTGGAGATTCATCAATTAATTTATTCTTATTGTTTTCCATGACAATAATATTATATATATTTAGGAATTTTTAGGTTAATAATTTAACTAAAAATCAAGAATTTATGTTTTTACATTTATTCCTCATCAAGAATTGACAATTCAAGAGGGGTAAATTTAGGGTAATAAAATGATAAAGGTCTAATTCTTGTACCAAAAGAAGTATAAGTTAATTGTGGTAATTCACTTAAATGAATAGGAGTAAAGTAAAAGCTTTTCACTATCTTAGAGTTTTCAGAATCGTCTTCGCATGTGTGATTTAGTTTGATTCCACTTGATATTGCATGCAATATCATTGCCTTATTTTCCTCATCAAATGCTTCTTTAATTACTCTAGGGAAATTTTTTCCTTCATTAGCATAGATTAATTCTATTAAAGCATTATAAATGCTACTAATTAATTGAGTTTTAAATTCATCAATATCAGAATTGTTTTGGATCATTGCATTTAATGCATTAATTGTAAGATTAGGAGAAGTTGATAAGTCTATATTAGGGATTGGTAGTAAATTGTGTAATGTATAATAGAACACTCTTTTTCCTAATAATCCATAACCAATACTACAATTATCAAACTCTACCATTACTATAACTGAAGAAACAGGGTTATCAGGATTTCTAATAAATTTTAATTTTTTAGCTACTACTACAAAATCATTATTTTCGCAGTTATCTAACATGTAATAAACATTATTGCCTTTAGATATAAACTTTAACATCTCAGCTTCATAAATAGGTTTTTGGGCACTAAAGAAGTCATCGGTGAAACTAGATATATCACTAATAATTTTTAATTGGACAAACATGCTAAAAATAGAAGTATGGATTTGTTTGGTAATGTGGGGTACATATTTTTTAAATCCCACCAAATTAAATTGTTTAGTTTTAATAGGTCAATTCACTTTTAAACCATTTTCATCAAAATAACTATTTAATATAATGCTAATGGTTACAATTCCATGTTCATTAGAATAACCTAATACTCTAACTGACAAATCACTTGGTTCTTGGATTTTTGGTAAATTGGCAACAAATTGATGAATGTTTTCTATAACATAGCTTTGAGCTATTTTATTATTTCATTTATGTGCTTCTATTAATTTAAAGCAAACATTAATATTTGTAGTTTTATTAAATATAGTTGGTGCTTGGGTTTTTAAACCTATGATAGTAATATCAAATGGTACTCTACAAATGATTCCGTTAACTCATGAGACATTATTAATTGATCCAAAAACTGTTAATGAACCAATACGATCATTTGTATCAGTTACTCCATCAATATTAATATTCTCTTTAGTTAATTCTTTCATGGGTACTAAGTTTTTGAAAATAGGTTTTAAGCGGTGTGCTTGCTCTATAACATATTTAATCTTTAACTTATTAAGAGCAAAACATTCAATCACACAAGAAGGTAACATGTAAGATAATTCTTTACAATAAATTAATTTTGTAATTTGGGTTGTGGTGCAATCATTTGTATTAAAACCAGACATAACAATATCATTTATTAATAAAGCATCATTAAACTCACCATTATTGCTTATATTTGGTAATGATAAATCAAATTTAATTGAACCAAAAATTATGTTTTTATCAATTCATGTATTTCTGATATTGGAAACTATTAAATTAGAATCTAAATCATAATCTAATGGTAAATTAATAAAAAGGTCACGTGTGATTTTACTTTTTAGCCAATATGTATCCTTTACTGCATCATCTATACTATAAATATTATCTAAGTTTGGCAATTCAATTCATTTTGAAATGATAGATGTATCCTTAGTATCAAATCCAGTTAATATAATAGTGTGGGTTATAGATCTTTTTTTACTAGTAGATAATATACCTCTAGAATCATAATAGTAATTTAATTTAAAGGTAATTAAAACATTACCACTTAATGGTATGAATCTTAAGGAAGTAACTTTCACATTTTGATCTGGAGGACAATCAGAGAATATAGTATCTAAATTTTTATTAACTATTAATTCCGCATCCTTTTTATTAAATAAATTTATATCTTTATTCCAGCTTTCATCTAGTTTAAATGAATATTTATTCGCACTAGTTGGTAATTGTATTTTAAACCCATTAAAGGTATAAGCAATATTCTTAAATGAATATGTATCTTGTGCTTCACCGTTTTCTCAGCCTAATTTATTTAGAAGATAAATATATAATTTAAATTGCCCTTTTGTATTATCTACACCATCGTAAACAAGATTGTACTTAATATCATCTAACTGAATGTTTTCAGGTTGATTTTTAAAAGACATATGCTTTATATTTTTTTTAACAAAATCTAAAACTTCTTTTTTAACTAATGGTTCTTTTAAAACAAATTCACTAGCATATAGGTATGATACATTTGTTAAATGATGCACATTATCACAATCTAAAATGGTAGTAATACCTTTTGTTTTAAACCCAATGATAGTAAATATTTCCGATTCATATTTTTTGTTATTATCAGGTGTAATATATTCACCAGAAGTTTTATCATAATAATGATTTAATGCGATTCTAAATTGAATTATCCCATTAATAGGATCAGATGATTTATCTAATATAAAAATATTTTCTGCTTTAACTTCTGGTAAAAGATTTTCAATAAAATCATATCCTCTAGTTGAAATGATGTAATTAATAATTGAGTCTTCAGTAATATTATTATTAACTGGAATATTACTAAATGAATTAGATCAGTCAACAATTAAGTTAGCTGAATACAAAGTTGGTTCAACTGTTTTAAAACCATATAATGATACTTTTTCAAATTTACATTCAGAAACAGCACCTCTATTAATACATGCTTTTGAATTTTTTATTAATATTTCAGCAATCACAATTCCGAAAACATTATTATTAAATCTGCTAAGAATCTCTATATCTTCATAACTTATTGATGGTTTAGCATTCTTAATCAAACCTTGATCTAAAATTTCAGTAATTAAATCCTTATCAGATATTTCTTTGGGTAAACATTTTAACTTACTTAGCTGGGCGTTTTCAATATAAGTATCCTTAAATTTTAAACCACTAAGGAAAATTTTTTGTTTATATAAACCAACAGAACCGTTAAATAATATTGAATTTATCACTGATGTTCATGCAGTAATTTCACCTAAAGCATCATTAGCATTTGTAATTATATTTTTTAATAAATGTTTATTTCCTAAGAATAGTATAAATATTTGTTTTAACTTTAAAAGTTTTATTTCAAGATAATTTGATATTTTCATCAAACACTTCTTGAATATAATCATTACCTTCAGCAATAAAGATTTCGTTGCCACTAGCATCATATGTTGTTCCTAATGAATCAATAAATTCATATAAATAATTACAACCAATAATTGTGTCTTGTTTACACAACATAATTTTTTTAGAATTGATATGTAATAATTGATTCAAATAATCTTTATCAAATTCTGAAGGTAATATATCTATCGGTGCATTTACATCAACATGTATTTCAGTAGCTTGAACTGGTTCAAAACCATTTATTGTTACATTTCTATAACCTAATGATAAAGGTTCAAACTCTCCTTTATCGTTATAACCTCGTTTAATTGTCATCTCAAAGGATACAATCCCTTTAAACGAATCAACACTAACATCTTTTATATCAATATCTTGTACTTCTATGTCAGGACAATTATTAAAGAAATAATCCTTATTGTCTAGGATAAAGTTTAAAATAAATAATTTAGTTTCCTTGTTTATATATGCAGGAAATTGATCTGAAGGAAATCCTATAATTGATTTTTTGGATTTAAGGTCAATGGTGTAGCTTGGTTTTTTAAACTCTGTTGCTTTAGTCGCATTAAGAGATTTTGAGTTTTTGATAACAACTGTTTGTTGACAATGTGTTTTACAAATTTGTGATAGTGGATAAGTAAGACAAGAACTAATAACAACTAGTCCTAAGAATGAAAGAATTTTTTTAAATTTGTTTTTGATCATAAGAATACCTCACTCATAATCAATAAACAACAAATTATCTAAAACACAAGTAATTAACTAAAATTCTAGTAACATTTCTAATCCGTCGGCAACAAAATCACTTGCTGGCGCATCAATTACATGTGTACATGCATCTTGGATTTTTTGATCAGCAGAAGCTCTTGTAACTGAAGTACCTACATAACTTAACATTCCTAAATCATTATGTGAGTCACCAAAAGCAATAATTTCATTAGCATCGATTTTATAGAAATTGTTTTGTAAATATTCAATTGCATTACGTTTATCAACATCGTTTGGGATAATTTCTAAACTTCCTTCTAAACTTTTTAAAATGCAAATAGAAGAATCAATTTTCTTTAAGTCATTAATTACCTTAGGATAATCTAATTCCCCTTGAACAACCACTAGTGCCTTATATAATTTATTTATATCTTTAAAGTCTTCTTTATCCATTACAGTAAAGATGTTAGTATCAACACTTTCATACTCTTTTAAATCATCAGTTAATTTTTTGTAATTGGTTCCAGTAGGGTTTTTAAGATAAACCATTTCATTATTATCTCCATACCCTAGCATTACATAACGATCATTAAAGTTCTTTTCAAAATAATCTCTAAATTTAGTTTCTATATTTTTCTTTGTAGCATCTGACAATGTTTTCTTAAATATTAATTGTTCTGTTTTACAATCATAAATTTGTGCACCATTGCTACCTATGATGTATGATTCATCAGGAAGTTTGAAGCCATTGGTATCTAAAAATTTTTTTGCATCCAAATAATGTCTGCCTGTTGCTATTGTGATTTTATATTTATTACTTTGAGAAGCTTTATTCAAATTTTCAATTGTAGCTGGACACACTCTTCTATCATTGTCTTCAGTATGTTCCATAATAGTTCCGTCAAGATCTGAAATAATTCATTTAATATCCATTTTAACACCCTTTATAATAAAAAAACTAGCTTATCGCTAGTCTTATTATATATGAAATTAAACTATTTTAATTTACTTAGATTTTCTAGAATTTCATTCTTTGGTTTGAATCCCATTGTTCTTGAAACTTCTACACCATCTTTAAAATAAATTAATGTTGGAATTGTTTGTACTTGATATTTAGCAGCAAGGTCACTTACTTCATCAATATTAACTTTTAAAATGTTATATTCACCTTTTGTTTCTTCTTCGATTTCAGTGATTACTGGAAGTAACATTTTGCAAGGTCCACATCATTCAGCAAAGAAGTCGACAAGAGTAACTCCTTTATTATTTTCTTCAAATGTTTTTGCATCTTTAATGATCATAAATTTGTCTCCTATTCACAATAATTTTATTCATTATTTACTTTCATTATAACAAGATTTAACTTATTATTCAACATAAATGACAACGTTTTGGAGAGCAAATAAAATTGTCAATATTTAAATATTATTTATGTAGTAATTAATTACTACTTAAATATGTGATATAATAAAATTGTGAAAAACAAAATTATTACCGGCGAATCAGCTTTATTTATTTATCAAATATCAGATTTCTTTCCTTTGTTTAAACATGTAGCAATGAAGCATGGGACTAATATTTCAACTTATAAAAAATTTAACAAGCTTGACGTCTCAACTCAAAAGGAAGAAACACTATGAGTTGGCGCAATAGAATATGACGAAAGTTTTGATATTTATATCCCCGAAAGATTATTTGTAGAATTTGAATCTTATATGATCCAAAGGGATAACAGGATGGATATTTATAAAAAACTTGAACAAGAAATTAATCCTCAATTAGTTAACTCTATTTATCAAAAACTTAAACCTATTAGAAGGGGTTTAAACCATATAAGAATCAAAAATTATTTAGGTAGAAATTTATTAAATATAGATGAATCGTTAAATAATCCATCTATTATGTTAATCGATATTTTGAGAGAATATGTTGCAGCACTAATGTATCAAAATAAAATAATGACAAGCTTTGATAAAAATAGTCACGTTATTGAAATTTATGGTGTGGAAGAAACTATTAATAAAATACTAAAGAATAAAGATAATCTATTGTATTTTAAATTTGATGATGAAGGCAATTTAATTCCCGTTTCAAGAAAAACTAAAATTCAACAAGCATTAAAAAAAGCAACATATGATAATAAATTACAATTAAAGATAAACAGTAACTATCAAGAGAGCGATATTAACTCTATTATTAAGGAATTTAAATTACCTAAAACCCATTTAAAGTTAGTTAAGAACGGTAAAGTTTATCACATTAGCAAGGAAATGATTTTATCTCAAAAATTATTTAATTTAGTAACTAACAAATCTACAAATCCAATGGATGATTTGCTTGAAGTGGTTTTATTGTATGAACAAGAAGTGAGTTTATCTGAAATTAAGAAGTGGATATTTGTTAAATTTGAAAACTACCCATATCACAAATTAGATAAAGATGGAGCATTGCTTTATTTACAATACAACAAGGATATTGAACCTAAATATAGTGAAAGTAGTTGAATGGTAGCTAATCATAATCACAAGACATACATTAGCTATTATGATGCAAGATTAATATATAAAAAACTCTTAAATAAGATCATCGAGTAATTGAAGCTCTATTTTTGTTTTGCCATTATCATATGAAACTCAAGGTTTTTCATCAGATATAAGTGCTAATTTATGACTTGCTTTAATTTTCTTTACAGTTTTAGTTGTTATTAAATCTGCTCTTATTCCACAAAGAGATAAGTGTTCTAAGATTCTTACTGAACTAGCTTTTGTTCTAGCTTTAATAAATACATAAACACCATAATCCCTTATGTCATTTTCAAATTCATTTTTAACATATAATTTTTTTCTAAACATTTCACTAATATTGGTAAGCTCTTGTTCAAGTAAAACCTTATCAATGTTTTGTTTATTATCAATTGTGATATTAAAACCTCTAAAAATACTTTTATATCAACCCATAGTATTTTAATTATACTTGAAGGTTCACAATTATTTCATTAATTAGCTAATCTACCAATTAATATTGAGATGATATAGTTGTATCAAAATACTTCCCATTCATATTGTTTGTCAATTAAACTTCAGTCTAATACTTTCTTGCCATTTTCTTCTTTTAAAAATTTCTTTTGTGTTTTTGAATCGTGTAAATCAATTCATTTGATAGCAATAAAATCTATATTAGTTAAAAATGATTTCTTGGTGTCAAAACGATGACGTTTCTTAATTAAACCTATCATATTCTTATTGTATTTGTAATAAGTATTCATATTTTCTAAGTTATATTTTTTATATACAAATTCAATTCATGATTCATCCACAAATTCCTCAGTAGATTTAAATCAAAGTTGTAATTCTTCTAAATGCTTATTAACAAATTTATTAACATAATATCCTTCACAAATAATTGGTTTATTAGGTTTGTCTAAAATGTTAGAAAGATCAAATTCAAAAAGGATACACCCTTCCTTACTATCCATTGGGGATACTTCTATTTTCATGTCTTTAATTAAATCAACACAAAACTTATCAATCTCTTCTTTTGTGCCCAATAAATCTCACTTGTTATCAAATCTTTTCACACTCTAATTATACTAGTCAAAAGTTTGTATTATGATATAACAATAGTTTTAATATTACTATAAGTCCCATGGACATTTAAAATAGATTGTGCATATTAATAATATGAGACTAAAAAATAAAGATAATAATGCAAAATATTACTTCTGATTATTTTTGATTAGTATATTGCTTTTGGGAGTAGTAATCATGGGTGGATTAGTTAAGTTTTATTTTCCTAATATCTTAGGGAAACCAAATATTGTCTCTAAACCAATTGAGAATAAATCTATTGATAATCAAGCAAATGATGAAGAATTACCAGCTAATCCTAATTTAAATAGTTAATAAGATTTAAAAATCCTAGCTTTAAACTAGGACTTTTAAAATATATAAAATTTATTCTTTTAAAACATTAGTGGCAAGATGATCATCCACCATCAATAGTGATTAAAGCACCACTAACGAATTTAGCTTCATCTGATGCTAGGTATACCATAGCTCAAACTACATCTTCAGGATCTCCTAATGTGTTCATTGGAGTTGTTGATTTTAGTCATTCACCATATTTTTCAAATACTCCAGCTGCTACCATCTTAGGTACTTTAATTGCATTTGGAGCAACACAGTTAAATCTAATTCCATCTTTACCATGTTTAGCTGCCATATCATTTGTAATTAATTTAATACCAGCTTTAGTGATTGGGTAAGCTTCACAACCTGATCCATTATAAGATAAACCAGTTGATGAAGTGAAGTTAATGAAGTTTCCTTTAATTTTGTGATCAATCATATACTTTAAAACAGTTTTGTATGAATATAACATACTCTTTAAGTTAAGGTTGATTACACCATCTCATTCATCCATACTTTGTGAATCTGTATCTCAGTCACCAGTTAATGACATTCTTGCTGCACCATTTACACAGCAATCTACAGTTCCGTAAGTATCAATGGTAGTTTTAAGAATTTGTTCTCATGATTCTAATTTAGAAATGTCAGCAGGAATTCCAATTGCTTCACCACCAGCTTTTTTAATAGCTGCAGCTTTTTCTACAACTGCTGGAGCAATATCAACCATTACAAGCTTAGCACCTTCTTTAGCGAAGATTTCAGCTGCACAGTGACAAATTCCTCCATCAGCACCTGTTATAATAACAACTTTATTTTTTAATCTATCCATGAATAATCTCCTTCATCTTGATTTAAGGAAAGTGAAAATTATATTAATCAAATATAATAGTATTTACAATCCCACATTATTATTGTAGCACTTTTAAGTGAAGTTTTATCACTCCCTTGGTTATCTATTTATTTGCATTTACTTGTGTTTTAATTTTTCTTAATTGATCTAGAATTTTTTCAATGCAATCGTTAGTTGCCTTAGTTAAATTATGAGCTTCAGCTTCAGCTCTAATTGTATTACCTTTATGAATGTTTACATTCAATCTCATAGTGTAAGTTTTATGCGAATTATGATGGACATATTCAACTTTAAAGCCATCTTCAACAAAAACAAAGTCCTTTAAAAGTTTCTCTAATTTTTCTTGTAAAGTAGCAAAGATAGAATTATCTTCTTCCATGTCTTTTCATCTAATTGTGTAGTTCATATATTACTCCTATATTTTCATTATAGCCATATATATTATTTTTGTAAAAAAGTAAAGGTACTTAAAAGAATTATTAAAACTATAGATAAGTAATATAATTAAAATTATGAAGTTTAAACATCCTAAATGATTAATTGCTTTATATTGCTTTGTTGGAACAATTACTGTTGGTCTTTCAATAGCTGTTTTTGTTTATGTTTCCGAAAATTTATATCATAATCCAAATAAACTTAGTAAAAGAGAAGTAGCAAACAATATTACTAAAAAGAAAGGTAAGTGATTTGGTAAAAAGAGCTTAACTGCTAGCGACCTTTCTGAATATAAAACAATTGCTAATGATGCATTTGATATTGATAACATCTCATTAGACAGTATCGAAATACCAAAAAGTATGATGTTGTCTTATTCTAACCAGTCAATCACATGATCAAGTGTAAAAGAAATTAAAATCGAAAAACATGATCCAATAGATGAGGCATCAAATTGATTTATTATTAATGATGTCTTATATTACCGTTATTACTCAACATTTGGTCTTTATAATTATCTAACAGCTACATCAATTGCTGATAGACAAAAACATATTAATAAATTAGAAGTTTGTAATCTAATAAGTAACCCAAATTTCACTAAAGATAATTGCACACTTATAATATCTTCATATTTTTATGATAAAGATGTTTTTAAAAATGTTGATGTTATCAATGTAGTTAATGATGCTAAAGGTCCTTGCCTTTCTATTATCGGCTCCAATGCTTTTTACGGTTGCGAAAAACTCCAATCAGCCTCTCTTTATAATGATAATGGTTTTAAGGACTATATTATAATATCGAGTTCAGCATTTATGAATTCTAGTTTACAAAATCTAAATATTGTTTCAAAAAATCTTATTTCGATGTTTGGTGAAAAAAGTTTTTATAACTGTTATCAATTAAGTAATGTTGTTATTGATACAGCTAAGATTGAAGTTAATAATTATGCATTTGCAAGTGACAACTCAAACCCTATTGATGCCAGAAAAATATCTATGAGAACTACATATGATGACCCTCAATCAATTAAATCAACACTTTACAATTATGTATTTGCTGGTAAATATAATAGTTTGCAATTAGAGTTTAGAATATTTGAAATGTTGTGAATAACAGATAATAATACTTTTAAAGAAATTGATGTTACTGATCCAACTAAGTTTAAAATCAGTAGCAATGTAGGCTTTAATATTTTTGAACAAAATGGTTTAGATGTTAAAAAATATAATGAGGTAACTAACTATCAAGACATCCCATATGAAGGTGCTAGACATGAATAAAACTAAAAAGAATTATGTTGACGCAAAATACCAAGGACTTTATTCATGTGTAACATGAGTAAGATTATCTATATTCTTTGCCATAATATGTAACATAACAAGTCTTTTACTTCTCTTTGTAACAATGGACGTATGACCTTATATATTTTCAATTATTTTATTACCTTTTTTAATTTTTTTACCAGGTGGTCTAAACGATTTTTTTAATAATATACATACCCCTAATTTAGGTTTAATATATAGCGTTGAAACTATTGGTGGTATTGCTATTGCACTTTCATTATTTTTTAGAATAGTAGCTTTAATAAAAATAAAGAAAACTGACACTTATAATGAAACGTTAAATCAAACAAGAACTCTGTATAGTATCTTAATGTTCTTCTTTCCAATTATTATGGGTATTATCTATCTTACTAAATTATCCTATTTAGATTTAGATAATCAAAAAGCAGATGCAGAAAAATTAGCTACAGTGAATGTTGCAAATGCTGTTACTATTGATTCAAAGACTATCATTGAAAAGAAATTGAAAAATGCTAAAAGTAACATCATTTTCAATTCAGTGCTTTATGTGTTAATAATATTAACAATAATCTGTATTGTTATTTGAGGTAATGATGCTAGTGCTGGGGTTCCATTAATTCTATTATTTCTAATAGTCCAAGTAATGTGTTTTGTAGCTATTATTTTATGAATAGCTAATGCCATTAGAGATGCAAAGATTGATTATGGTATTGCATCACTTAATCAAAAAAGAAAAGCCAATGCAATCCTTACTGCTTTTTTTAGAATTACTGGTTATTTTATTTGAACAAAGCAACTTAAAAAAGCTTTAAGTGAATTAAATCAAAATCCCCAAAGCTCAATAAACATAGTCCAAGAATGAACTGATGAAAATAACACTCATTGAGGTATAGATGTCAATGGTAAGTATTATTGAAAATCTAATGATGATTGAAATCCTTATTAAAATTTATTGTCAAAAAATTTAGCAATATAATTATCAAAATTAGATTCATTACAAACATAAACATGATTCTTTACATTCTTAGGATTAAAAACAACATCGCTAATGCTATAAATAACTAAATGTGAATTTGATTCTGGTAAATCTTTTTTAAGATCTGATAAGATATCTTTAAACATATATCTTTTAGTAACATTATTATCCAATCTAGTATTAATACACTTTTTTTCATCATCTCAAGTCATTAATGTATTTTTCTTACTGTAGAAAATAATATAAATAATTTCACCTTTATCATTTCTACAAACGAAATCACATTTTCATACATAACATCTATCATCAACACTACCTACTTCAATAGCTAGTTTAGTTTTAGTTTCTTCTATCCCATCTTTGGTTTTATTTTTATTTTCTAAAACAAGATTAAAACTTTGTTCTAGATATTCTTTTAATTCTAGTTTATTCATATTCCTAATTATATTTTATTTTATTTGGATTTATAACATTGACTTAATAAATTCATTAAATAATGGGTGTGGATTGTTTGGTTTAGAAATATATTCCGGATGGTATAAAACACTAATGAAAAATTTTGCTTTATCAGTGGATTCAACTGCTTCAATTTCATTTTCACTTGAAAAAGCAACTGGTTTAATTGTTTTTAGCATTTCAATTTGTTTTGCGTTTACAATTCAACTATTTCAGTGTCTTTCTTCTATTACAATATTTTTATAAATAGCACTCAATCTAGATTTAGGATCTAAAGTGATTGAGTGTAAGCCAAGGAATTGATTGTCATCATTAATGTTTAAATATAGACCTTTGGTTTCTAGCTTTGTTTGATTCATGAAATAATCAATCATTACTCTCATACCTAATTTAATTCCAAAATAAGGTTTCTTATTTTCACTACAATATTTCACTACTCATTGTAGAGATTCAGAGTCTTTTTTATTATATTCTCCATCTGGAACAATGAAACCATCATACTTAGATAATAGTTTTTTATATGAACTAATAGTTAAATCCTTTGAACTTACTAAATCCAATTTAAGATCTGCTCCATTTTTGTAACAAGCAATTTTTAATGATTCAATTAGACTTAAGTATGAGTCATTAAGTTCAGTATATTTTCCACATATACAAACATGTACTTGTTTAGTTCTTTTAGCATAAATACTAGAAAGGAATTTATTTCAATCACTCATATCGAACTTAGTTGTTTTAATTCCAAAGAACTTTAAGATTGATTTATGGATTCCTTGTTCAAATAAAATTTTAGGTACTTCGTATAAATATTTACAATCTTTAGATACAAAGATATCTTCTTCTGCCACATCACAAGTTCAAGCTAATTTTTCTTTTTCGTGTTTACCAATTAAATCCTTGAATCTCATTATTAACATATTAGGAGCAATTCCTAAGTTTCTAATAGTCTTGACAGAATGTTGAGCTGGTTTTGTTTTAATTTCACCATTAGCTGATAGTTGAAATAATGGAGAACAATGTACAAACATTACATTTTTATTTTTAGCATTATATAATCTCACAGCTTCCATGAAAGCTAATGATTCAATATCTCCAGCAGTCCCACCAATTTCAATAATTAAGAAATCTGGATTATTATTTGATTTAATAGCAAAATCAATTTTTTCTATTATTTTATTAGTTAAGTGCGGAATGATTTGGATAGTAGCACCATTATATTTGCCTTGCTTTTCATCATTTAAAATTTCAGTATAAAGCTTACCACCTGTTTGTGTAGCAGCTTTGGTAAGATTGAGCCCAGTAAATCTTTCATAGTGTCCTAAATCTAAATCGGTCTTTTGTCCATCTTCAGTAATAAACACTTCCCCATGTTGAAGAGGGTTTAATAAACCTGGGTCTGTATTTAAGTATGGATCTAGTTTTAGCATTGCGATTTTGAAATTACCATGCTTTAAGATGCAGCCAATACTACTAGCTACAATTCCTTTTCCTAATGATGAATAAACTCCACCAGTAACCACGATAATTTTAGTCTTCATAATACCTCAAATAAAAATGTATAATTTCTTTATTACTTAT
>RCNI01000823.1_pt1 | contig 18172 bp, 32 predicted proteins | sample 2041151 | NCBI WGS metagenome assembly RCNI01 (sample SAMN09708214, study PRJNA481090) | feces metagenome | isolation source: feces | place: Antarctica: Albino Rookery | reverse complement strand
TTGGTAATGCCCTTGGATGCCGCCCAGCGGACCGCCTTTTCGTAATATGCCCCAGCTGCTACATCGTCGAACTCGTGGCCCTTTGCCTCAGCACCGCCGCCATACATTCGGTACAGCATCGTCACCGCCTGAGCACGGGTGCAGGGCACATTGGGGGAGAACTTGTTCTTCTCCGTGCCTCTGGTGATGCCCTTCTTCACGGCCCATTCCACGGCATTGAAGCAGTATGCATCCGGCGCCACATCGTCAAAAGTGCCCAGCCGCCGCAGACCGTGCATCTTTGCCAGCCGGTCGGCCACTGCATAGCCCACCGCCCTGGTGTATGCTTCTGTCAGGATCACCGGCACATCGGTGGGGCTGTCCATGAAGCCGTATTCGATCAGCACAGCGGGAGCGTCCGTGTTCCGCAGCACATAGAAGTTTGCCGTCTTTCTGGGCTCCGACCGATTGCCGCGCAGACCGCCTGCATTTACCACAGCCTCGTACAGGTTGTCCCGGTACCGCTCAGCCTGTCCGCCGGTCGCCACACAGAATGCCGTCACACCGCCGCCGTAGCTGCCGCCGATGCCTGCATCGAAATGATTGCTCAGGTAGAAATCAACGCCTGCAGCATTTGCCCGTCTGACGCGCTCGCTCAGTCTCACATCCTCGTCGCCGGTGACATCGTCCACCCGGATGGTCTTGAATCCCTCGTAGTGCTTTGCCCTTTCGGCAATCGCTCTGGATACCCGGTCGCCCAGCACCCATTCCGCCGTCTGGTTGGGGTCCAGAGACTTCATGCACCGGTTGCCACCGATATACTTGCCGTGTCCTGCATCAATTGCCAGCAGAAAAGTTTTACCTATTATGTACTTCCTCCCTTTTCTTTGCCTCGTGCTGGGTGCCGAAGTAAAATGCAATGACCGTGGAAACCACGATCATCACATTGCGGAGCTGATATCCCCCCGCAGGGCCAGCACCGCAAAAACTGTGAGCACCACAAATGTCGAGATCGTCTTCACCTTGATCAGATTTGCTGCATTTTTTACAACTTCTTCCATATGTACCTCCTATAACCCGATTTTTGCCAGGGCAAATCCCACCACCGCCGCAACAATCAGCTTGATGATGTCGTCGACGACGGATTCCCAGCGCTTCGCCGGTTTCTCTGCGATTTTCTTGACATCACTTTTGATTTCCTTCACATCGGTCTCCACGGTCTCCTGCTTGGTTGCCAGCACTGCGACTGTGCTGATCAGCTGCTCTTGGTCGCTCTGCCGCTTTTCGACCTCCTCCAGCCGGTGGCTGTTGGACTTCGACCGCTGCTCCACCTCTGTCAATCTGCGCTCGTGATCAATGTCCATTGGCATCTACCTCCTCGACTGCATACTTGACCTGATATACTTCAGACTTGGCCGCCAGAATTTCCTGATAATCAGCCTCAGTGATAATCTTTTTATCGACGGCATCATGCACCATCTTGGCTGACCAGAGGCCCTGCCGGTACCACCTAACAATGTTCTCTTTCACAGCATTCCCTCCGTTAATGTCCCGGTCATCATGCCAATGTATGCCACCTTAGATTCCAGCGCGTCGAGTCTGGTCGGTTCAGCATCCATAACTACCGTAATATCTCCTCCCGTTACCGACTGGATGTTCTCCAGCCGAACCGTCAGATAATGCGCTCCACCCACAAACAGACTGACTTCATCTCCCATTTGCTCTGCTGTGTCGCACGAATACTCAAATGCTTTCGTTTTAATAATCAATTATTACACCCCCATCACTTTTCAATGGCCGTCCACTTGCCAGCATCCAGTTTGAAATAAACGAAAGCAGTAGCCGCAATAAACAGCGCAGATCCATAGCTATTGTTCGCTTTTTCGACCAAATAAAAGCAATGAACTGAACCCACCATTGCATCAACGAGGACAATTCCAGGTTGCAAAGATGGGTACATCGCCTTTATCGCATCAAAACCAGTTCCAGACGAAGTCTTATAGATTTTGGTTGAAAAGTTATCGGTGCTGATATCGCCTGTCCTACCATTGAACGCAAACTGCTTGTGAGCCACACCGGAAGGGCTTGTCTTGGTGTGCACTCTGATTTCTTCATTGTTTGGAGAATCAATTTCGTACACATAGGTGCCGTTTGGAGAACCGACCTGAATCGTACCACCCTCCACATCTTCGGTGATTGTTACAAAGCCTTTCGATTTTCCTAGAGAAATCGTTACAGAGCCTTTGAATTCGCCGCCACTTTTAGGCACAACATATTCCATGGGAACCGCGTCCCCGTTTTCTGTTGGCTCTGGCAGACCTTTCAACAGCTGTCCACCCATATTTAGCGGTCCCTGCATCGTGCCGCCAGCAATATGCAAGGTCGAATCAAATACACTTTTCTGCAACACGAAAAGCTGTTCCACTCGACTAATATTGATACCCGACAACACTACACGATGTAACGGAAAATCATTCACAACAGACTCACCTGTATTGATTTTGCCGGACATCACAGCAGGATCAGGGGCAGGGCCATCTGTTGCAGTACCTTTTATCACAATCAGATTACAGCTTTCAATGCCAGTTGCTGTATCCTTCGTATACCTTGCAACAATCAAATCATGCCGATTCACCCCTTGAGTACCATTGTCAATTGTGAGGTCAGCGAAAGACCCTGGATCTAACTTGACTTGACGTCCCTGCATCATAAGTTCGCCATCTTTTACACGAACCTGATTATTGGTAATTGCCGATGCTGAAAAGCCTTCTCCAGCCTCCATTACATACTGACCACTTCTAATAGCTGCTTCAAATGCAGATCCATGATCTGAAGATGCTACATGTGCTTTTCCAGCATAACCGGTAACTAAGTGTAAATTATCCATTTTATACCCCCATTTCATAAGAAATTGACACATTTCCTTTTTCAATGGAAATGATCTTTTTAACGACTTCTGCCGTAGCCGATATACCAGACGTGTTATCCGTTGCTAGGATTAAATCCTGCACATCATACTGATTGGTATCTTCCGTTAAATCGACATTGATTTCATCAGCCTTTGCCAATTCCTTCAGACGTTTAATGCCACCGTCTCTTAAATCCTGAGTTGATTCTGCATTAGCGTTATCATATACATCCATGCGCTCGTCCTGGCCAAATAACACTTGTTTGTCTTTGATTTGTCCAAACTCATCGGTATATAGGTGGAGAACTTCCCGATTAGAAAGCTCTCCACGTCCCAGACAGAGCAAATGATTAACAGGATTGTAATGTCGCTTTACAGCGAAATCAACTTTGTCAGAGTCAAGATCACCTTCCTGTGTGTACTCCACACGACGAACAGCAGACAGCTGCGGTTTTCCATCAACGATGGATAGTTTCAGCTTGCCGCCGACACAACCTAGCATTTTAAGCATGGCATCATAGGCCGGAATGTAGCGCGGCACCTTATAACCTGAAATCTGTATTCCTGAATTCTCGACGGAGACAGAGAACAGCGTTTCAAAGTCCAGACGTTTGATGAGTTGCCGGATAACGCCATTACATTCTCCCGATAAAACAAGGTAATCACTTCCGGAATCTGGCTGCAAGATTTTTGAATTCAGAATCCCATGCCAGGATCTGCCCGTGTACTTTATTTCATCTTTGGACGTATCAGTAGAGATACTATCAACGATTCCGCCATACTCCGTCCCTTCAACATAAATGAAATATCCAGCCTCACAGCAATGTGCTGGACTAGGCATCGTCAATTCAAAGTCATTCTCATCTTTTCCATAGGCAAGATCCATCTTGTAATCCATCAAGACGCCTAGATCTTCATGGTTGGCATTTGCATAGATCAAATCCATTTTGGTTCACTCCGTTCGTCCAACAGAACAATATCTATGCCATAATTTCCAACCCATGTGACTGCACTGCTACCGATTGGAATTGGCTTAAAAATGTAGGATTCTCGATTTCGTCCGTTAAAAGCATTTGTAATCCGTCCATCTATTTCAGTCTTTGTTATGGTTTTTTGAATTGAATCAATCGTCAAATACTCGCCTGTAGATAGGCTGACATCAACACCATAAGCATGTCCCGCGATATACACAACAGGATCCTTGCACGGACCATAAATAATTAGACGGAAGTTGGTTTCGGTAAAATTAGGATTAACCAGAACATGATCGGCAAATCCACTAAAATAATCAAAGGGGTAATCAAACGGATAATCCAGGTACATTGCAATCGCAGATTGATCCTTTCTGAACGAATGCACCGTTTCTCGAACCCAAAACCGAGCATCACTTACAATCGTCAGATCCGCCTCCATCAGCTTTCTGGACGCCAGATAATTCTTCTTCTTGGAGCCGCTTATGTAGCAGGTGTAGTAATAATCCCCAACAATCAAACGCCCTGGCTGTTTTGTCAGGACATCCTTTTCTGCCACTTCCATCAGTCGATTGCGTACCGCTGTACCCTCTGCAGCAGTGGCACACAAAATCGTAATGGGAAGTAATCTATTTCTAATCTTGCGCTCAAAATATGAAATCCTACTATTCTTTTCGCTAACAGACCATTCATAATCGTGGATATCGCTCTTCGCCACATAAATTCCGTTTTTACCAAATTCAATCACCTCGTTAAAGTGGTTGACGTATTTGATTTGTTCAAGCATCATCCAACCTCCTTAACGAGCCGTGCAAACTCACGCTTATTGATTACAATCTGCTTATCACCGGTGCTTTCAAGCATTTCAGGTAGTGCCGCAACAAAAGCCAAGAACGCTTCAAGAAGTCTCTTGAGATCGTCCGAATCGCCGCCGATACCACTCTGGTCCATATCTTCAGCCACCGCACTGATCCACTTTTTGTTGTTGTGAAGCGGCACAACTGCCTCAGCGCCATTACCTTCCAGAAAACCAACCTGTCCTTTTTCAAGGATGCCGCCTTCTGCCAGATATGGAATACTAGGAATATTAACTCCCTTTCCACCAATACCAGGAACCCAACTTGGGATTCTGATTCTGCTAAGGCTGCCGGTGAAGGAATTGATAATTCCAATAACCGCATTGATTGGTGCCTTTACTACAGTCTTTAAGCCGTTCCAAATGCCTCCAACAGCAGTTACCAGACCTTCAAAGGCTTTCTCAAAATTCAGTGTAAATACGCCGGTAATGAAGTCCAATATTCCGGCAAGCACAGGCTTTAGTGTATTGCGCCATAATTGTCCGATGGTATTGAATGCCACATCTACTACGGGTGCAATCACGTGCTTAAATACGAACTCAAATGCAGGAGCCAGGACATTCCGAATAAAGTTTCCAATTGCCGTAAGAGCAGGCTTTAGGTTATTGACCCATATCTGTTGAATATCACTAAAGGCAGATTTTACAAAATCGCGGATGGCTGGCATTCGCTCCTTGAAATATCCGTGAACAAGATCAACAACCAGCATGATGGTGTCCCACACAGGTTTACCAATTACATCCCAGATATTTTTGATAATATTCATGGTATTGGTGAACAGCTGTTCTACGAACGCCATAACACTCCCAAATGTAATACCTGAATCTTCAAGGGCCGCTTGGATGGAGGTTGTTATGGTTTGCACAACTCCCCCGACCCAAGTAACACCTTTACCTATCGCAGACAGCACCGTACTGCAGGTGCTTTGAATTGCTGGCATATGAGCTAGCACCCAATTCAGCCCAGATTGCATAATCGGCATAAGTTCTACGCCAACTTTGTTTTTAACTGCTGTAAGACTCTGTTTAACATCGTCCATTGTATCGCCTAAAACGACGCCAGCGGTAACCGCTTCATCACCTACAACAAGCCCCAATTCATGCGCGCGATTGGTCAGTTCGGTCATTCCGTCTGCTCCACCGTTTAGCATGGGCATCATTTCGATACCGGCTTTGCCAAACAGCTCCGTTGCCAAACGAGCCTTCTCTGTTCCATTTTCCATATTCGCCAGCGCATACATGGTTTCGTTGAGCATTGTCTCCTGGTCCTTTAGCTTTCCGTTGGCGTCATATATTGACAATCCGAGTGCATCAAACTTCTCAACAGATGATTTTGTACCAGCAGCAGCTCCATCCATCGAAGCTACAAGCGTTTTCATGCCAACCTCTAGCTTGTCAATATCCATGCCGTTCTGGCCCAGGACATATCCCCATTCCTGATACGCCTGTTTGGAAATACCGATCTTCGCAGAACCTTTGTCGATGACATCCATAGCACCGGCCGCACTATTGGCCACTCCGTATAGAGCTGCAGCACCGGCACCAGCTGCTGCAACAATTCCAGAACCCCATTTAGCAGCAGTACCTACACACGATAGGAACTTTTTTCCCAGGCCTTCTGCGTGCTTATCAGTCTTCTTGAGCGACTTTTCGGCACTATCTGTATCAACAAATACAGAACCAACAAGTCGGAATATTTCTAATGCCACCTATCGCTCACCTCCGCTCTGCAGCTCTTTTTCAATTTCATCCAGTTCTCTGTTGATCTCAGAGGCTGGACGCCAATCGATATTGGCACCCGTCACGCGATCCTTATAGTCCTGGAAACTCATAAAAGAATCGGTTAGCCCCATAAATGGCAGCTGGGATACCCATTGCTGGAAAATCCGCTCATCGCGATTCTGTTCACGGGCCTTACGGATCAGTCCCATAGCTGTATCAATATCCAGTTGCAATATGTACTCAATATTGTTGTATCTGTGCAGCAACAAATCGAGAAGCTCTACTTCATCAATTTGGCTGCAGATTTGAAAAAAACTGTCAGATTATTCTCGGTCGCTAACTGCTGGAGATTTTCAAATAAAACATCCAAGTCCAGATTGGCTACTTCATCTTCTGACATCTCAAAGGGGCCGGCCAAAAAGGAGTAGATAGCTGTTTCACCAGCTTTCTCTGTAGCCGCATCAAACACGTACCACACAAGATCAAAGCCCTTGTCCCAAATATCCTTTGCATTATCGGCATCCTTTGCAACAGCTTGGAATTGCTCCTTGAGTCCAATCTTTTTAAGACACCGGCAAAAAACAGGGATATCAGATGTTTTCAGTTTTCGCATAAACTTCCTCCTAATGTACCGATATGGGGAAGGAGCTTCGCCTTCCCCATTATCAATTATCAAACTACGGTCTTCATTCCGGCATACAGGGTCGGAACCTTATCAACCCACTCCAGGGTAGAAATCTTGAGCTTGGGTCTACCTTCATCCTGCCAAATTCGTCCCTTGACGGGGCCAGGATCCTCGTCTGCATTGATTTCCCTGTATGTTCTCTCAACAGCGAAAGAACCACCGCCACGAGTCAGTCCTACGGTCTTAGCATCAGTGGAACTGGTGCCGATATAGAAGCGTCCCACGCCCAGCTGAATTGCCTTCTTAGCGTCTGTTGCTCCCGGTCCCGTCATTGACCACGGTTCCGTGCGATCATCCTTGTCAAGGTTCTCGTCAAGATAGACACCCTGGAATTCCACTTCCGCGACAGCCTCGCCCTTTTCAGCAAATGTCCATTCCGGATTGGACAGGCAGATTGCAACAGGCATTTCAATCTGCAGCGCCTCACCACCCTTTGTCTTTCCGACCCATTTGACATATCTGTAATCGGCATCGGCAATGGATCCAGCGCCGGTAATTTTTTGAGTTGCCAATTTTATACCTCCAATTCGTATAGCTGCACCATAAAATGCAGCTGAATATGTTGTAGTGTTTTATCCGGATCATCTATGTCATAACGACTCTCCCGATAAAATGTTGGTAAAATTGTTTTCTGGGGCAGGTTTGCATCACGAAGCAATGTCTCGACCTGATCTGCTACTTCTTCTGCTATCTTGCGATCTCCACGGCCCCAGATATCCACGCAGAGATCAAAGTCATTACGAGCATCTACAAAGCTAACGCTTTTAAGAGAAAATACTTTATAGGGATATACAGCATCCTTGGGGGCAGATTTATGGTAAACTTCCCCCGGAAGACTCTGTAGCTGAGATTTTATCAGCTTTCGCAACTCTGCAGTTTTGCCCACTATTCATCGCCTCCCCCGCTGTATTCCTGCTCCGAAATCAGCCTAAGAGCCTCAGCTTCATCTTCCAAAGCACTCAAATACTTACTTTCGATTTCAATAATTTGGGCAATGTTATTCTGTGCGCTATTGCGTAGAATTCCGCGCTTTGGCTGGTTACTGGTACCAAGTTCCTGCTGTTCGCCGTACCAAGTACCATGTTTGACACCAACCTCCAAATGAGGCAATCCAGTCTTTGCCCAGGGTACTTGGTACAAAAATGCAGATGATTTACCGCACACCCGCCGGCTCTTTTTCAAACCTGGAAGCTTCATCGCCTCACTGTTCGCTGACCGGGTTATATACTTGCCGACATCTCGCAGGGCAGCTCTCGTCAATTCAATGATGGTATAGGATACACGATCCACAGAGCTTGTGTATTGGACGCCCTTTTTACTGATCTTAACAACTGATTTGGGAACACTCATGCTGGATTGACCTCCTGATAGACGGTGATTTCCAGCTCCTGGCCCTTTCGGAATGTTCTGAGCACACGGTACCGGATGCCATCATATTCAACCAGAGGCTCTTTCTGGTAATCCAGATAATCAGCTATTACGAACTTAATTTCCGGTTGCATACCAACTGCCTGCGCCTGGTAGAATTCTTTCTGGCCAATACTGCGCTGCGCACAAAACACCTCACGCGATGAATAGGTAATCTGAGGATCGCCATATTCATCCGTTGTCTCCGTTGACCGAAGAAATTTCAACACATCATTCATGGCGATACCCTCCTGCCATCATAAGGCACGATTTCAGAGCATCATAGCGTTCCATAAATGCTGCTGCTTTTCCCGTGTCATCGGTAAATGCCGCTTTACAGTAGAGCTTGATTGCATTAAGCACCAATGGATCCTCCTGAGATGCGGTCACACCACATACGTCCAAATCAGTTAAACAGGCAGATATGGTGTCTGTGATATCCTCATCCAACACGGTATGTGTAATTCGCAGATTGATTTTGACTTTCTCAAGAGTCTGTTGCATAACATTCACGGCTCCCGACTCCTTTCCAATTTGATTCTGACGGGGCGATTAAGCCCCGCCGAGGAGGAATCAGCTTGCCGAACGATTAAAGCGAACAAAGGCATCTTTCTTTGCAAGCTTACCATCAGCCAGTGCCAAAGCACGGTAGACAGTAGAACCAGAGCGAAACGCAACAGAAGCGTCACTGGTGATCTCAGGATCTTTGGAAAGGTTGAGCTTGTACATAAACAGGTCACCGAACAGAATGTCATCTTTCGTGACATTGTCATCCAGAATGACGGAATATCCCAGAATGTTGTACTTTGCAGGGGACTCCGGATCCTGATGAACCACAGGTTTATTGTTAGCATCCACAATACCGATTACATCGGTATAGAACAGCTTGCGCTGCATAAGAAAGGTTGCATTTTTGGCAGCCTCTGTGCCCAAAGAACTGATAATTTTAATCAGATCCTCATAGGTTGCCTTTGCTTTGGTGTATGTACCCGTCGCGGTAGCCAGCGTTTTGGCAATACCAGTTGCCTGGTTGGAACCAGTACCGTTGATGACTGCAGCATCCAGAGCCTTTGTCATCTTGTTACCCAGTCGAGCAACAAGCCAATCTTCGAATGCATCGAGAGCCATGGCGCTGACATCTGCAGTAATTTCAATGGTTTTGATCAGCTTGAACGCAGACAGCGACAATGTAGTCACAGTATCTGCACTGTCGGTTGCGGCTGTGCCCATTTCAACCCATGCCGCCTCTGCATTATCGCCCTCAACGGGGTAGCTGACATAACCGGGAATATGTGTCATATCAACCCTGGACAGGATAGGGCTTTCCTCAAAATAGCCTACGACTCTGTTCATCGTAGTAGTGGGGATAACAGAAGCAGCAGAGGTCAGAGCAGCTCTCTGTTCTGCGGTAATGTTGCAGCCCTGCAGATTACGCAAATATGCCTCACGGTATTCCGCAGAATCGGGTGCGAATGTACGGGTCGTGCTGGTGGGGTCCTGATGCTTATCCAGGACAATTCCCGTTGTATTGCCCTGAGCAATATTGGAGCGCAGCTGCTGACGTGTCTGAATATCGGCCAAAATCTGATTACGCTCTGCAATCAGGTTGGATGTTTCTGTTTCCAAAGTTCTCAGCTGTTCACCGGATGCGGTTTCAAGTTCGGTCTGGATTGCTTTCAGACGAGTGTTGATTTCATTCAGTCTCATTTGAATAATGCCTCCTGTAATTTAAGTTTAAGACGAAGTCTCATTCGATTATTTTCAAGCTCTACCTCACTCCGGGTTGCCAGGTCAATCACTCCGTTGGCCCAGCTCCGAGCATTGATTTCTGTGTTTTGATTGGCCGGAATACTTACGGCCGAGACGTCAAAAATTTTCTTGACGCTGTGATGGATAATCGTGCGCGTCTGTGGATCGTACTCATAGTCACCTACGATGAATCCCCAAGACATTTTCGTAATCATCTTGGCGCTGATTTCCTCGTAGAGGTTTCGGGCCGCCTCGGTGCGTCCAAGGTCTGCTGCTGCAAATAAACCCGTATCATTCGCTTCTACAATCAAAGAACCGTTGGACTGTCGAGCCATGACTGTTCCTTGATGATTAAGCTGGAAAATGACATCTGACATATCGCATCCACGGAAGCAGCCAAGCTCAAATCGTTCGTAAACCGGGCCATCATCCAATTCATAAAGGACATAAGGTTCATATCGGGCAGCATATCCCTCGACATAGAAATTAGATTCAATCCGTTTGTTTGCGGAAGGTTGTGCAAATACCTGCAGTGCACGAATCTGCATTTCATTTTTCAGTTTGGCCTTATTATTGGGGGTCATTTCCTTCTCCTTCCTGCGGATTCTGTGGCTCGATAACAGGCTGATTCTTGGTAGCATCTATCTGTGCCTGAGCCTCCGCCAACTGTGCCTGTAGCGTAGCCACCTGATCCAAATCACCGATTTCTGTGTACTCTCTGCGGATATAACGCTTGTCCCCATTCCGGAACATGTGGCAAACTCCAAATATCCATAACATCATTGGTGCTGAGGATTCCACGGTCAAACATTTGACTGCTGACCTGGAGTTTGTTTGCACTTGTCATGTACTGTAGCCGATTGGAACTCCACATAATGGAATTCTTTCGAATCCGTTCGTTATCAGAGTAGGTCATCATGGTCATTGCCTGGGATAATTGCAATGCGAAAGGTTCAATTTTACCTTCATAATAAGCATCCCAATCATCACCAGTTGCCTGATTTGTTAAGATTTTCTCACTAGAGCCAAAGTATGTATACACCCGATTCTCAATAATTTTCATCTGTTCTGTATCCACAATCCGAGGCGTGGACACAATCTGTTTTACATTTGCGTAGGTATTGGGGAAAAGGGTCAATCCGCCGGCATCAGGTCCGAGATTATCCGTAACCCAATTCCGTCGTTCTTCCGCAAGATCTTTACCTTTACTGAAGTTGCTAACGTTTGCCATAAATCGAAAACTGGCACTGTTTTTGATTCCTTCTGCAATGCCCTGATTCTGCGTAGCAAGCAACTGCAATGTAGGATTTAATGCGCCATTGTTCTCGCCAAAGATATCGCTGTTATACAGATATTTACTGATCACACCGCAACGAGAAAGCTCAATAGCTGCTCTTTGCCCATTTGAGAAGGTGTAGCGCAAAAATGCTTCACCGTTGACATCAAGGATCTCTGTCTTTACCGGATTGACGGGATAATATCCAACTAACGAATCAAATTCGTTCAGTACCGGTACGATAAAACAGGTATTTTGCGCATCGTAAATTGTGGCAACCTTGTAAACGAACTGAGCTGTTGTCATAAAAGGATTGGGACGGCCATTTAGCATCAGCCGTAGGCTGTTGTTTCTGGGTGATGCCCCATTCACCGTTGGCATGAGCTTGCTGCAGTGATTTGCAAACGTATGGATACAAGAGCGTGTAAGCTCCATCTCATACACTCCGCCATCATAGTTGGTAAAAACGGGGCTATACCCGTTAAGCATTTTGAAATACCCATTGATATTCTTTATATCTTTGGGCCGATTAAAAATTAGGTTATATGCATCTCTGCACATCTTCGTGATTGATGCCACCAGGCTCGTCCTCCTTATGCTGCATTTTTTAACTGTGCACCAATTTGTTCATACCATTTTTGCCGGACTGTTAATGCGTCAATGACTGCAACAAATCCGTCGATATGGCATCGTGGGTCAATCTTGACTGGGCGGATTTTTCTAGTCTCAGAATTTTGCTTCATGCCCACATTCAGGAAATGAGATTTAAGCAAGTTGTTGATACCCAGCTGCAGTGTTTTATCACGCAATAGGCCGTCGCATTCATGGATGACGGGTGTTAGATTCTCACCCTGATACACATCATCCATATGGAATCCATACTGTGCCATTTGCTGGACAAGATACTGCGCAGAGTACCGGTCATAGCCAACCTGTAACGGAAGAATCTCGTATTCCTCCACCAGCATTTTGAACCATGCAAAGCAGTCATTGTAGTCCACATAGTTCTCCCCGCTCGGTGTAATAAGCCCTTGATTAACATACAGCCGGTAAGGTACGCCCTCACGTTCCTGCAGTTCATCAATTTTATTCGCCGGCATAAAGAATTTGGAGAATACAAACAGTCTGTCATCTCGTTCAATAACCACGCAGCAGGATGTAAGGTCCGTTATCTGGGATAGATCAATGCCTCCAACACAGTATGTACTCCTAAAATCTTCCAGGCTATACACCTCTCCAGATGCTGCATCAATCACCTCATACGGCATCCACGCCTGTGTGCTGGACTGCTTGATATTGCAATACTTGGTTAAAAATTCCGCGCGTTTGCTCATGCTATTATGAGCAATCGCAATTTCCTCAATGAAGAAATCCGGGGAAACGCTAACACCCATATTGGGGTTCGCTTTTCTCAGCTCCTCCAGGTCGTCCCATTTGCTTATGTCATCGATGATGTACAGAATTGGAAGCAGTCTGTGCTCTTCGCTATTACCCAGCAACAACGCAGTAGATCGCATCATCAGTTCATCATATGGACCATCGTTGACATAGCCTGCAGTCGATGTACTCAAGAGTAAAGGTTGTCGTCTGGCGCCTAGTGCTGACTTCATAACCTCGTACTGCTTACGACCTTGTTCCGCCGGCCAGCTTGCAATTTCATCACATACAGTTAGGTGAGGATTGAAACCATCGGACTTTTTGGCATTGAAAGCAAGTGCTTTGACCGTTGTATTGTTCGCCTTGATATAAATATCGGAGCGCCGTTTTTTAGCAAGGGATTTCAGCTCTGGCTCTGCCATAATCATCTGGTTAAACCCGTCGTATACAATGGCTGCCTGATCCAGCTTAGGAGCCAGGCAGTAGATTTCTGCGCCGTACTCACCATCCAGATATGCGATATATGCAATAATGGCAGAGGCAAATAAACTCTTGCCATTCTTTCGAGCGACAACTAAGAAAACCTCACGAAATTGTCGTAATCCACTTGCATCGACAATTCCAAATATGAGGCTGACTGTTGCCTTCTGCCAAAGCTCAAGCTTCAGTAAATCATTTCGGCCTTTGCAATGCCTGCAGAAATTCTCAATAAAATCAATCGCTCGATTCGCTTCCTTGGCATCGAAGAAGAATTTTTTATCTTGAAGTCCAGCTAAGATCATCTCATACAGCAGCATGATCCACTTGCCGACAATGATTTCCCTGAATTTAATCCTGTGATAATACTCCTGAATGTAGTTTGCAAATGGCATCATCTGCGCATCAGCTCCGCAAGTTTACTTGTTTTTTCTTCCTCTGGAACCATAGTCAGTAATCTTCCAATAATCTGGTCGATTCTAAGCGACCACTTATCAACGACCTCCGCATCCGGGGACGATTTTTCACCGTGCTGATTTGCACCGTTCTGGTATCTGCTAGAAATTCCGTTCTCGATAATGCGATTACGGATGTCCTCGCACATGACAGTGTAGAAAGCCAGGTTATCGATATTGGCATCTACCAGAGCCAGCTTATTTTTACCAACTCCGACGAAAATTCTTTTAAGTCTTCTCTTTTCTTTTTTGATTCGTTCAGCTACGGTCATTTCTTCCGTACTTTTCCCCATTTCGGTAACACCCCCTCACGCACGCACGCGTAGAGTAAAATTTGCCCCCGCCCTTCGGTCCCCTGGGGGTGCCGAAAAATAATTTTATGGGGGGGATATTCTCAGTAATCAGAATTGCGAATCAGGTTTCCTTTCTCGTCAAAAGTGCACCTGCCAGGCGTATGTGCACTTGGATCACGCTCCTTGTTATGGCAGGTCTGACACTCATAGCGGAAGTTCTTTGGGTTCAGACTGATCTCTGGATCGTTGCAATTCACATCGTTCAGCCAAATCTTGTGGTGGACAATCTTTCCAAGCTCCTGCCCGCAAACTTCACACAGCCCGCCGTCTATTGCCAGCCGAAAGGATATATATCCCGCTCTGGCTCTACGCCATGCCTGGGATTTGTAGAACTGTTTTTGCGTCAAGATAATTCTCTCCCAGACAAACAAAAAATGCCTGCGCCACGAATCGCACTTTGCGATACATGGCACAGGCACTAAGGCACAGGCACTGATGGAATATTCACGATGGACTCCCGCTTACAGACCTTGCAGTAAACAATCAGGTCTTTGGCTCGTGTTGTTGGCAACAGCTGCAGGACTCTGCCGCGGCCACAAGCCGGACACATCAACCATCTTTGATTTGTATCTATTTTACCACATTTCTTTTCGATATTCAACACTTATTATTTCTCCTTCTTTGGATTCCCCGATTATTATACACTACCCCAAGTCAGAATTTCGGGTATTCAATTTTGAATTTCAGGCAGTCGAGCCATGATGTGACAGAACTTTCCATATACATTTTCTGTCTCGGTACGCTCAAAAACAAATGCTCCTGGAGGTGGTATCAGGTCATCACCGGGATTTACTAACTCCGAACTTGGAACAGGTCTCTTTATATTTCGGCTGGTACGCCATGTTCGATCACCTACATGTCGTCGGCCCTTTTCTCTTGGTTCTTTAGTTAGATACTTTGCCCAGCGCTCCGGACCATCAAAACCAAACTCCTCAAAATCAATATCATCTCCATTCTTCTCCCACAAATCACGAACCGTTTTAAAATCATTGCCAGTAGAATTGATAATCAGATGATGGTGTAACCGCCCATCTGAGTGGTAACCCTCTGTGACTCGTACATATACAAGCTGTTTCCCATCAGCAGCTCGAGCCTTTCGAAAAGCTCGAATGAAGTTTGATAACCGCCTGTCTGCATCCTCTTTATGTAACGGCAGATTTGCAGGCCGATATGTTAGTGAAATCTCAAGGTCGCTGCTCTTGAAGTTTGCAGCAAGTATGAGCATCAGCTTTTGCCATGACAGTTTTGCATTTAGACTTTCTCTTGCAGGGGTGGAGATCTGGGATCTGGCTTCTCGCCGGGTTGCCTGATCTCCACCTCGGATGGCGGTGTACTGTACCGCCATCCACAACGTCCCGGCTTGGATGATTTTTCTTCGTTCCCTAGCCATTATCCCACCGTCCCCTCTGTGTCCTCGGTCGGCACTTCAAAAACCATATTCAGCAGCCACCAGATCACACGCCACATCATAGCTTTTGTGATGCTGTTTTTCGTTTCCATTTTGCAGACCTTGAGAATTGCCAGGCCCTTTTCTTCATCCGTGTGCTCTTTAGATTCGATGTTCTCAAAAACCGCACACGCTTTACCTAGATTCATCATTCGCCCTCCGTTTCACTCAGTTGTTGCCCTTATTACATTCAAGACCAAGCCACTTTTCCAATAGGTCAAGCTCACTACCAAAAATTATTTCGCCGCAAGCTGTTTCTACCATATCAGCTATTTGCTCTGCAACTTCTCTGTCACTATATTCTGAAAAAGAAATTGACCATGCGATCTGCTCTCTGTTTTTCATTTCTTCCTCCACGAATCTTGATTATTGATTGCCCACCGTGCCGTAAGGTATGCCCCGTAAACCGGTAAACCAATAGGCCAGAATATAGACGATACAATAGGAGCTGCCCAATATTCCGGATCAAATCCGTAATATCCTGGTCTAACATTCAGCGATTTCGCAACGCACAGCGCCACAATAGACAAAGCCATTATTACGAGATACACGATAATCCAAAATATAATCATTTCTTTACCTCCGTTATAATATCATTCCAGTATTTGTTATAAGCCTCTGCTATTCCCTTGTTGGAACACGAGCCTGCTAAAAACCCGGCGGCAAATATTTCAAAGAGTAAGCTTTTTAGCGTCTTTTCATCAATATTATTCATTCCAACACCCACTCGCCAATCTCATCTATCTTAGCACCGCAATTGCAATAAGGGTTTACCTTGTTGATATCGAAACCAGTATTCACGCTCGTTTGCCGTCCGCAACGGCTACAGTGATAAAACGAGTAGTACATATCATCTTGGAAACGGTCTGGCACCCAATATGCATGAACCACAGGCTCTGCCTCAATTGTAGGCGTAGAATCTAAGCATCCGAGAGCATCCTCGTAAGCGGCAACAGCCCTCTCGTCATTCTCAGTGGTCGCAGCCATATAACCACTGAGCAATTCTTCTTTATATTTGTCAGCGTCAACCAGTCTCATATTATCTTTCCCTCTCTTTCAGTGCAGCTTCGGCTTCTTCTCTGTTCGCTCATTCCAATGCCTCCACATAGCACCATGACTGAGGCGGTCTTTTAAGAGATTTTTTGCGGCAATTACAGCACCAATCTTCTTTCTCTGTACAGTAAACACCTCCGTAAATCAAACTGCCGTTGTCCAGACAATCTGGATTTTGAAAAACCCTCTGTCTATATTGGCAAGATTTAATTTTCTTTATATCAAGTGTTTTGAACTCACTCAGTTCCTTCGGCTTATCGTAGACCTTCAGATCTGAGATGTGCCAGCCATAAACAGTCTTCTTGTCGCTGTATTTTTCAGCATCTTCCAGGGATATGCAAGCGTCGTCTATCGCTTTCTGATGATAAACAGGGTAACCGAAGAAGTTGGTCACCACGCCGACGATTTGGTCACAGGTAAATTCTGCAATCACCTTTCCACATCAGAACGCCGTTTCATAATCTGCAGCGCCCACATAACTTTTTTTGTGCTCTGCTGCCGCATTTTGGGTGCAGTAGATATATACTTTGAACGGGGTTTCGATTTTTGGCTTTGTTTTTCGGATTTCAACGGTCTTTTCGCCGTTCAAGATTTTCTCGCACCATTCCGGTCGAATCGATAGCATTACAGCTTTCATTCCTTTTTCTCCGTTTCTCTCAGCTTCGTGATCTCAGAGTCCGGAATACCCGGGAAGTGATCAAAATCGGAAAACTCAAGCACTTTGTAGTCGTGATCAATTGCCCAGTCTATGTCAGTAAAGCATCCTACCCTAAATTCGTAACAGGTGTCTTCCTTGTATACATCCCATCTGTTTTTTCCCAGATAGGATTCTTCGCTTATCCATCTTTTCCCAACGCTGTCCATCGACCTGCAGAAGATCTCAGCCTCCGCCTGTGTCCTGCAGTGCATTACCGGTGTAACATCGTACCGGTCAAAATCGAATGTCCGGTCCTCCCGGTAGTCCTTGGCGAGCATCAGGCAGTTGCTTACCATATTGCGGATGGTTCCAAGCTGATTCTCCCGGCACTCTCCAGAGGCTCTCACATCTTCCAGCAGCCGGTCCAGCTTCGCCATCACATCACTGGCCCTTACGATTTTCTCTTCCATCATCGTCCCTCCAATATAAACTCTGAGCCTTTATTACACTTTCTACACGGACAATTCAGGGCGCACTGGCTACAGTTATAGTTAGCATCGTCACAGGCTGGTCCAGTATTGTGCGCACCATGTTTGCACAACTCACACAAATCAAAATTACGCAATTCTTTCAGAACTTCAATCCGCTTGATTTGTATATCATCCTCCGGCATCTCCTTGATACCCTGGATGCAAACATCAAACACAGATGCCACCAATCCCTTGCAGTCACCCTTGAGCATCTGCAGCTTTCCAATCGCTTTGCCTTTATCAATCATATATCCTCCTTAAACTGCAACGGCATTATCCAATTCTGCCAT
>RCNI01000822.1_pt1 | contig 18182 bp, 19 predicted proteins | sample 2041151 | NCBI WGS metagenome assembly RCNI01 (sample SAMN09708214, study PRJNA481090) | feces metagenome | isolation source: feces | place: Antarctica: Albino Rookery | reverse complement strand
TACAAATACTCCTCCTATACACAAAAAAACTATAATCAATATTATAATCAATTTCTTTTTCATAGTTCCTTCTCCTTTTTTCACATATTTTAATCTCTAGTTTCCCAAAATGTGTAATAACTGGATTTCTCATTAAATTCTGTTAAATCATATTTTTTCCTTATAATATCACATTTCGCAATATTTATCATCGTGTTTTCTAAAAACAATTTTCTAAAAATATATCGTTTAACAAAACTGCTGTATCAGATATACTAAAAAAGTTTTACCTGTAACGAATTTGGGCACACCTTAAGAAAATCCTAATAATTTTTTTAATTCCTTAATGATTACAACATATTTTAGACACATTTTTTCTTTATACTATGAGTCAGATAGTTGATAAACAACTATCTCCCCCCTCATAAAGTAACGGCATCCTTCGGGGTTTCCCAAGGATGTCACACTTTACTCTCATTCCTTTAAAAAACTATAAAACCCTAAAAAGAAGCTGAATCTTTCACGGTCAACTCGTAAAGTGACAGCTTCTTTTTTGCTGTATATCAAAACCCTGAGTATGTTAACACACTCAGGGTTTTAATCCAGCCTTTTAAAAAGGCTGTTCTTTATTTAATTATACTTTCGCATCAAGCCACTCAGCAATATCCTTGTATACCTGTTGCCTGTCTGTTTCATTGAGAAGCTCATGTCGGTCAGATGAATACAATCGCAAAGAAATATCTTCTATTCCCGCCTTTTTATATCGTTCATATATTTTACGTACTCCTGTACCAAAATTTCCAACTGGATCATCAAGTCCAGCCATAAAAATCATTGAAAGTTTTTTAGGCACTGCAAATACACTTTCTCTTTTTTGTAATTGGAGCAATCCGCTAAACATATGATAGTAAGCATTCACCGTAAATACAAAGGAACATAATGGATCTTGAACATATTCCATCAATTTTTGTGGATCACTCGTTACCCAGTCTGCTCTTGTCTTTACCGGTTTAAATTTTTTATTGTACTGTCCAATTGCCATTTTATCTATCAATTTACTTCTACAATGCCATCCACGTATTCTGGCTGCTACTTTACACATCTGCATCCCCGTCCGAATCATAAACGGACTTTGATCCGCAACAACTCCCATGAGAATAACACCACTTAACTCGTTTCCATATAACTGGATATACTGACGTGTCATAATCGATCCCATGCTATGTCCTAATATAAAATATGGCACATCCGGATACTTTTTACGACATCTTTCATGCAACGTATGCATATCTCCTAAAATACATGCATTTCCATGTTTTTCTTCAAAAAATCCGTATTCTGTTTTACACTGAACAGATTTCCCATGTCCTAAATGATCATTTCCAACTACATAGTATCCACGTTCACACAAATATTCCGCAAATTCAGAATATCTATTTATATATTCAACCATGCCGTGGCATAATTGCAAAACCGCTTTTACGTCACCTTCCGGCTTCCATTCAACTGTATGAATCTCCGTATTCCCATCTTTTGATGGAAAGTAAAATTCATCTTTCATCTTACATGTTCCTCTATCTGTCTTCTAATTTTACATACTCTCTATATGGTGCAAGTGGTTTATACGCAGGACGAATAATCTTATCTACATTTTTAAGTTCTTCAAGTCTGTGCGCACTCCAACCTACAATACGTGCAGCTGCAAAAATTGGCGTATAAAGTGCAGGTGGCAGATCGAGCAGACTGTATACAAGTCCACTGTAGAAATCTACATTGGCATTTACACCTTTATACATCTTGCGTTTCTGGCTGATGATCTCAGGAGCCATATGCTCTACTTTCTCATAAAGCGCATATTCTTTTTCATGTCCTTTTTCAATTGCCAGTTGCTTTACAAATGTTTTAAAGATTTCTGCTCTAGGATCAGATACTGAATAAATTGCGTGACCCATACCGTAAATAAGACCTTTTTTATCAAACGCTTTCTTTTCAAGCAGATCTGTAAGATACTGACGAATCGCATCTTCATCTGTCCAGTCTGTAAGTGTCTTCTTCATATCTTCAAACATCTGAGTTACTTTGACATTAGCACCACCATGCTTCGGTCCTTTCAAAGAAGCCATGGCTGCTGCAATCGTAGAATATGTATCTGTACCAGAAGATGTAACAACATGAGTCGTAAATGTAGAGTTGTTACCACCACCGTGATCCATATGAAGCACCAATGCCATATCAAGAATCCTTGCTTCAAGTGCAGTATACTTTCTATCCTCACGAAGCATCATAAGAATGTTTTCTGCCGTAGACAAATTCGGATCTGGCGCATAAATATATAAGTCCTGTCCCCTTCTATAATTATATGCATGATATCCATATACCATTAGCATTGGAAATTGACTGATGAGATTTAAACACTGACGTAAAACATTTGGAATAGATGTGTCGTCTGCTTTTGCATCATATGTATATAAGTTAAGAATACACCTTGATATCATATTCATCATATCATTGCTGGTAGCTTTCATAATAACATCACGTACAAAATTTGGTGGAAGTGTTCTTCTCTCACTGATCATTTCCTGAAACTCAGAAAGCTTTTCTGCTGTTGGCAATTCTCCAAACAAGAGGAGATATGCTGTCTCTTCAAAACCCGGATGATCTGCTTCCAGAAATCCTTTTACAAGATCTTTAATATTATATCCTCTATAATAAAGATTTCCTGCACATGGCACTTCCTCTCCATTCACTATTTTCTTAGCACACACATCAGAGATATTTGTAAGTCCTGCAAGAACACCTTTACCATTCAAATCTCGAAGGCCTCTTTTGACTTCATACTTTGTATACAAATCTTTTTCTATTGCATTATTCTTGTTGCATAATTCTGCCAGTTCTTCTATCTTTGGCGTATTTTCAAAAATAATGTTGTCTATATCTTTTTGTACTCTTGTCATTAACATCATCCTTCCATTAATTATTCTCAAAATGTTTTCTTATAATTATACTAGAAAATGTCTATCTATACAATTAAATGTCTATGAAATATTTATGAATCCACAGAAAACTTGTTTTTTTTACCGGTGTTTGATACAATCAAAACAATGTATGATTTCTTAAAAACATACATATAGAAAAAGAAAAGAGGATTTACATTATGTTTAGATTTATCTGTATTTCTATATTTCTTATTATTTATCTCATTTTATCAATTCCGGTTTTTCTTATTGAATGGATTATTGGTAAATTTAATAAAAATGCCAAAGACTATAGTTCACTTCGAATTGTACAATGGGGTTTTAAAGTAATCCTCTGGATTACAGGCGTACAAGTCACTGTACTAGGTGAAGAAAAAATTCCTGATGAGGCAGTCCTTTTTATCGGAAATCACAGAAGCTTTTTTGATATTCTCCTGACATACTCACGTTGTAAAAGATTGACGGGATACATTGCAAAAAAAGAAATAGAAAAAGTTCCTTCACTTTCGACATGGATGAAAAATCTTTACTGCCTGTTCCTTGACAGAGAGAATCCAAAGGAAGGATTAAAAACTATTTTGAAAGCTATCGAATATATAAAACAAGGTATTTCCATTTGTATTTTCCCTGAAGGTACTAGAAATAAAGGTGAAGAATTAAGCCTGCTGCCTTTCAAAGAAGGTGCTTTTAAAATATCTACTAAAACCGGATGCCCGATCGTACCAATTTCTATGAACAATACCGCATCCATATTTGAAAATCAAATGCCTCGTATTAAAAAAGTACATGTCATTGTTGAATATGGAGATCCGATTTATCCTGATTCATTAGAACCTGAAAAGAAAAAACGTATTGGTGCATATGTGCAAGGCATTATACAAGATACGATCAACAAAAATGCTACTCTAGTTTAAATTATAAAAATGCGAAAGCTTAAAAACTTTCGCATTTTTTAATGTACTATTTAAAATTTACCAGTAAAATAATTTGCAAGTGCCGCAAATTCTTCTAAAGTAAGTGCTTCCCCTCTTACACTTGCACCTCTTCCAAGGCTTTCAATTGCCTCTTCAATCTGCTCTTTTGTAAATGATAGTTCCGAAGAATTCTTCAATCCATTTGCAAGTGTTTTTCTTCTCTGATTAAAGGAAGCTCTTATGATACGAAACATTAATTTTTCATCTTCCACCTCAACCGGTGGTTTTTCGTAACGATCCAGACGTATCACTGCTGATCCAACTTTTGGACGTGGCATAAAACAATTTGGTGGAACATTTGCCACAATATATGGACTGGCATAATATTGTACTGCAAGTGATAAAGCACCATAATCTTTTGTTCCCGGTCCTACCTGCATACGGTCAGCCACTTCTTTTTGTACCATGACCGTAATACTCTTAAGTGGAACATGATTCTCAAATAGCCCCATAATAATAGGTGTTGTAATATAGTAAGGAAGATTCGCAACAACTTTGATTGGTTTTCCACCATTTTCATTTTCCGCAAGACCTGCAATATCTACTTTCAGCACATCTTCATTGATCACCGTCACATTATCATATCCACTTAATGTATCTTTAAGAATCGGAATCAGATTTTTATCAATTTCAACTGCGATTACTTTTCCCGCAGCTTGTGCCAGGTATTGAGTCATTGTACCAATTCCCGGGCCAATCTCTAATACCATGTCGTCTTTTGTAATTTCTGCTGATCTTATGATCTTATCTAACACATGTGTGTCTATCAGAAAATTTTGACCAAATTTTTTCTGAAAATTAAACTTATATTTCTGCAATACTTCTATTGTACTTTGTGGATTCCCTAATGTTGGTTCCTTCATAAATTCCTCCTGTTTTCTTTACAATCGATATAACTTTCTGGCATTTTCTTCTGTCTTATTTATAACCTCTTCAACTGAAATTCCTTTTATATCTGCAATCTCCTGTGCTACATATATAAGATTTAATGAAGAATTTCTTTTTCCTCTATTTGGCACAGGTGCAAGATACGGACAATCCGTTTCAAGCACAAGATTCTCTAGTGAGATCTCTTCTACTACTTCTTTGAGCTTCTTGGCATTTTTAAATGTGACTACTCCACCAATACCAATGTAAAATCCCATCTTAACATATTCTCTTGCCTGTTCTACAGAATACGAATAACAATGGATCACTCCCGACAGTTTTTGCCCATAATTCTTCATAATCTCCATCGTATCTGCTGCCGCTTCTCTGCTATGAATGATAACCGGAAGATCCAGTTTTTCTGCAAGATCAAGCTGACGGATAAACCAGTATTTTTGTTCTTCACGACTTTCTTTGTCCCAGTAATAATCCAGTCCGATTTCTCCTACAGCAACAAATTTTTCTTTATTTAAAATTTCTTCCAACCGCACAAAGTTCTCTTCATTAAGCTCTCCTACATTGTCTGGGTGAACTCCTGCTGCTCCGTAAACAAATGGATACTCTGTCACCAGTTTTCTAATATCTTCCCAGGAAGCTACATCCGCAGCCACATTTACAATTGTATCTACCCCACCTTCATGCATAGAAGAAAGTAGTTCTTTTCGGTCTTCATCAAACTGCTCATCATCATAATGTGCATGTGTATCAAATATCATTTTTAATAATTCCCTTCACGAATATCGACTCATTATAACATAAAAACAGGGAAGAATTCCATAACTTTGAATTTCTTCCCTGTTTTTTATTATCCTCTGTAGTAATTAATGAGACATCCTTTTAAGATGATCTCTCTTTCTGCATCTGTAAGATCACCTAATCTAAATTCTACTTTCTCAAGCTCATCTCTTACAACATAAGCTGGGATTACTTCCCATTTTTCTTCAATTGCTTTCTTTACATCTGGAATAAAGATGTAATCACCATTTTTGTATGGAAGATGTTCATGATCTTCTTCTGTAAGGAGTGGAAGCATACCCCAGTTAATGAGATTTGAACGATAACGTTTTGTGGCATACTCATTGGCAATATTAGCCCATCCCCCAAGAACCTTCTGGCAGGAAGCTGCCTGCTCACGTGCAGAACCATCTCCTGGTTTCACTGCAAAAATTGTACTTCCGATTCCCATATTTTCTATTGTTACTTTTGGATATACATCCCAGATCTTGTTTACAACCGGTGTAAGTTCCTTTAAAGCATGCATCGGGCACTCATTTTCTCCTCTTGCATCCTGTGCTTTTTTCACTTCCTTCGCGCGAGAAACGTATTCTGGATCTTTTCTTGATAATGCAAACTCTGCAAGTCCAAGTGGATTGGATCTATAAGAAGAAGTCTCTCCTGAAGGAATTAACTCGTCTGTTGTTGTAACCGGATCATGGATTTCAGAAACAATCTTAAGAAGAAGGTTTTCTGGAAGTGCAGGCATGGCTGGCCAGTCTTTAATATTTGGTCCAAATTTAATTTCAACATTTGAATCCGCCACTCCCTTACTGTCAAATACACGATTTTCATAAATATTCTTATCAAAGAAATATTTCTGTCCTGTATATTCCACATCCAGATCTGTTGCTGATGTAAGATATCCTTTATTTGCTGCTGTGGCTGCAATAGAACGAGCATCCATAAGAGCAACGGAAGAAATCTGTCCGCTCTGTAGTTTTGAACCTTCTCTGTTCGGGAAGTTTCTTGTAGTATGTCTAATTGAAAATTCATTATTAGCAGGGGTATCTCCTGCCCCAAAACATGGGCCACAAAATGCTGTCTTAACAACAGTTCCGGCTGCCATAAGGTCTGCAACTGCACCATTTTTTACAAGTTCAAGATAAATAGGTGTACTTGCCGGATAAACACTGAATGTAAATGTATCATTTCCGATATTTCTTCCACGCATAATATCAGCTGCAGCGCAGATATTTTCAAATCCACCACCGGCACATCCTGCTATGATTCCCTGTTCTACATAGAATTTACCATTTTTTATCTTATCCTGAAGAGAATACTCCACAGCTCCATCAAGACTTACAAGTGCTTTCTTCTCTACATCATGCAAAATGTCTTTCAGGTTTGCATTTAATTCATCAATTGTATATACATTGCTTGGATGAAATGGCATAGCAATCATTGGCTTAATTTCACTTAAATTTACATAAACCATACCATCATAATATGTAACTGCACCAGGATTTAATTCTTTATAATCATTTTCTCTTCCATGGATTTGATAAAATTCACGAATCTTGTCATCTGTCTTCCAAATAGAGCTAAGACATGTAGTCTCTGTTGTCATAACATCAATGCCGATACGGAAATCTGCACTTAATTTTTCAACACCTGGTCCGACAAACTCCATTACTTTATTATTAACGTATCCATTGCCAAAAGTAGCTCCAATAATGGCAAGTGCAACGTCCTGTGGTCCTACTCCTTTTGCCGGCTCTCCATCTAAATAAATCGCAATAACTTCTGGTCTTTTAATATCATAAGTTTTATTCAGAAGCTGTTTTACAAGCTCTGGTCCACCTTCTCCCATAGCCATCGTACCTAACGCACCATAACGAGTATGACTATCTGATCCAAGAATCATTGCTCCACCTGCTGCAAGCATCTCTCTTGCATACTGATGAATAACTGCCTGATGAGGTGGAACATATACTCCGCCATATTTCTTTGCACATGTAAGTCCAAACATATGGTCATCTTCATTGATCGTACCACCTACTGCACAAAGGCTGTTATGACAATTTGTAAGAACATACGGAATCGGAAATTTCTCAAGACCTGAAGCTCTTGCTGTCTGGATAATACCTACAAATGTAATATCATGGGATGTCAGCTTATCAAATTTAATTTGTAAACGGTCCATGTCATTTGATGTATTATGTGCTTTTAAAATACCATAAGCAATGGTATTTTCTGCCGCTTCTTTTTTTGTAATTGGAACCTGAACATTTCCTTTATCTTCAACAATTTCTGTGCCGTTTAAAAGATAAACGCCATTTTCAAATAATTTTATCATAAACGCCTCCTGCTTTTTTCTTTCACTATCGTTGTTTATCATTTTAGCATGATAAAAAGTATCTGTAAATAAGAAAACTCCCTCACACAGCCTTGTGTGAGAGAGTTTTCTCTTAATTATTTTGCTTCACGTAAAATCTTTACAATTTCCAAATCTGTCTCACCAATAGAAATAATATCTTCTTTCTGAATCAGTATAGGTCTTTGCACTCTTTTTCCGTTTAAATATGTATGGTTTTTAGAGCCTTCGTCTCTTAAATAAAGACTGTTGTCCTCACACTCAATAGAACAATGAACTTTTGAAATTTTCTTATCATATGAAAGTGATAGAAATTTTTCAAATGCTGCGTCCTGTGTAGTACGTCCAATACCGATTGATTCTGTAAAAATAAAATTATGTGTATCTCCCGTAGCAAGGTTTTCAAAAATGATTTTCCATCTTCTTGGTCTTTTTCCTTCTGATTTGGCCTTTTCCTCATCTCTCGGACGTCTTCTTGACTCTGACGGGACTTCCTGTACTTTTCTTTCCGGCTCCCGTGATCTACTTTTCTTTATAGGGCGCTCATTACGAACTTTATCTTCTTCTCTTTCTTTTTTGTATTCTTTACGCTCTTTTACAATAGATACAATCGTAAGTATCGTAGTAACTATGATCAATACAAGCAGGACTACTAAAACTATCCAATATAACATTTTTTTCACTCCTTCTCGAATTGATATTACTATAATTTTTCTCATCAGGCAAGTAAAAACCCTTTTTTTCTACAGTATTTTACATTTTCAGCAATGTTTTTCAAAGAAAAACAGGAGCCATTTCTGACTCCTGTCTTTCTACAATTTGATGTAATTATAATCTCTTTAATAAAGCTTCTCTTTCTTCCTCATATCCTGGCTTTCCAAGAAGTGCAAACATATTTCTCTTATAGCTTTCCACACCTGGCTGATTAAATGGATTTACACCAAGTAAATATCCACTGATACCACATGCAAATTCAAAGAAATAGAATAATTGTCCAAGATAGTATTCATTCTGCTCTGGAATTTTAACCATAAGATTTGGTACGTTACCATCTGTGTGTGCAAGAATTGTTCCATTCATAGCACTCTTATTGATAAAATCTACTGTCTTACCAGACAGATAATTAAGACCATCAAGATCTACAGGTTCTTCATTAATGATAAGTTCTTCTGCAGACTGTTCTACATTAAGAACTGTTTCAAATAAGATACGATTTCCATCCTGAATAAACTGTCCCATTGAATGCAAATCTGTTGTAAGATCTACAGATGCCGGGAAAATACCTTTTTGATCTTTTCCTTCACTTTCTCCGTATAACTGTTTCCACCACTCTGAAACATAATGAAGGCTTGGCTCATAGTTTGCTACAATCTCAATAGCCTTTCCTTTACGAAGAAGAATGTTACGTGCTGCTGCATACTGTAAAGCTGAGTTTTCTGCAAAATCATTTTCCAGTGCTTCTTTTCTTGCTGATGCAGCACCTTCCATAAGTTTTTTGATATCTGCTCCACTTACTGCGATAGGAAGAAGTCCTACTGCTGTTAAAACAGAGAAACGACCACCAACATCATCTGGAACAACGAATGTTTCATATCCTTCTTCTGTTGCAAGATTTTTAAGTGCTCCTCTTGCTTTATCTGTTGTAGCATAAATTCTCTTTGCTGCTTCTTCTTTTCCGTACTTTTTCTCCAGAATTTCCTTAAATACACGGAATGCGATCGCAGGTTCTGTAGTTGTACCTGATTTTGAAATCATATTGATAGAAAAGTCTCTGTCGCCCACTACATCCATCAAATCTTTGATATACTTACTACTGATGCTATTTCCTACAAAATAAATTTCTGGAGCTTTTCTTACGTCTTTAGAAACAACATTGGCAAACGAATGTCCCAGGAACTCGATTGCTGCTCTTGCTCCAAGGTATGATCCACCAATACCGATAACAAGAAGGACTTCAGAATCTCTGCGAATCTTATCTGCTGCTTTCTCTATGCGTACAAACTCTTCTTTGTCATAATCAACCGGAAGATCAATCCATCCAAGGAAATCATTCCCTGCTCCTGTCTTAGAAACCAGTTTTTCCTTCGCCTGAACTACCAGTTCACTCATATAATCCATTTCATGTTCCTGAATAAAACCTGTTGCTTTTGAATAATCAAATGAAACTTTATTTTCCATTCTTTACCCTTCCTTTCTAAAGCTGTTCTTCGAACTAATTTTATCAAACATAGTACTTTTTATCAAGCTAAAAACTCTTCTAATATATGGCGTATGGTTTCTTCTTTTAGTTTTGTTTCTTCCTGCAATTCTCTTTGAGATCTTCCTGCATCAGAAAAAGTCTGTTCAAAAATTTCTCCTCGTTCTGCTTTTCTTGGTCTTCCTTCTATATTAATTGAAAGCTCTGGCTCTGGCTGTTTTTCGGTTTTACATGCTTTTACAACTCCCGGCTGTATAATATCTATTTCATCAGTCTGTCTTGCATTTTTGTTTCTTCTTGCACATGTATTCTCAATGTAGTCTATAACATAATTTTTTACAACTTTGAGTTTATATTCTTCATCCGAAAGTCTGCTGATCATAACCAAAGCTATCATCTGAGCTGCACCTAATGCCAGATATTGATAAACCCCCTCACAGAATCCGTGTTTCATAAAATGTGCTATTGCACCAAATACAGCTAGTATAGCTGTAAACCATACAGTTTGTCCTTCCAAATGCTGCCATGTATGTAAGCGGAATAAAAACGGACGGTACTCACAAAAATATTTTTCCACGAATGCTTTTGGATTCTCCACCTTTTCATGTACCATACAGGCATGCTCGTGTTTTGAACGAATTAATTTGATAAGTTTCTGATTTGTTTTTGAAATGTCTCTTGCACCTTTTATCATTTGTGAAAGAATAATCTGATTTACAATCTTTGCCAGTACCCCCAAAAATCCTGTTGTTATCATAAGATAAAACAGTACATTTGTGTTGGCTGCTACATTGTTTAGCATAATAATTCCTCCTCTTTCCTTGTGACATTTTCTTTTTATGTACTTGTCTATGTGGCTTATTATAACTTATGTTTCCTATGATTTCCTCATAAATCGTTCAACAAGTTTCGCCTTTACCATCAAAAAATCACAAAATTCGACTGGATTTTTCATTTTATTTTTGTTATAATCTTTTTTGATTTTTTTGATAGGAGGAAGTTGTCATGCAATACATACCACAAGGTGTCTGTTCCAAAATGATCGAATTTGATGTTGTTGATAATAAGGTTAAAAATGTTTCTTTTTTAGGCGGATGCGACGGTAATCTGAAAGGAATTTCCTGCCTGATTGATGGAATGGACGTTGAAGAAGCTATTACTAAAATAGATGGCATTAAATGTGGAAGAAAAAACACATCATGTCCAGATCAGCTGGCAAAAGCACTGAAAAAAGCAATCGGCAAATAACCGATTGCTTTTTTCAATAGTTAAAAGATTTGTATAAAATTTTTAAAGGCTCCTTTGCGTACTTTAAGCAGCCAGAGCAGGAGCGAATGAACTGCGTGTGAGTTGGCATTCTCTGAGCATACGGTCTCTTTCTTTCATATTTTTTATATTTTAAGTTTCCGTAATGCAGTAGCTTTCGCTCTTGCTCTGACCGCTCAAAGTTACGACTAAAAAGTACTTACAAAACTTTATGCCAAATTAGTCGATCCAAATACCGTCTGTAATAGATGCCGAATGTTCATAAGAAGGATCCGAATTCATACCACAAATATGTTCTCCTGTACAACGATAGTAATAATTGCTCGCAACATTCAACATTCTTGTAGTATTTACATAGTAATTGTTTCTAGCAATTCCTTCCTGATAATGGATCTGTCCCCACCTTCCTGTCTTCTTATTATAACGTTCTACTCGAAGATCAGCTTCAATATAATCCACCTTGTGAGCAGCTGTCGTTGCCGCACTGACATAAATCTTTCCCTTTCCTTTTTTGGTAACACAGCATTCACCATCCAGAGTATGTACTCCCCATGTCTCTGCTTTAGCATTTGTTTTTCCCACAGACTGCTCTGCATGGGTAAGTTCTGATCCATCCACATAGATTGTCTCTTCTGCCTTTGCATCCTCGACTGTCCCTGCAAAAACTCCGCCTAATACAGCCATTGTACATAAAACAGCTATTATTTTCTTCTTCATAAATCTCCCTCCTCATTTGTCCTTCCTTATATATAACAATTAAGTCGGGAAAAACTTACGCGTTTTTTATAAAAATTTTAAATTTTCTGCAATTTTCTTCATTTCTTTCACATTTATAACACCATACAACTGGTAATTAATCTCTTTATATTGAAAACTCAAAACACTTCTTTCTTCCTGTGTTTCGCTTACTAAAACTCTTTTTATGGTCACACGGTGTCCATCTATTACCATTTCAAATTCTTTTAAAACTTCATCTTCTTGATTCTGTCCTAATGATGAGTCTGACTCATTTTTATAAATATCATATCGAATCATATTATTTTTATATGTATAAAATATTTTTGCTCTTTGTTCTTCCTCATCAATTTTAGAATTTAAAAACTCCATAGAATTGGGTTTATATTTTAATTTCACAGGTACTATGCCTATCTTCTCTTCTACTTCTTGAAATGCAAAAACTTCTTCTTCTCCAACACTTTCTTGTTTTTCCATATCATCTACATTCATTTTTTGCACTTTTTGTGCACCATAAACTCCATCTTCTGTTTTCTTTAAATAGGACTTACTTCCTATACTTGTTACCCCTGTACCAAGGACAAGCAACATTGCTGCCACAAGTACAAAAATGAACTTTTTCTTGTGTGGAAACTTTACAATCTTCTTTTCTGTTTCGGTGTTATCTTTCTTTCCTTCTTTTTCATAAGCCCTAATCTGTTCTAGCAATTTAGCATCCAATTCATCTGAAACTGTAAGACTGTCAAGTTCCGGGTATTCTTTCAACTCTTCTTCTATTTTTTTTGCTTCTCTTTCCATCTCTTCCTGGAAAGATAATTTCTTATTTTTCTCCATTCTGCCCCCTTATGAAGTCTTTGTTGTATCTTGACTTTTCATTAAATAAGTTTAATATGAAACTATGTATATTATAGTATATGTTGTACTATAAGTTACTATTATTGTAAATCATATTTCTTGTAATATCAAACACGGAGGTTTTAAAAATATGAAAAGAATTATACTTACTGGAGGTGGCACTGCCGGCCATGTTACGCCGAATATTGCCCTCATCCCCCGATTAAAAGAAGCTGGATATGATATCCAGTATATCGGTTCCTATAATGGAATCGAAAAAGAACTTATTGAAGCTTTCAACATTCCTTACCACGGAATCTCTTCTGGAAAACTCCGCCGTTATTTTAGCTGGCAGAATTTTTCTGATCCGTTTCGTGTGTTAAAAGGATTCCACGAAGCACATTCTCTTATTAAACAATTAAAACCTGATGTTATTTTTTCAAAAGGTGGGTTCGTTTCTGTACCCGTTGTACTTGCTGCAAAACGTTGCAAAGTACCTGCGATCATACATGAGTCTGATATGACACCCGGACTGGCTAACAAACTTGCCTTCCCATCCGCAACCAAAATATGCTGTAATTTTCCAGAAACATTAAAATATCTTCCAGAAGGAAAAGCTGTCCTTACAGGTTCTCCTATCCGTCAGGAATTACTTTCCGGTAACAAAATCGCTGCCATGGATTTATGCGGATTTTCCGCTGACAAACCTGTAATCCTCGTAATTGGAGGCAGCCTTGGATCTGTTGTTTTAAATAATGCTGTACGGCAGGCTCTTCCTGAACTCTTAAAAGACTTCCAGATCATCCATCTTTGTGGAAAAGGAAAGCTTGATCCATCTTTAAATGAATTTAAAGGCTATGCCCAGTTCGAATATATAAAAAACGAACTAAAAGATATCTTTGCTCTATCTGATATTGTAATTTCAAGAGCCGGCGCTAATGCAATCTGTGAACTTGTTGCATTGCGAAAGCCAAACCTCCTGATTCCACTTTCTGCCACCGCAAGTCGTGGTGATCAGCTCCTAAACGCCCAATCTTTTGAACGTCAAGGCTTTAGCATGGTCATGGAAGAAGAAGCACTTACAAAAGATAGTCTTCTTGACGCAATACGGTCTCTTTATAAAAACCGAAGTTCCTATATGGATGCAATGCGTGATTCAAAACAACAGGATTCTATCAATACAATTTTCAATCTTATTGAAGAAGCCCGTTTAAAATAATGTGCCATTTTGTCCCTTAAGTACAATAAAACAGGTGTCAATTCGACACCTGTTTTATTATACCCGGTCCAACTCATCGTATTCAACTGCGAATTCTTTCTTAATCCATTCTTTTGCTCTGTGCAATATACTATGTAGCACTTCTATCTTTATGCCCATTTTCTCTGCTACCACTTTTTGTGGAACCTCCATATAATAAGACAGCATTATCGCATCATACCATCTACGATTCTTTTCTAAAAGCGCAATCATGATACGATCATGAAGTTCCATGTTTTCAATACTTCTATATCTATTCAGCAGTTCTTCTTCTGAACTGCGCACAACATCTGTCATGTGCATTTCAAAATCGGATTCATCGATGCACACTTCTTTAGCCGCTCTTTTCACATAATTTAATGCAGCGTGTTTTGCTGTACTAAACAGCCATGATTTTATGTTGTCTTTCTTCATATCATCAAAGTAAATATATAACTTCATGAATGTGTTCTGTGTAATATCTTCTGCTACATGATAATTGCCGGAATACAAATTCGCTGCTTTTAAAACAAGATTTTTATGTGTGAGATATATCTCATCATATTCTTTCTTTACAGTCAATCTCTTATCCCCGGTTTATCTTTCTATTTATTTTAATTTATTTAAAATTTCCTCTTTATCTTCTTCTGAAAGTGTACCCATCTTCCACCCAAGTCCTACCTGATCATCTTTATAACGCGGAATCAGATGCATATGAAAATGAAATACACTCTGTCCTGCAACCTCTTCATTATTCTGAACAACGTTATAACCGTCACATTCAAGAATATCTGTAAGTTTCAAGATCATTTTTTTTGCAAGCACAATTGCTTTTGCAGCAATTTCTTCTGGAAGATCATAAAGATTTCTATAATGCTCCTTGGGAATAATAAGTGCATGTCCCTTAGATGCAGGACTTAAATCCAATATCACACGAAAATCTTCATCCTCATATAATGTTGCTGAAGGAATCTCACCCGATGATAGTTTACAAAATATACAATTTTCTTTTCTCATAAATCCCACTCTTTTCTTCTATAATATAATGTTCCTTCTAGTATATCCTATTTTTCACAAAAAGAGAAGGGCATTTCTGTTACTCGTTTTGTACAATTTTTTATGTCGAATCTTGTCATGCGAATTATGTTGAATGACATTGTCTCCAGTGTTAGACTACAATTGAATTTTACAAAGGAGGTATTTCATATGTTACATAATATCGATTCTGATATACTCAACACACTTATAAAAGAAAACCCCATGACTGAAGAAGTAATCTCAAAACTACTTGAAAATCATCAAAATATCATTTCTTCTATTACACACGAACTCAGAAATCCATTAACCGTGATTTCTTCTTCCTTACAAATATTAGAAATGCAGCATCCTGAACTCCAAAATTGTGCACGCTGGAAGCAAAGCCGAGATGATATAGAGTTCATATGCTGCTTATTAAATGACATTTCCTCTATCAATAGTAGCGGAAAACTAAATATTACCACATTCTCACTTGAGAAAATGTTAAAAACAACTGCTCTTTCCTTTGCTGTAGCATTGGATAATGAAGATCCTGACATTGAATTTACAGCTTCGATTCCAGAATCCATTGGAAATTTTACGGGAGACGAAACTCGATTAAAAGAAGTTATCCTAAATGTTCTTATTAATGCAAGAGAAGCTATTGACAAAGAAGGTACTATCCGTCTAGACGCAAAAAAAGAAAATGAAAACATCATCATTTCATGTACAGATTCCGGATGTGGCATCCCTACTGAAAAGCTTCCTGAAGTTTTTGACAGTTTTGTCACGACCAAAGCAAAGGGAACTGGTCTTGGATTATCACTTTCAAAAACTTTTATTGAAGCACATGGTGGAACGATTGTCGTTAATTCCATTGTGGGATCTGGGACTACATTTACGATAACACTCCCTGCTTAGAAGTTTTCGTCTTTTTTTAATGATTTAGGTCTTCTATACAATAAAAACGTTAAGAAAGCACCACAAATCAGCCCACCTATGTGTGCGATATTATCCACACCTGAACTTGTAAATCCAACATATAGGCTCAAAATAATAAGTATCGTAATACCTCTGCCGGTTAGTTGTCCTGCTTTTCCTTTATTTTTTATAAATATGCAAGCCAATGCTCCCATGAGACCAAATACAGCTCCAGAAGCACCGGCAGATATTACGTTATTATTCCAGTATATATTCCACAACAACGACAGAATATTTCCTCCAACTCCTGAAAACAGATAAATTAAAAGAATTTTAAAATGCCCTGTTTCTTCTTCGATATGCCATCCGAGTGCCCCTAAAAGTACCATATTGTTTAAGAGATGTTCGATTCCAAAATGAAGAAACTGACTCGTAAAAATCCTATAATATTCCTTCCCATATACAATATATGGTTCATACATTGCACCATGCTCTACCATAAAAACTGCATCTTCCGTATTTCCAATAAAAGTCAAACATAAAAATACCAAAATATTTACAATAATTAAAAATTCTGTACAGATTGCTTTCTGTTCTTTCTTCAAACGGACCACCTCTTTCTATGATCTTTTTGCTACCATTATAAGAGTTCTCCGTCTTTGTGTCCATCGCTTTCTATTAAAAAATCTTTAAATCCTTCTTTACAATTCTTCTTTATCTTTTCCAGTTTCTGTTGCCATGATGTTGCATATTGTCTTTGTTCTTTAACTTCTTTAATATCCTTTCCAATTGTCGGTGATTCTTCGTCTAAGGTATAAATTTTTTCTTCTACATAATAAGATGGTTCCTCTTGCATCGACTCTTCTAACTCTTCTTCACCTTCTTCCACGGTATATTTTGTTAATATATTTTCCAAGTCAAAATGCTTATAAAAAGTTGCTTTATGCAATTCAAAGCCAAGCATTACCCCTTTCATATCCCGTAAATCTATTTTTCTTATAAAATATTCGGATAATGTATGGAATGATTCTGATAAGACCTTTTTTCTCGGTGGTAAACAACAAAATTTCCATTCTTCTCCATCCCAAAAAATAAATTCCGGATATAATAAAAGACTCTCTGGATCTAACATATATTTTCTCATAGAACACATTGTATTGAAGATATCTTTCAGAATTTCCATTACATCCTCATATAAAAACATCTGTTGTTCATACTTATCTTTCATTGAAATCATACCTGTAATTGTGTAACTATATCTACTTTTTTTCTCTACACCACAACCAGACATCTGCAAAAGTCCATGAATTTCATTTTCCTGTATCATATGATACTTGTAGTCCGCTTTGTAGATCAATGGAATCTCTATGATCAGACATGTTCCCTCTATTCCTTTTTCGTATCCTGACCTTAATTTCATTTATTTTCCTCCTGAGATATCATTTCCCATTTTCGTTTTTTTCGCAGACTTTCTTCTGGTTGTGTTATTATCGCTTTCTGTTCGATCGATACGTTCATTTTTCCTTTTTGTGCTGTTAAGGAAACTTTTACCTTGTCTTTTTCTGTTGATATATTTATATCCGTCAAGTTCAGTAAAATCAGTTTATTTTCTGCTCTTTTTTTTAAAAACTCTTTGAAATCTATTTTTTCTTTGCCTGCTTCTCTTTCATACTGAGTCATGACTACCAGCGTTTCTCCTGCTATCCCACTCATAATTATTTTATCGTGAAAATAAAATGTTGTATTGATCAGAATAAATATGAGAAAAAGAATGAACGGCATAATATAGGACATTTCTATTGTGACACTTGCTCTATACTTTTTATTTATCATTTCCATACTTCCCTTCTAAAAAGACCATAATACATATGCTGCCATTAAAAATGGGATAAATGGAATTTGTATTTTTCTGTTAAATTTTTTAATGATCAAAATTGCTGCTGAGTAGCATGCTGAAAATAAAAATGCATAGCATAAAATTTGCAGTAGATTCCACATTCCGGTAAACGCCCCTATCAATGTAATAACG
>RCNI01000821.1_pt1 | contig 18182 bp, 14 predicted proteins | sample 2041151 | NCBI WGS metagenome assembly RCNI01 (sample SAMN09708214, study PRJNA481090) | feces metagenome | isolation source: feces | place: Antarctica: Albino Rookery | reverse complement strand
CAGGGGATGAGAGAATCGAACTCCCACCAAAGGTTTTGGAGAACCCTATCATACCATTTGACCAATCCCCTATATTATTTTCGAACACTCGTTTATTATATCTAAAAAGGTTTGTTTTGTCAACACTTATTTGAAAAATAATTAAAACGCAGCAGGAGGGATTTGAACCCCCGGAGCGTTTCCGCTCTTCTGCTTTCGAGGCAGATGCCATCAGCCATCTCGACCACTGCTGCATAACTCAATCATTATAACAAAAAGCGCTGGAATTTTCCAGCACTTTCAAAGATTTAAGTCTGTTTTTTATACTGCAAGGTGTAAAAGCTTTGTAGCAATACTGAAATAAATACAAATAGAACATGTATCTACAAGAGTTGTAATAAGCGGAGCAGCCATAAGAGCAGGGTCTAGGTGAATTCTACTTGCAAGAAGTGGAAGTGTACAACCAATAAACTTGGCAAGCATAATAGTTGCAGCAAGTGAAATTGCAATTGTTAGTGCAAGCAATGGGTCGTGATACATGATAAAAATACGAAGTCCGTTCACAATTGAAAGTACGATACCAACAAGAATTGAAACACGGAATTCTTTAAAGATTACTTTAAAGATATTTTTAAAATGAATTTCATCTAGTGCAAGTCCTCGAATGATCAGTGTGGCACTCTGAGAACCACAGTTTCCACCTGTATCCATAAGCATTGGAATAAATGCAACAAGTTGTGGTACAGAAGCAAAAGCAACCTGATATTTAGAAATAATGATTCCGGTGATTGTAGCGGAAATCATGAGAAAAAGCAACCAAGGGATACGATTCTTTGCATGATTAAATACAGAAGTTTCGAAATAACTTTCTTCACTTGGGTTCATAGCAGCCATTTTTGTCATATCTTCTGTTACTTCTTCTACCATGACATCCATGGCATCATCGAATGTAACAATACCAACCATAAGACCTTCTTCGTCAACAACCGGTATTGCAAGAAGATCGTATTTGCGAAGTGTGGTTGCTACTTCTTCTTTATCCATATGAGTACTTACAGAAATGATTTCAGTTGCCATAAGATCGCTAATCTTTGCTTCATCGTCAGAAGTCATAAGATCTTTGGCAGTGACAATTCCAAGAAGTCTACGCTTTTCAGTAACATAACAAGTATAAATTGTCTCTTTATGGATTCCTGTCTTTTTAATATGAGACATGGCTTCTCCCACAGTCATTTCCTGACGAAGACCGACATACTCTGTGGTCATGATGCTTCCGGCACTATCTTCAGGATAGTTAAGAAGCTGGTTAATTGTATTACGTTTTTCCTGACCTACTGTATCAAGAATACGAGTAACAAGGTTTGCAGGAAGTTCTTCCAGAAGATCAATGGTATCATCCATGTAAAGATCATCCAGAAGTTCACGTAATTCTTTTTCAGTGAACATTTCTACAAGATATGACTGCAGAGAATAGTTCATATTGGCAAATACATCAGCCGCTTTATTCTTAGGAATCAGGCGGAATGCAAGAGCCAGTTCTTTATCTTCAAGGTCTGAAAGAAGAGAGGCTATGTCTACTTCGTTCATTACATCGAGTATACTTCTGACAGCACGGAACTGACGCTGAGAGAGTAGATCTACAAAAATATTTTTGTCCATCATAATAAAAACTCCAATCTGAATCTGATATTTTTAAACTACACGAATGATAACTGGCACCAGAGTCCATAACCTCACCTCTTTTCTTCTTTTTGAATACTTTGTACGTGTAAAACAAATAGTTAGCTATGTAATTTAAGGTAATAAAAAAATCACTGCCTAAACAGTGACATGAAAAAAACAAGACCACCGTTCAAGCTTTAGTATCACAGGGCATATCAATTGCATTAGGTTATGCCTTCACGACATAGCCTGCTAACCAGCGCGAAAGTGTCTCCACTCTCTTACGGCAGCAATCTCAGGAAATATCCTAATCCCTGTGGTAACCTCACCTACCGAAATGTTTCCACTTCTTTTATTTTAAAACAATTTACAAAGTGTGTCAAGAAAAAAAGTTTTCATAATATGAAACAGTTGTGCATGCTAAGGAGCGTATGATATACTATTGTAGTTATATGAATAAAGAGAATTAAGGAGGCTGTTTATATGGAAGCCTATACAGGTTTTGCGTCGGTATATGATACGTTTATGGAAGATATTCCTTACGAAGAGTGGAATGTTTATTTGCAGGATCTTCTACAGGAATATAAGATAAAAGAAGGAACAGTGCTTGATTTAGGATGTGGTACAGGTACTATGACAGAGATGCTTGCAAAGCAGGGATTTGATATGATCGGTCTTGACAATTCAGAAGATATGCTTGCCATTGCTATGGACAAAAGAGAGCAGTCAGGTCATGATATTCTGTATCTTATGCAGGATATGCGTGAATTGGAATTATATGGCTCTGTAAAAGCGGTGGTCAGCGTATGTGATTCTTTAAATTATATTCTCGAAGAAGAAGAATTAGAAGAAGTTTTTAAAAGAGTAAATAAATATCTAGAACCAGAAGGAGTTTTTATTTTCGATTTTAAGACGGATTATTTTTATAGAGAAGTGTTAGGAGACCAGACGATTGCAGAAGTAAAGGATACATGTAGCTATATTTGGGATAATTATTATTATGAAGATGAAAGAATCAATGAATACGAACTGAGCATCTTTATAGAAGACGAAAAGTTGTCACAAAAGTATGGTGAGATATTTCGAAGATTTAAAGAAACACATCTGCAAAGAGGGTATCTTTTTGAAGAAATAAAACAGACAGTTGAAAAATCAGGATTACATTTTATTACAGCATATGAGGCATTTACAAAAGAAAAGCCTCAAGAAGAAAGTGAAAGAATATATATAGTTGCAGGAAAAGGAGATTATTAATGAAAGATTATATTGTAAGAGCGACAGCAGCAGACACACAGATTCGTGCATTTGCAGCATCAACAACTCAGCTTGTAGAAATGGCAAGAAGTCGTCATAATACAAGTCCGGTAGCCACAGCTGCTTTAGGGCGTCTTCTCACAGCAGGTGTGATGATGGGAAGCATGATGAAAAATGATACAGATGTACTTACACTTCAAGTGCAGTGTGGTGGACCAATCGGTGGCATGACAGTAACTGCAGATAGTTTAGGTAAAGTAAAAGGTTATGTGAATAATCCAGACGTGATCCTTCCGGCAAAAAACGGAAAATTGGATGTTGGAGGTGCATTAGGACCTGGTTTTATCAATGTGATCAAAGATATGGGATTAAAAGAGCCATATTCAGGCCAGACAATATTAAGAACGGGTGAGATTGCAGAAGATCTTACATATTATTTTGCCACATCTGAACAGGTGCCTTCTTCAGTTGGTCTTGGTGTACTTATGGAGAAAGACAATACGGTTAGATGTGCAGGTGGATTTATCGTACAAGTTATGCCATTCATAGATGATGAGGTTCTTGACAGATTAGAAAATAACATCAAGAATATTCAGTCTGTTACATCTATGCTGGATAATGGTCATACACCAGAAGAAATGCTGGAGCATGTTTTAGAAGGACTGGATATGAAAGTGGTAGATACAATGCCTGCTGAATTTGCATGTAATTGTTCAAAAGAAAGAATTGAAAAAGCAATCATCAGTGTGGGTAAAAAAGAGATACAGGCAATGATCGATGATGGAAAAGACATCGAAGTAAAATGTCATTTCTGCAATACTGCATATAAATTCACAGTGAATGAATTGGAAAAACTGTTAAAAAAAGCATTAAGATAATAAGAGAGGTAGAAAAAAGATGAAACATGGATTTGTCAAAGTAGCTGCCGCAACACCGGATATCCGGGTCGCAGATGTTGAATATAATATTGAAAAAATCTGTGAATTGATAAAAACAGCAGATGAGAAAAAAGCAAAAGTTCTTGTTTTTCCAGAGTTATGCCTTACAGGATATACTTGTGGAGATTTGTTCACACAAGAGATTCTCTTAAAGGAAGTTAAAAATGCTCTTTTAAGAGTAAAAGAATTTACAAGTGATAAAGATCTTATTGTATTTGTAGGTATGCCGTTTGATCTGGATGGTAAAATCTATGATGTAGCAGCTGTATTAAATAAAGGAAATATTCTTGGGTTTGTGACAAAAACATTTTTGTCTAATGCAGGAGCAAGCGAAGAATTTCGTTATTTTACACCAGGACCAGAGGAGGCAAAAGAAATTTTATTTGATGGGATAGAAATCCCGTTTGGCCCACAACTTCTATTCAAAGCAGATACGCTGGATTCACTGATTGTTTCAGCGGAACTTGGAGATGACGTTTGTGCACCGGTTTCTCCTTCCGTACAGGCTACTGCACAAGGAGCAGATATTATTGTAAATTGTGCAGCCAGTGCAGGAATTGTTGGTATGGAATCTTACAGAAAAAGAATGCTTATGGAAGTGACATCAAGACTTGTATGTGGATATATTTATGCAAATGCAGGTTATGGAGAATCTACCACAGACCAGATTTTTGATGCGCAGTGTCTGATAGCTGAAAATGGGAATATACTCAAAGAAAGTAATAGATTTTGTAACGAAATGGTTCTTTCAGAAATTGATGTTGACAGAATAAATACGGAGAGAAAGAAAAATCATCTTTTTTATTCTGATACAGAAAAAACTTTGATAACTATCCCGTTCCACGTAGAGAATGAAAAGACGAGAATCACACGTGAATTTTCGAAGAATCCGTTTGTCCCGAACAATAAAGAAGAAAGAAGCAGACGGTGTGAGGAAATTTTAACGATACAGGCACTTGGATTGAAAAAAAGACTAGAGCACACACATGCAAAGACAGCAGTTGTGGGAATTTCAGGGGGACTTGATTCTACATTGGCGCTTATAGTTACAGCCAAAGCTTTCGATCTATTAGGAAGAGATAAAAAAGAAATTCTTGCAGTTACTATGCCATGTTTTGGAACAACTGACCGCACTTATCAGAATGCATGCAAAATGGCACTAAGTCTTGGAGTGGATTTAAAGGAAGTTCGTATTGCGGATGCTGTTAGTGTACATTTTAAAGACATCGAACATGATCCAGATAAACTAGATGTGACTTATGAAAATGCACAGGCACGTGAAAGAACACAGGTCCTTATGGACATTGCAAATGAAAAAAATGGTATGGTAATAGGAACTGGTGACTTGTCAGAACTTGCACTTGGATGGGCAACTTATAATGGAGATCATATGTCTATGTATGGAGTGAATGGATCTATTCCTAAAACGCTTGTACGCCATCTTGTTCAGTATGCGGCAGATACAGCAAATGATCAGAAATTAAAAGAAATACTAGAAGATGTATTAAATACTCCGGTCAGCCCAGAATTACTTCCACCAAAAGATGGAGATATTGCGCAGAAGACAGAAGATCTGGTGGGGCCATATGAATTACATGATTTCTTTATGTATTATTTGTTACGTTATGGATATACCCCATCTAAAATATTCCGAATTGCAAAAATTACTTTTGCAGGCGTATATGACGATGAAACCATTCTTAAATGGTTAAATACATTTTGTAGAAGATTTTTTAATCAACAGTTTAAAAGATCTTGTATACCAGATGGTCCTAAAGTTGGTACAGTTGGTATTTCTCCAAGAGGAACTTTAGTGATGCCAAGTGATGCATGTTCTACACTGTGGTTGAAAGATCTGGAAAAAATATCTTTGAAATAAATGTAAAAAAGCTTTCTGAAAAATAAAATCAGTGAACCGACCCCCTAAAGTTAGACCTAAAATCTAACGATTGGAGGTCGGTTTTTTTGTGGCTAAATATAGTTTTGAAGTTAAGAAAAAAGTTGTATTTGAGTACTTGTATGGAAATATTGGTTCAACAACATTAGCTCAAAAGCATATTATCAAAAGTGAACGTCAAGTTCTACAATGATTCATAATTATAAAGAATTCGGAGATGAAGGATTAAAAAGAAGTAGGAAAAAAGAATCTTATTCTTTTGAATTCAAACTAGCTAAGGTAAATCATACTTATCAAATGAGGTTTCATACGAGGAACTTGCACTGGCTAATAATATAAACAACTATACAATGATTGCTAAATGGGTTAGTGATTTTAGAACTGCAGGTCCTGATGCTTTGAGACCTAAATGGAAAGGCCGGAAAAAGACATTGGATAAGTATAAAGAAATCTACGATGCTAAGCCAGTTGAAGAAAAAAATGTTAATACTAGTGCTGAGATCGTAAAAGAATTAGAAGATGAACTTCTTAAGTTAAGAATAGAGAATATATTTTTAAAAGAACTGAGGAGACTGCGTTTAGAGGACGAGGTAAAAATGAGAGAACGGCGCAAATCATCAACAGTCTCCGGTAGACGATTCAAATTAAAAGATCTTCTCTCATACACAGGTATGCCAAAAGTAACGTATATGTATTGGCAGAAACAAGCCGATAGAGAAAATCCGGATAAGGAACGAGAAGAAAAGATTTTTGAAATAAGAAAAGAGAATAAGGATTACGGCTATCGTCGTATATTTGGGGAACTTCATAAGTAAAACATTATTGTCAACAAGAAAAAAGTTCAATGCATTATGCAGAAATTCGGATTACAAGTTACTTCATATGCACGAAGAAGCAGAAAATATAGTTCTTACAAAGAGAAAATAGGGACTATTGCACCAAATAGAATTGATAGACGCTTTAATATTCATATTCCGCATCAGAAATTACTACTGATACAACTGAGTTTAAATACTACAAAGTGGATTCTAAAGGGCATATGACCATGCATAAATTGTATCTAGATCCTTTCATGGATATGTGTAATGGAGAAATACTTAGTTTTGGCATAGATAAGCGTTCTTTCGCTGAGAATGTAATGAGGGCATTTTAGTAAGCAATAGAGATAACCTCAGATTGTCCTTATCGAAGAACCTTTCATTCAGATCCAGGATGGGCATATCAAATGAAAGCCTGTTTTCGACGGTTAAAAGAAGAACGAATTTTTCAAAGTATGTCAAGAAAAGGTAATTGCCATGATAATTCTGTCATGGAAAATTTCTTCGGATTACTAAAACAGGAAATCCATTATGGAGTAGTCTATTATAGCTTTGAAGAATTAAAGTCTAGCTTTTGGGGCACCTCACAGGAAGGCTTCTTTAATAAGAAATTTGAATAAATTAAACTGAGGTAAATATGGAAGATAGCAATCGAATTGTTTTTGAAAAACACTCCAAAGCCTGAAAACACGCGGTTTGTACAATGTGTAAAAAAATAACAAAATATCTTCCACGCTTGACAGCATATTGAATAAATGATAACATATATTATACAAAATAATATATAAATTAACTAACTACTTATATAGGTTCATAATTGGTTGAACGTTTCTACCAACTACCGTAATAGTTGACTATAAGTGTGTACAGAGATAACCTCTGTACCTACGGAAGGATACAGGGGCAATTGTATGATGGAGGCGAAAACTAATGCATGAATCTATTTTTATTTTGCGAGGAAACATTGTTTACAGTAAAAATCCAGAAGAACTAAATATTTGTGAGCATCACTATCTTGTTTGTGAAAACGGAATTGTAAAAGGAGTTTATGAGACATTGCCGGAAGAATTTGCATCATGTTCGGTGACGGATTATGAAGACCGTCTGATTATTCCAGGACTTGTGGACCTTCACGTTCATGCACCGCAGTACGCATTTAGAGGCCTTGGAATGGATTTGGAATTGTTGGACTGGCTGGATACTCATACTTTCCCAGAAGAATCTAAATACGAGGATTTAGACTATGCACAGAAAGCATATACGATCTTTGCTGAGAACATGAGAAATAGTGCTACTACAAGAGCAGTAGTATTTGCTACAATTCATCGTCAGGCAACATTATTGCTGATGGATCTTCTTGAAAAATCAGGACTTAATACAATGGTAGGTAAAGTTAATATGGATAGAAATAGTCCGGATTATCTTTGCGAAGCGTCAGCAGAAGCGTCAGCTTTAGAAACAGTTGAATGGATCAAAGATGTAATGCATAAAAAGTATAAGCATACAAAACCGATCCTTACACCTCGGTTCACGCCAAGCTGTAGTGATGAACTCATGGAAAAGCTTAAGATGATCCAAATGAGATATAATCTTCCGGTTCAGTCTCATTTATCAGAAAATCCAGGAGAAATCGAATGGGTTAAGGAGCTGTGTCCATGGTCAGAATTCTATGGAGATGCATATGATAGGTTTGGCTTGTTTGGTGTTGACTGCAAAACAGTTATGGCACACTGTGTATACTCTGATGACAAAGAGGTTCAGAGAATGAAGGATAATGGCGTATTTATCGCACATTGTCCAGAGTCAAACATCAATCTTTCTTCGGGGGTAGCACCAGTCAAAAAATATATTAAAGAAGGTCTTCATGTAGGTCTTGGAAGTGATCTCGCAGCAGGCTCAACAGAAAATATTTTCCAGGCAATGGCTCACGCAATTCAGGCATCAAAGATGCGCTGGAGAATGTTGGACGATTCCTGGAAAGCACTGACCGTAGAAGAAGCATTTTACATTGCTACAAAAGGTGGTGGAGAATTCTTTGGTAAAGTTGGAAGCTTTGAGCCAGGATATGAATTCGATGCGGTCATTCTAGATGACAGTAGATTGAAATACCCACAGGATTTGGATGTAAAAAAACGCCTTGAGAGAATTATATATTTCTCAGATGACAGAGAAATCTTTGCAAAATATGTAGAAGGTGAAAAATTATTTTAATCAAATATAAAAGTCCTAAATAACAGGACTTAAAATATTGGAGGAAAAGATATGGAAAAGGAACATATTGTAGGAAAGAGCTTAAATCGTGTGGATGCAATTGAAAAAGTAACTGGACGGGCTAAATATGTAGATGATATGACAGATAAAAATGCATATGTAGTGAAGATTATTCATTCAACAATTGCACATGGGTTTGTAAAATCCATGGATATTGCAGAAGCAAAAAAAGTGGAAGGTGTTGTAAAGATTGTTACATGTTTTGATGTGCCAGACATTGAGTTTGGTACTGCAGGGCATCCTTATTCTACAGATCCTGCACATCAGGATGTGTGTGATAGAAAATTATTGAATACACATGTAAGATACTATGGTGACGACATTGCAGCTGTTGTTGCAGAAGATGAGGTCGCAGCTGCACAGGCAGCACGCCTTATCAAGATAGAGTATGAAGAACTTCCATTTGTGCTGGATGTTGAAGATGCATTAAAAGAGGATGCACCTTTGATTCATGATGAATATGAACATAACATATTAAAGCACACCTCCGTAAATAAAGGTAATTATGAAGAGGCACGTAAAGAGCCAGGGCTTATCAAAGTAGAAGGATGGTATGAAACACCTACAGTACAGCATTGTCATATTGAAAACTTTATCTGTAGTGCATACATGGAAAAGGGAAGGATGGTTGTTACATCATCTACACAGATTCCTCACATTGTACGAAGAGTTGTAGGTCAGGCACTTGGTATTCCGTGGGGAAAAGTAAGAGTAATCAAACCATACGTAGGAGGTGGATTTGGAAATAAACAGGATGTTCTTTATGAACCACTTTGTGCATACTTAAGCATGATTTTAGGAGGACGCCTTGTTAAACTCGAAAATACAAGAGAAGAAACTTTTGTAAGTAACCGTGTACGCCATGCTTTCAAGGCACATATTACATCTTACGTAAGACCAGACGGTACATTTGTTGCAAGAAAAATGGATCTTTATTCAAATCAGGGAGCTTATGCTTCTCATGGACATAGTGTAGTTGCAAAAGCTCTTGGTGCATTTCCGCAGCTTTATCCATGTGATAACGTAGAAGGAGATGCTTATACAGTTTATACAAACAGACCGGTAGCAGGTGCCATGAGAGGATATGGTATTCCTCAGTCTATGTTCATTTATGAATCTCATGCAGACGATATTGCAAAAGTTTTGGGAATGAATCCATATGAGTTCCGTTTCAAGACATTGATGCCAAAAGGATATACAGATCCATTCTCTAAGAACTGTAATCATGAGGATACATTCCGACAGGTTATGGAAAAAGGAGAAGCTTACATTCATTACCTTGATAAATATGAGAAATATAAAAATCAGACAGGAGATATTCGAAAAGGTGTTGGTCTTTCAGTGTTCTGGTATAATACAGGTGTATGGCCGATTTCATTAGAATCTTCTTCCTGTCGTATGGTGCTGAACCAGGATGGTTCTATACAGCTTCAGTTAGGTGAGACAGAAATCGGGCAGGGTGCTGATACGGCGTTTTCACAGATGGCGGCAGAAACACTTGGTGTTCCATTTGAAAATGTACATATTGTTTCTACACAGGATACAGATCTTACACCGTTTGGAACAGGTGCATATGCATCACGACAAACTTATATTGCAGGATTTGCAATTCATCAGACAGCTTCACTTATGAAAAATCATATCTTGGATGTTGCTGTTGAACTTACAAGACAAATGAAAAGCAATATGGATATTATAAATGGAAATGTAGTGCGAATCACAGATGGAAAAGTACTTATGAGTTTAGAGGAACTTGCTACAGAAAGATTGTACAGTCTTGAAAAGAGTGAACATATAACAGCAGAAAGCACTTATCAGATTAAAAATAATGCATACTCATTCGGATGTACATTTGCAGAAGTAGAAGTAGATATTCCTGCATGTAAAGTTGAACTTACAAACATTATCAATGTACACGATTGTGGTCGTCTTATCAATCCTAAGGTGGCACAGGCTCAGGTTCATGGTGGAATGAGTATGGGTATAGGATATGGGCTTACAGAAAAACTTATGTTTGATGAGCGTACAGGAAAACCATTAAATGATAACCTTCTTGATTACAAATTATCTACAATGATGGATCATCCACATCTGGAAGGACAGTTTATTGAAAATTATGAACCTACAAGTGCATATGGAACAAAAGCTTTGGGAGAACCACCTGCTTGTTCTGTGGCACCGGCAATCAGAAATGCTGTTCTAAATGCAACAGGAGTTGCTGTGGACGAGATTCCGTTGAATCCACATATCTTGTTCAAACGTTTTAAAGAAGAAGGATTAATCTAGGATAAAGGGAGTTTTAAGGAGGAGATATAGACATGTATGATATGAAAGCATTATATGAAGCAGAGAGTGTGTCTCATGCAGTACAGTTACTTATAGAGCATCCAGATGCAGATATTATTGCCGGAGGTAGTGATGTTCTAGTACAGATGCGTGAAGGAAGACGCGCAGGAAAAGAGCTTGTAAGTATTTATGGTCTGGACGAACTTCGTGGAGTGACGATGGAAGAGGATGGAACGATTCGTATTGGTTCTCTTACAAGTTTTTCACATATTACAAAAGATCCGATTATTCAGAAATATATCAATGTTCTTGGTGAAGCTGTTGACATGGTCGGTGGGCCACAGATCAGAAATATCGGTACAATAGGTGGTAATACATGTAATGGTGTTACATCAGCGGATTCTGCATCTACATTACATGCATGGGATGCTGTGGTTGAAATTGCAGGTCCAGAAGGGATTCGCAGGGAGTCTATTCATGATTTCTACATTAAGGCAAAAAAAGTAGATTTAAGACCAGGTGAATTACAGGTGGCAATTTTGATTCCAAGAGAATCTTATGAAGGATATTTTGGAAACTACATTAAATATGCAATGAGAAATGCAATGGATATTGCAACACTTGGATGTTCAGTAAATGTAAAACTTTCTGAAGATAAAAAAACATTAGAAGATGTCAGAGTTGCATATGGAGTTGCAGGTCCAGTTCCACTTCGTGCTACCCATGCAGAAGAAGTAGGACGTGGTGCAGGTGTGTGTGAAGAAACCTTTGATAAGGTTGCAGCAGCAGTACTTGAAGATATTTCCCCTCGTGATAGCTGGAGAGCAAGTAAAGCGTTCCGTGAGCATATTGCACAGGTTCTTTGTAAACGTGCATTAAAAGAATCAGTAAGACTTGCAGGAGGTGCGATCAATGAGTAAACAGTTTAAACAAATACATTGTACAATCAATGGAAAAGAAAGAGATGTAGTAGTTGATGTAAGAGCTTCTCTTACAGATCTTTTAAGAAATGATTTTACACTTACAAGTGTTAAAAAAGGCTGTGAAGTAGGAGAATGCGGTGCATGTACGGTACTGATCGACGGAGAAGCATTTAACTCTTGTATTTATCTTGCAGTATGGGCTGATGGAAAAGACATTCTTACTTTGGAAGGTCTTATGGGACCAAATGGAGAGCTTTCTGATATTCAGCAGGCGTTTATTGATGAAACAGCTGTACAGTGCGGATTCTGTATTCCAGGATTCATTATGAGTGCTTCGGAAGTACTTGCTTCAGGTAAATTATATACAAGAAAAGAACTTCGTAAACTGTTATCAGGCCATCTTTGTAGATGTACAGGATATGAAAATATTCTGAATGCAGTAGAAAAGACGATGTATAAACGTCTTGGATTAGAACTTCCGGATTATTTACAGGATCTTTCCGTTAAATAAATCTTAGAAACTTATAGAGCAGAAGCGTGTATTTATTACAAACTTCTGCTTTTTTATATTTTTAACGGATGAAAGCAAGGCAAAACCACAGAGTGAGAAAATTTAGTTTTAAATAATTGATTTTTTTCTTATATATACATTAAATTTCACGGGCTAGAGCATCTCTTGGTCAATTTCCGGAGAATTTTACGATGATTTTTGGTAGATCTCCAGTTATAATTGCTACATTAATTGCTATATTACTTAATGTGCTTCTCCCAGAGAAAAAAGTTAAGTGTAAAGATAAATCATAAAGTACTATGTTCAAAGAATTTATAATATAAAAGAAAAGCGAGGATAAATTTCATCCTCACTTTTTATATGAACACCTATCAAAATTATAACCGAATAAAACCAATACCTATCAAAATTATAACCGAATAAAACCGATACCTATCAAAATTATTTCGAAATTCTTGTGCCAGTTTTGCCAAGAATACCATCTTTTGCTTTTTCAAGCAGTGTAATAAGTGCCTGACGTCCTGGTTTAGATTCAGCAAATTCTACAGCGGCTTGAACTTTAGGTAGCATAGAACCAGGAGCAAAATGTCCCTCTTTCATATACTGTTTCGCTTCATCTACGGAAATATCATCAAGCCATTTTTCGTTCTCTTTTCCGTAGTTAATAGCTACTTTTTCTACAGCTGTAAGAATGATAAGAAAATCTGCATCCAGTTCACGTGCAAGCAAGCTGCTTGCAAAATCTTTATCGATAACAGAGCCGATTCCTTTTAATTTGTTGCCATCTCGATAAACAGGGATTCCGCCACCACCACAGGCAATAACAAGATCGCCAGCTTCGACCATAGAGCGAATTGTTCCAAGTTCAACAATCTCTTGTGGCTTTGGAGATGCAACTACACGACGATAACCACGTCCTGCGTCTTCTTTCATGATATAACCATTCTTTTTTGCAAGTTCATCAGCTTGTTCTTTTGTAAGAAATTTACCGATTGGTTTGGTAGGGGTTAAGAATGCCGGATCTTCTTTATCTACACGAACCTGTGTGATCATAGTCGCAACAGGAATATCTGTGATTCCGCGATTTAAAAGTTCTTCGCGCAGAGCATTCTGAAGATCATATCCGATATAAGCCTGGCTCATGGCAACACTTACAGAAAGTGGAATAGTAGGCTGTGTTGGATCTTCATGTTTAAGAGCCATCATTGCGTTGTTTACCATTCCAACTTGTGGGCCATTTCCATGGGCTACAACAACTTCACAGCCTTCTTCAATCAAATCTACGATAGCAGAAGCTGTAATCTTTACTGCTTCCATTTGTTCGGCGAGATTGCTTCCTAACGCATTTCCGCCAAGAGCAATGACAATACGTTTTTTATCTGCCATTTTTTGTCCCTCCAATATTATTTAAAGATGAAGATTATTTCCCAACGTATGCGATGGCTTCAACTTCACATAACACACCCTTTGGTAAGTCTTTTACAGCTACACAAGAACGTGCAGGATTTCCTACAAAATATTTGCCATAAACTGCATTAAAAGCAGCAAAATCGCCCATATCAGCAAGAAAACATGTTGTTTTTACAACATCTTTGAAATCTGCTCCCTGACTTTCAAGAAGGGCTGCAATATTTTTCATAACCTGTTCAGCCTGTTCTTCAATTGTTGTACCAACAACTTCACCTGTTTCAGCAGAAAGAGGAATAGCTCCTGAGAAGAAAGCAAGATCGTTTACTACGATTCCCTGAGAATAAGGTCCAATAGCTGCAGGTGCATTTTTTGTATTAACATATTTTAACATTTTAATTACCTCCGGATTGTAAATAGATTAAATATCGAGGAACTTGGCATAAAATGCCATTGTCCCTCTTGAAAACTAGTTTTAATGTTCTTATTTGAATACTCTAGGTGTTGATTTTTCTTCGAGTTTCTTTAAGATATCAGCTGGATCTGCAAATTTTGCAAGGAAAATCATAGCAGCAATGATGTATGGTTTGAAACTTGCTTCTTTGTAAAGTGGATCTCTGTAACGATCGAATACAGAAGCGTCAACTTCACCTTCTTCACAGCTTACACCAGTGATATCAGCTGGTAAGCAATGCATGTAAAGCGCTTTACCGTCTTTTGTTGTAGCCATAAGTTCTTCTGTACAAGCCCAGTCTTTATGGTTTGCATTTTGTGCAAGAAGTTCTTTTTCAAGAGCTGCGATGCCTTCTGTGTCACCGTTTCCGTAAAGTTCAGTACGTTTTTCCATAGCTGCAAATGGAGCCCAGCTCTTTGGATATACGATATCAGCATCTTTGAAGGCATCTGCCATATCGTTTGTTTTTCTGAAAGAACCGCCAGACTTTTTAGCGTTTTGGGCAGCAATTTCTTCAACCTCTGGGAAAACTTCATATCCTTCCGGATGAGCAAGAACAACATCCATACCAAAACGTGTCATAAGTCCGATGATTCCCTGTGGCACTGATAATGGTTTACCATAAGATGGAGAGTAAGCCCATGTCATAGCGATTTTTTTGCCCTTAAGGTTTTCAACACCGCCAAATTCATGGATAATATGAAGCATATCAGCCATAGCCTGTGTTGGGTGGTCGATGTCGCACTGGAGGTTTACAAGAGTTGGTTTCTGTTCAAGAATACCATCTTTGTTTCCCTGAGTTACAGCATCAACAACTTCATGCATGTATTTGTTTCCTTTTCCGATGTACATATCGTCACGGATACCAATAACATCAGCCATAAATGAAATCATGTTAGCTGTTTCACGAACTGTTTCACCATGAGCAACCTGAGATTTGCCTTCGTCAAGATCCTGAACTTCAAGACCTAAAAGGTTACATGCAGAAGCAAATGAAAAACGTGTACGTGTTGAGTTGTCACGGAATAAAGAAATTCCAAGTCCACTTTCAAACACTTTTGTAGAAATGTTGTTTTCTCTCATGTAACGAAGAGCATCAGCTACTGTAAATACAGCTTCGATTTCATCATCTGTCTTTTCCCATGTTAAGAAAAAGTCTCCGTTATACATATCTTTGAAGTTAAGAGAGTTCAGTTTATCAATATAATCCTGTAATGTTTTCAAAATAAAATCCTCCTGATTTTGCATAAAATTATTTTTTGGGATATTGGGGATCAGACCATGGCAATATCTGATCCCGGGTAAGTTAAAATCTGAAATAACTTTTTAATTATTTGCAGTAGATTGTTGGAAGTGCAGCATATACTGCAGCACAAACTACTAAATCCTGTTTCCATGTTTTTTCGTTTGGAGCGTGAGCCTGTGCTTCTGCACCAGGTCCAAAACCGATACAAGGGATTCCATTTCTACCCATGATAGAAACACCGTTTGTAGAGAATGTCCATTTGTCTGTTAATGGACGAGCTTTTCTCATTTCAACAGTTTCAGCTGTACCAATTCTTTCATCTCCGTAGAGTCCTTTGTAAGCTTCTTCAAGAGCTTTTGTTACAGCATGATCCTCTGGAATTACCCATGTTGGGAAGTAACATTCGATTGGGTATACACATCCAGTATAAGAAGGACGATCATAGTTATACATAGATACTGTAACATCATCGCCATATTTCTGTACGCTAGGAAGTGCACGAATTTCATCTAAACAGCTTTCCCATGTTTCACCAGCTGTCATACGACGGTCAAGTGATACAGCACAAGAGTCAGCTACAGCACAACGGCTTGGTGATGTGTAGAAGATCTGAGAAGTTGTAACAGTACCTCTTCCAAGGAAGTTTGCTTCCTTCCATTCCGGATTGTATTTCTCGTCAAGCATTTTAACGAGACCTTTGATCTGTGTATCATCAGCAGCGTCGTTTTCATTAAGAGCACGAACATCCTGAAGAATATCAGCCATTTTGTAAATTGCATTATCTCCACGTTCTGGAGCAGAACCATGGCAAGAAACGCCTTTAACATCGATACGAATTTCCATACGTCCACGCTGTCCACGGTAGATACCACCATCTGTTGGTTCTGTAGATACAACAAATTCTGGACGAACATTATCTTCGTTGATGATGTACTGCCAGCAAAGACCATCACAGTCTTCTTCCTGAACTGTTCCTGTAACTAATACTGTGTATTTGTCACTAAGAAGTCCAAGATCTTTCATGATTTTTGCACCATACACTGCAGATACGATACCACCACACTGGTCAGATGTTCCACGTCCACCAATTTCTTCGTCTGATTCAAATCCATCGTATGGATCAAAATTCCAATTGTCTATGTTTCCGATACCAACTGTATCGATGTGAGCATCGAATCCGATAAGTTTTTCACCAGTTCCCATATATCCAAGAACATTACCCTGTGGATCAATTTCAACTTTATCAAAGTCAAGTTTTCTCATTTCTTCTGCAATACGATTGATGTGAGCTTTTTCATCACAGCTTTCACCAGGGAATTTTACGATGTCACGTAAGAATTTTGTCATGTCTGCTTCATAATTTTTTGCAGCTTCTTTGATTTTGTTAAAATCCATAATAATTTCTCCTTTTTAGAATTTAATGTTTTATTTATTTTAAGTTCAAATAAATTTGTTACTTAACGATCATTTCCGTCCCATACGATTGATTTATATCTGTCAGGATCAGTATCTCCTTCTGTGGAGAAGAGAAGCACTTTAGAATTTTCATCAAGTCCTAGATGTTCTCTTAATTCTTTGTACTCATCCATAAGCATGATACATGCAAGTGTACCAAATGGAGCTGCACCTGATTCACCAGATGTAATAGCAGGATCACCTTTGATTGGAGCTGCGAGCATTCTCATACCTTTTGCAGCAACCCAGTCAGGTGTTGCAATAAATGTATCAACGTGGTTCTTTAAGATATCCCAAGAAATTGTGTTAGGTTCTCCACATGCAAGACCAGCCATGATTGTTACCATATCTCCACCTACGAACTGAATGCTTCCATCACCTACGGTAGCACCTTTATAAAGACATGCAGCAGGTTCAGCCTCAACAACAACAACTTTCGGTGGATTCTCAGGGTAACGATTAGCAAAGTAACCCTGAACAGCTCCAGCCAGTGAACCAACACCTGCCTGAATAAACACGTGTGTAGGTCTGTCACAACCATAGTCGTTTTGTAACTGTTCATTAGCTTCCATAGCCATTGTTCCATATCCTTGCATGATCCATGCAGGGATTTCTTCGTAACCTTCCCAAGCTGTATCCTGAACCATGATACCGTGTTCTGTTTTTTCAGCCATTGCATTAGCCATACGAACACATTCGTCGTAATTCACTTCTTCAATAGTAGCCTGAGCATTTTCAGCGAGGATGTTATTAAGACGTGTCTGTGTAGAGCCCTTAGGCATAAGAACAACAGATTTCTGTCCGAGTTTATTAGCAGCCCATGCAACACCACGTCCATGATTTCCATCTGTAGCAGTGAAGAATGTAGCCTGACCAAATTCTTCTTTTAATTCTTTAGATGTTAATACTTCGTATGGAAGTTCGCTGACATCTTTACCTATCTCCTTAGCAATGTAACGAGCCATTGCAAATGAACCACCAAGTACTTTAAAAGCATTTAAACCAAATCTATAAGATTCATCTTTTACATATACTTCTTTAAGACCTAACAGATTAGCCATCTTTTCAAGTTTTGTAAGTG
>RCNI01000819.1_pt1 | contig 18192 bp, 19 predicted proteins | sample 2041151 | NCBI WGS metagenome assembly RCNI01 (sample SAMN09708214, study PRJNA481090) | feces metagenome | isolation source: feces | place: Antarctica: Albino Rookery | reverse complement strand
TTGCATAAGGTCACAATGGCAACGCCAACACAATCGAATGCGCGTAAGCCATATCATCAATTGTCTTCCTGTTTTATTGACACAGTACCAGATAGTCTTGATGGCATTTATCATTCCGTGAGTCAATTTGCCCAAGTATCGAAGTATGGTGGTGGAATGGGTATGTACCTTGGTAAGGTGCGTTCCCGTGGAGGTTCCATTCGTGGCTTTGAAGGTGCTAGTGGTGGTGTCATACGATGGATTCGTGTCATCAATGATACAGCCGTTGCGGTTGACCAATTAGGTGTAAGACAAGGTGCTGTTGCGGTGTATTTGGATGTATGGCATAAGGATTTACCAGAGTTCTTACAGCTTCGTACAAACAACGGGGATGACCGTATGAAGGCACACGATGTCTTCCCAGCGGTATGTTATCCAGATTTGTTCTGGAAGATGGCCAAGGAAGATTTGAATCAGAATTGGTATCTATTAGATCCACATGATGTCTTAATGATTAAGGGTTACTCCTTAGAAGATTACTATGGCGAAGAATGGGAGAAGAGATACTTTGATTGTGTCCATGACAATCGTATTTCGAAGCGTGTTCTTGTGTTGAAGGAAGTGGTTCGTTTGATTTTAAGATCAGCGGTAGAAACAGGTACACCATTTGCCTTTAACCGTGATATTGTCAATCGTGCCAATCCAAATAAGCACAATGGTATGATTTATTGTTCAAACCTATGTACCGAAATTGCCCAGAATATGTCTTCGACAGAGTTTGTAAGTGAAACCGTTGAGACAAAGGATGGCGATAAGGTGATTGTGACTACGACGAAGCCTGGAGATTATGTAGTATGTAATCTTGCAAGTATTTGTTTAGGAAATGTCGATGTGAAGAATCATGAAGAGATTGAAGATTTGACGGATTCCTTAGTACGTGCGTTGGATAATGTCATTGATTTAAACTTCTATCCAATTCCAAATGCACAAGTTACAAACCAAAAGTATCGTGCGGTTGGTTTAGGTGTCAGTGGGTACCACCATATGCTAGCGAAGAATGGCATTATGTGGGAAAGTGAAGAACACTTGAAGTTTGTCGATGAAGTGTTTGAAGAAATCAACTATGCAGCGATTAAGGCGTCTTGTAAGCTTGCAAAGGAACGTGGAACGTATCAGTTCTATGAAGGTAGTGAGTGGCAAAGTGGAATGTACTTTGATCGTCGTGACTATGTAAGTGATAAGTGGGTTGAACTAAAGAAGGACGTTATGGAACATGGGGTTCGTAATGCGTACTTATTAGCGACTGCACCAACGTCGAGTACTTCTATCTTGATTGGTACAAGTGCTGGTTTAGATCCGATTATGAATCGTTACTTCTTAGAAGAAAAGAAGGGTGCAATCTTACCGCGTGTAGCACCAGACTTATCGAGTAAGACTTGGTGGTACTATAAGAATGCCCATTCGATTGATCAAACATGGTCTGTAAAGGCTGCAGGTGTTCGTCAGCGTCATATTGACCAAGCACAGTCGGTGAACTTCTGGATTACGAATGAATACAAGATGTCTGAGTTATTGAACTTGTATATTCTTGCCTTTGAATCGGGTGTAAAGACGGTATACTATGTACGGTCGAAGTCCTTAGAAGTTGAGTCTTGTGAAAGCTGTTCGGCATAAAGGGGTGTAAGTATGGAAAATGTAATTAATCGTCGTCCATTGTTTAATCCAGATGGGGACATTGATGTAAGAAATCGTCGTATGATTAACTTTAATACGACGAATATGAATGACTTTAATAACTTAAAGTATGATTGGTGTAGTGATTGGTATCGTCAGGCGATGAATAATTTCTGGGTGCCAGAAGAAATCAATATGAACCAGGATAAGAGTGATTATCCAAAGCTTAGTAAGCCAGAACGTACGGCGTATGATAAGGTGTTGAGTTTCTTAGTGTTCTTAGATTCCTTGCAATCGGCGAACTTGCCAAATATTTCAAGTTATGTAACGGCGAATGAAGTGAATCTTTGTTTGTCGATTCAAACCTTCCAAGAATGTATTCATTCACAATCCTATTCGTATATGATTGATACGATCTGTAATCCAGATGAACGAAATGAAATCATTTACCAATGGAAAGATGATGAACATTTGTTGAAGCGTAACAAGTTCATTGGGGATTTATACAATGAATTCCTTGAGAAACAAGATAAACAAACCTTCTTGCGTGTATGTATTGCCAATTACATTTTGGAAGGGGTGTACTTCTATTCGGGCTTTATGTTCTTCTACAATCTTGCAAGAAATGGCAAGATGCCTGGTTCTGCCCAAGAGATTCGTTATATCAACCGTGATGAGAACACGCATTTGTGGTTGTTTAGAGAAATCTTGTTAGAACTTCAAAAGGAAGAGCCAGAACTATTTACCGAAGAAAACAATCAGATGATTCGCGATATGATTGACGAAGGGGTTCGTCAGGAAATTGAGTGGGGTCAATATGTTATTGGGAACCAATTGCCTGGATTGAATGAGCGCATGGTGGAAGATTACATTAAGTATCTTGGAAATATGCGTTGCCAAGGGCTTGGCTTAGGGGTTCTTTATGAAGGTTATGAAGATGAACCTGAGAATATGGCTTGGGTAAGTGAGTATTCCAATGCGAACATGGTAAAAACCGACTTCTTTGAAGCAAGATCTACCGCTTACGCAAAGATTACTGCAATTGAAGACGATCTATAAGATAGCAAAAGACTAGATGTTAAATGTCTAGTCTTTTTTTGTATACAAAAAGACCAACCGTAGAGGTTGATCTTGTTTTGTTTATAAGTGCCAAATATCGCGGTTGTATTCTTCGATTGTACGGTCACTTGAGAAGTAACCAGCACGAGCGATATTACTGATCATCATACGTGTCCATTTTGCACGGTCACAGTAATCATAGATGGCTGTTTCTTTGGCGCTGCAGTATGCGTCTAAGTCTAGAAGGGTCATGAACCAGTCTTTGTTCATTAAGTTATCTTGTAGGCTTGATAGCATTTCCTTATCACCGATTGCAAGGAGTGCATCGCTTGTGATGAAGTCAATGCAACGACGAATGGTTTCGTGGTTGTTGTAGTAGTCACGGGCATGGTAGCCATTTGTGTTGTACAAGTGGATGACATGGTCACTGGATGCACCGAAGGAATAGATGTTGTGCATTCCAACTAAGTCACGAATTTCAACGTTTGCACCATCGTTTGTACCAAGTGTTACAGCACCATTAAGCATGAACTTCATATTTCCTGTTCCACTTGCTTCTTTTGAGGCTAGGGAAATTTGTTCGGAAATATCACATGCTGGGATGAGTACTTCGGCTTTGGCGATGTTGTAGTTTTCAATCATAACAACCTTGAGGTACTTGTTTACGTCTTCATCGTTGTTGATGAGTTCTTGAAGACATAGAATCAAGTGAATGACATTTTGTGCCATGTAGTAAGCAGGTGCTGCTTTTCCACCGAAGATCACTGTGATTGGACGTGGTGGAAGTTGGCCGCTCTTGATACGTAGGTATTCCCAAATGACATATAGGGCATTCATTTGTTGGCGCTTGTATTCATGCATACGCTTTACTTGAATGCAGTAAATGGAATTTGGATCGATTTCAATGCCTTGCTTTTCTTTGATGAATTGAGCAAGTTTTACTTTGTTGTTGTACTTAATACGGTCTAAGTGGTTTAGTACACCTTCATCGTTGTAGAACCACATTAAGCGTTCTAGTTCCATTGCATTGTGTTTCCAGTCATCACCGATTAACTTTGTGATTAAGGCTGCGAGTTCTGGGTTACAGTGCATCAACCATCTTCTGAATGTAATACCGTTTGTCTTGTTGTTAAACTTCCAAGGTGCGATATTGAAGAATGGACGAAGTTCTTGGTTTTTTAGAATTTCTGTATGCAAGGCAGCTACACCGTTGATGGAGTGGCTGTAGTGCATGTCCATGCGTGCCATGTGGACACGGTGGTCTTGGTCAATGATGTTTAGGTTATGGTCATCGTGGTATGCACATACTGCCGCATAGTCAAGACCAGCAATAATAGGCATTAACTGTGGTACGACTTCCATGAGGTATTCCATTGGCCATTTTTCTAACGCTTCGGCTAGGATTGTATGGTTTGTATAGGCACATACTTCCGATACGATATTCGCAGCTTCCTTAAGTGTCATTCCTTCTAGCATTAATAGACGAATTAATTCTGGGATGACTAAGGAAGGGTGGGTATCGTTGATTTGGATTGCAACATGTTGTGCTAAATCTCTTAAATCATTTCCTAAACGCTTTTGTTCGGCAAGGATTAATTGCGCAGCGTTTGAGACCATGAAGTATTGTTGGTAAATACGTAGTAATTGTCCATCACGATCGGAGTCATCTGGATATAGGAAAAGGGTTAGGTTCTTTTCAATATCGGTTTTATCGAAGTTGATGCCGTCTGTTACGATGGATTCATCGATGGTGTCTAAATCGAATAGGCGTAATGTGTTACGTCCTTTTTCGTATCCGACAACATCAAGGTTCCACATTCTTGATTTGTATGTCTTACCACCTAGTTGTACGTCAAATGTAACGTCTGTTTTACGTAGGCAGTTTGGTTCTTGAAGCCAAGCATCTGGTACTTCGTATTGTTTGTGGTCTTTGAATGTTTGTTTGAATAGACCATAGTGGTAACGTAGACCAATCCCATCTCCGTTTAGATCAAGGGTTGCGATGGAGTCTAAGAAACATGCGGCAAGTCTTCCAAGTCCACCGTTTCCTAGGGATGGTTCTTGTTCGTAGGATTCTACTTTGGCTAAGCTCTTTCCGTTTTTTTCGAAGAGTTCGTTTAGTTCATCGTAGATGCCTAGGTTAATTAGGTTTTTACCTAATTGTTTACCGACTAAGAATTCGGCACTGATATAGTATAGCTTTTTCTTACCATCGGTAAGTGGACGCGCATCGGTTAAGTCTTTTACAAGTGCTAGTGTAGCGGCGTAAAGTTCTTCACGGCTTGCGTCTTTGATTGGTTTGCTAAGCTTTTTTAGCAAGAGTTTTTCTAATTCCATTTTATTCCTCCAATGTGAATCTGATGATGAAACTGATTCGCAAATAATTGCGTATTACTCGTTAATTTTACAATGTTGGTGCTTTTGTGTAAAGGTTTCCACTCTTTTGTAATCCCTTGCATAAGGAAATGTAGTGATAGTAGAAGTTGTAATGATAAATCGAATGGATGTTTTGGGCATTAAAATAGGTAGTTTTACATTCTTATAGTACATTATGCTTGGAAACTATGATTAAGGCTTTCACAAATTCAAATTCCGTGTATGATTAATGCATTGAAGGAGAATGAATATGTTTTTTGTTGAAGTTTTAAAATCCATTGTATTCGGGATTGTACAAGGTATTACAGAATGGTTGCCGATTAGTTCGACGGGCCATTTGATTCTGATGAATACGATTATGCCGATGCATGTCTTTGAAGATGTGGCTGTGAATACAGCGTTTTGGGACATGTACAAGGTTGTGATTCAGTTTGGATCCATTCTTGCGGTATTGTTGTTGTACTTCCAACGCTTAAATCCATTTTCAAAAGAAAAGTCCGAGAAACAAAGAAATCGGACGTATCGTTTGTGGGTGAAGATTATTATTGCGACAATTCCAGCGGGGATTGCTGGGTTCTTCTTAGATGATTTGATTGATGCGAAATTATCAACACCACTTGTGATTGCAATTACGCTTATTTTATATGGTGTATTGTTTATTTGGATTGAAAATAGAGAAGCGAATGTGACAACGACTTCGATTGAGTCAATGGACTATAAGAAGGCTTGTAAGATTGGTTGTTTCCAGGCATTGGCATTGATTCCTGGGACATCGCGTAGTGGTAGTACGATCTTAGGGTCGGTATTGCTTGGATGTTCAAGAGGAACAGCGACGGAGTTTAGCTTCTTTATGGCGATTCCTGTGATGTTTGGAGCTTCGTTATTAAAGCTTATTAAGATGGCAAAAATGGATATTGTGATTGGCTTTCAAGGGTGGTTTATTCTACTTGTTGGAATGGTAGTTGCCTTTGTGGTATCGGTGATTGTAATCCGTAGTTTCCTAAAATATATCCGCAAGCACGATTTTAAGATTTTTGGAATTTACCGCATTATCTTAGGTATTTTACTTCTTGTATTAACCTTTGTTGGAGTGATTCCTAGTGGCATTGTTGGATAATCGATAAAGATTGGAGAAAAACGATGATCAATGAAACCGTATCGCTTTTAGGGATTTTCCTAGAAGGACTACTTGCTTTCTTCTCACCATGTGTGTTACCGCTGATTCCGTTGTACATTGGCTATTTATCAGTGGATGCAAGTTCTCTTGGGGATGATAAAAAGAAGGCTCGTACACAAACGACAATCGCAACACTATGCTTTGTATTAGGCATTGGTATGGTGTTTGTAATTACGGCTTTAGGTGTGGATGTCTTTGCGACATTCTTTAAGAAAAATGAAGTGACATTTAAAATTGTTGGCGGCATTTTGTTAGTAGTGTTTGGTTTATTCTCACTGGATGTGATTCAGCTTCCTTGGTTGAATCAAGAACGTCGTATGAATATGCCTCAAAAGGGGAATAAGAAGTATTTGAATGCCTTCTTAATGGGCTTTGCCTTCTCCTTTGCTTGGTCTCCATGTGTTGGACCAATGCTTGCAAGTGCGTTAGTACTAGCCGCAAATGCTTCAACAAGAATGATGAGTTATGCCTATATTGCAAGCTTTGCATGTGGGTTTATGATTATGTTTGTATTGCTTGGTTTGTTTACCGAAGAAGTGCTTCAATGGATCAAGAAGAAACAACATGTTGTTGTGTACACAAAGATGGTTGGTGGCTTGCTGATTCTTGTGATGGGTGGCTTTATGTTAATGAATGGCTTTAAGCAAGTTCAAAATACAAATGTTGCTAAGGTAAGTGAAGAAACACAAGAAGAAGTCAGTGTTACAAATGAACAGAATGTTATGACAACAAGTGAGATTGACTTTACGCTTATGAATGCTGAAGGAGAAGAAATTACGCTTTCTTCCTTAACGGGTAAGAATGTGATTATTAACTTCTTTGGGACTTGGTGTCCTTACTGCATGCAAGAGATGCCTGAGCTTCAAAGTGTGAAAGACAACAATGAGGACTTTGTAGTGCTTCTTGTGAATATGCCTGACAATGGTAGAGAAGGTAGTATTGAAAGCGTTGAGAAGAAGATGAAGGACGCTGGATACGATATGGAAATTGTCTACGATTTAGATGGGGCAGTGACAGCGAAATTTGGTGTTCGTGGATTCCCTTCGTCATACTTTGTGAATACGAATGGGGAGTATGTAACATACACACCAGGTTATGTTCCACCGAATAAGTGGGAAGAGTTGTTAGAGCTTGTTCGTACTAGTGTGAATCGATAAGGTTTAGAAGTTGGTTAATGAGAGTTAATCAACTTTTTTTGTTGGAATTGTATTTTGTTAAATTAACCTGTTGGTTGTTGTTAAAAAGAATGGTATTCTTTTATGGTATAGAAAGAAGAGAAGTAGATGACAGATAAAATTATTGTTTTAGATTTTGGTAGTCAATATAACCAATTAATTTCACGTCGTATTCGTGAATTCGGTGTGTATAGTGAATTACATCCAGGAGATACATCTTTAGAAGATATTCTTGCCATGCAAGATGTTCGTGGGATTGTGTTCTCTGGTGGTCCAAATAGTGTATATGAAGATGGAGCACCAAAGTGTGATCCAGCGATCTTTACGTGTGGGTTGCCTATTTTAGGAATTTGTTATGGAATGCAGATGACGCATTACATGAATGATGGTGTTGTATCACCAAGTGATAAGAAGGAATATGGTCGTGCTGAGATTGAAGTAGATACGACTTCCTTGTTGTTTAAGGGGCTTCCTGAAAAGCAGATTTGTTGGATGAGCCATGGGGATCAAGTTTCCACATTAGCACCTGGCTTTAAGAGTGTAGCAAGTTCTGCGACTTGTCCATTTGCGGCTTCGGCAAATGATGAGAAGAAGATTTATACATTGCAATTCCATCCAGAAGTTCGTAACTCGGAATATGGATTGGATATTCTTCGTAACTTTGTCTTTGAGATTTGTAAGGCAGATGCGAATTGGTCGATGAAGAACTTTATTGATCAACAAGTGGAAGAAATTCGTAACCAAGTAAAGGATGACAAGGTGTTACTTGCATTGTCTGGTGGGGTGGATTCTTCGGTTGTGGCGGCTTTGTTGCACAAGGCAATTGGTAAGAATTTGTATTGTATGTTTATTGACCATGGTCTTCTTCGTAAGGGCGAAGCAGAATCGGTTATGGAAACATTTGCGAAGAATATGAATTTGAATCTTACAAAGATTGATGCAAGTGCTCGTTTCTTGGGTGCTTTGAAGGGTGTAAGTGACCCAGAACAAAAGCGTAAGATTATTGGAAATGAATTCATTTATACCTTCCGTGATGAAGTAGAGAAGCTATTGAGTGGTACGGATATTAAGTGGTTAGCGCAAGGAACGTTGTATACGGATGTCATTGAATCAGGAACAAAGACTGCGCAAACGATTAAGTCTCACCACAATGTAGGTGGTTTACCAAAGGATATGAAGTTCAAGTTGATTGAACCGTTGAATATGTTGTTTAAGGATGAAGTTCGTGCCTTGGGTATTGAATTAGGACTTCCGGAAGAAATGGTTTGGCGTCAGCCATTCCCAGGACCAGGTCTTGGTATTCGTGTACTTGGTGAAATTACGGAAGAACGTCTTGAGATTGTTCGTGAATCCGATGCAATCTTGCGTGAAGAAGTTCGTTTAGCACACTTAGAACGTGAGATTTGGCAGTACTTTACATGCCTACCAAACATTCGTTCCGTTGGAGTTATGGGGGATCAAAGAACCTATGATTATACGGTTGTGATTCGTGCAGTTACTTCGATTGATGGTATGTCTGCAGACTGGGCTCGTATTCCATTTGATGTCTTAGATAAGATTTCAACGCGTATCGTAAATGAAGTAAAGCATGTAAATCGTGTAGCGTTAGATATTACGTCTAAGCCACCTGGAACCATTGAATGGGAATAGTAGAAACGAATACGTTACTGCTGTATCTTAATGGTCAATGTCATTAACTTAAGATGGTATAAAGATGTGAATTCGGAATTCCAACTCTTTGAAAGGAGTGGGATTCCGATTTTTTATTTAGATTTATGGAATTTACCGTTGTTGCATTTTCTTAGAATAATGTGGAAACTGTGAAACAGTAAATGAAGAATATGGAATTGATATAGCAATTGAGATTGATAAAGCAGTCAAGAGAGGAGAAAGAGAAAGCACGATTGAAAAGCTACAGGCCTACCAAAAAATGGTTGATCAAGACAAGAAACGTAAGCAAGCAACAAGACAAAAGAAGATAGAAGAACAATCAAAATAGATGTTTGTCTGGCATTTGAAAGTGGGTAAGAATATAATAAACTTACAAGAAAAAACAGCTTGATTATAAGGATTTGGAGGTTTTTGAAATGCTAACAAGAGAAGAAATGATTGAAGAACTGAAGAAGGCTCATGAAGATAAGACTTATATTTTCTATCATGGCACAGACTTTGAAAACTGGTCAGATGAAAAGGTTCAAAGCAAATACATGGATATGAGAAACTACCTGTCAGACGCTAGAACTCACACGGATTGGTAAAGGAGGATCTTGTATGAAAAAGGTCGGGAACGTGTTTAAATATATAGGTATTACTCTGTTGAGTTTGATTATCGTAATTTTTATTCTAAGGTTTGTTAATGGTAAGATGACAACAAGACTTAGTGAAGTGAAACCTTCTAGTCTTGACGCTATCGAATATATGTCTGGTTTTGATTGGCAAAATTATGAGAAGAGTAATTTGAAAAATACCGGCATTTCAATAATTGATAGTGGTAAGGTGCAAGGCTATCACTTTAAGCCAAAAGATGAAAATAGTAAGGGAGCTATTATTATTTTTAGTGGTTCTGATGAAGGAACTGATACTTTACATTCCGTCTTACTCTCAGAAAATGGATATGATGTATATGCTATGAAATTTTTTGGAGCAAAAAATCAAAATAAGGAACTTGTAGAAGTAGACTTAGAAATTTTTGAAGATATTTTAGACTACATAAAATCAGAAAATAGAAATGTACAAAAGGTTAGCATACTTGGTAGTGGTAAAGGTTCTGAATTATCCCTGTTGCTTGAAAACTATTATTCTGATGACATAGATAAAGTTATCTTATTTGCTCCTTCTTCCTATGTATGGCAAGGTTTATCAAAAGATAGGAGTATCGTTAAATCATCATGGAAATTTGATGGTGAGCCCTTGAAATTTTTATCGTTCAGGGACTCTAGTCCATTAGCTTTAATGAAATTTGGGATAAACTCACTTGTAAATAAGCCTTATGAATTTAGAATTTTTTACGATTCCATTTTAGATGGCAATTTAATGGCTTATGAGTGTAATATTCCAATGGATCATATTAACTCAAAGATCCTAATTTTTGCAGGTGGAAAAGACAAAGTGTGGGATTCCACTAAAATGGGTGGATTCATTAAAGCAACTTTACAGGATAAGGTAGAGTTTTATACTTATGAAGATGCAGGTCATGTATTTTACGGCCCTTCCGTATTTGCAAATATGAGAACTGGAGGTGAATATGAGGCGAATCTTGAGGCATTAATTGATAGTAATAAAAAATTGTTAGACTTTATGGAAAAATAGATAACCATAGATAAAAACTTAATACAAAACATATTTAGCGGTTAGGATAATCTACTTACAGATTTATCTTAGCCGCTTTTTTGTTACTCAAAATCTGAAAGGAGGTGAGAGCAATGATTAACAAAGAAGTTGTACAAGAGGCAGCAAAAAGCGTGAAGGAAGGTATTATCATGGCGATGAAGATTACCAAGGCACAACGTCAACTAGAACAAGCCATCAAGGAAAAGATGTCAACTCATCTTGATAGTGTTACTAAGGGATTGAATACAGTAGTTACTGGAAATGAAGTGAAACTAAAAGACCTTTACGAAAAAGGGCAATTAGAATCCATCACACTTGATGATAAGAAGGATCTACGGTCACTTAAAAAAGAACTAAATCGAAATGGAGTCAAGTTCTCAGTAATGAAGGATAAGGCAAGTGGTGATTACGTTGTATTCTTTCAAGCCAATTCAAGAAAGATATTAAATCAGGCTTTCAAAAATGCCCTTGCGACTGAAGAACGAAAGCGACCGTCAACCTTAAAGACACTAGCTACCTACAAAGAGTAAGTGGCTAAGACACAAAATCAAGATACGACAAGGAAGAAACAAAGTAAGCGTCAAATAGAAGACATATTAAAAAGCGAGCAGTCACAGTGTATACTCACTCTGTAATTAGCTCGCTTTTGAGTTCTATTGGTAATGTCTTTGAATATGGTAATACTTCACTTATTACTTGATCACTCATTCCGTCAGTCATAAATCGAGTTAGTACATAGGTTAAGTATTTATCTGGATCTAAGCCATTTAGCATTGCGGTTTGGACGATTGAGAACTGGATCGCGCTCGCCTTTGCTCCACGTTCTGTATTTGAGAATAAGAAGTTCTTTCTTGCGATGACAAAAGGTTTTACGAATCTCTCTGCTCGGTTATTGCTGAGCTCGTACCTTGGGTCCAGAAGATAGTTTCTTATTTCTTGTTCTAGATCTAATGCATAGCTGATTGCAGTAGCCATCTTACCTTTTTTGGAATACTGACCGCTGAGTTCTTTGAGGTATAGGAAAAACTCATCCATCTGTTTTTGCAAACTGACTTCCTTCATTTCTTTTCGTTCTTCTAAATCGATTGTGTCGGTATCTTCGTTGAACATCTGCTGGATCATTTGCGTTATTCTCAATGTATCGTGAAGCGCTGGATTTTCTTTAAGAATCTGAATTTTCTTATCTATATCCTCTTCAGCCATATATTGATTGTGCTTCTGATTTGTAATCTACGCCTCGTAGAACTTACGTCTTACATGTGCCATACAAGCAATGTTCTCGAAATCGTTTCCTCGGTATGCCTTGTATCCATCGCTGTGTACAGCTCCTTTAAAGGATTCTCCCAGGATCGTTTGCACGTTTTCATGCTTACGTGTTTTGCAATAGTACGCTAGACCGATTTGGTTCTCTTCGTACTTACCGCTTTGAGCCACCCACATGTACGATTTACTTCTTTTTTCCTGTTTGTTTTCAAGCACGGTCAAGGTTGTTTCGTCCATATGGATTACATCCTGATTCACGAGGTCTTCATGCATTCGATTGTAAAGAGCTTCTAAATAGAACTCTGTCACATTCAAAGCCCAATATGACATGTTTTGACGCGTGATAGGAACACCTTTCGCTTGTCTATATAATGGTATTCCTAATGCAAACTTATTGGAAATGACGTTTGCTACAAGGCTTGGAGTAGCTACACTTCCTGAAATCAGACGAGGAGGCTGTGCTGGTGAAATTAGTTTGAGGGTATCGTTGTCCTTCGAACATAGAGGGCAGTGGTATTGACGAATGATATGTCTAATTTTCTTAACTTTAACAAACTCAAGTTCAATTTCAACATATTCCTTCGGTTTAAGTTGAACCAACTTACCGCCGCATTCAGGGCATACGAAATCCTCGAGATCGTGAATCACAATCTCTTCTGGTAGGTTATTGAAAGCTGATTCTTGCTTCTTTTTCTTCTTAGCTAGATTCTTCTTCTTTGTTTTAGTTTTTGGTTGTTCTTCGGAATCACCTTGAAGATGGTCCTTTAACTCCGCTTCGGTAGACAGATCGGCGATAGTTTCCATTTCATTGAACAGTTGCTTGATTTCTGCAATTTGCATCTTTTCGGATTTATCTGAAAAGATTATTCGTCGCAATAACAAATTTTGTTCAGTTAAATGGGTCACGAAATCATTCATGCCCAAAGCGTAGGCAAGTATGCCTTCTTTGTCCAGGTTCACGAGAATTTCTTTTTCTTGTATAGTCATTTTCTTCATGTCTAAATTATACGATAGTACACTACAAAAAGATAGCTTAAATTGCATTATTAAGCCATCTTTTTTATTTTATACATACATCGGTTTACTGTCTTTGAAGGCCTTCTTTTGGTCGATTGAAAGACCCTCGAGAAGCCACCTAAGTTGTTGATTTGTAATCGATAGAGCTTCACCATCTTGAGATTTTAGCCACTTGAATTTTCCTTCTTCAAGGCGTTTGTACAAGAGCCAGAAGCCACTTCCATCCCAATAGAGACACTTCAACTTGTCACGAGTTCGATTACAGAAGATGAACAATGTCTTATCGAAAGGATCTAGATGATAAACATCTTGGATGGTACTTGCGTATCCATCGATACCTTTACGAAGATCCGTAACGCCTTTAACTAAATAGATCTTATTGATTTCTTCAAAGTTAAGCATTTTGGCAACTCCTGATCAACTTGTTCAAGAGCTCTTCTGATATGTCTGCGTTTACCTGCAACTGAACATTGTTAACCACAATCACTTCCGATTGGTGTTTCGTATGTTCGCAGATCTCAGCTTCTATCACAACTGGAACGAGTTCAAATTCATTGGGTTTGTGACGTGATTTCTCTTCCTCGAAACACTTCTTCATTTTGTAGTAATAGCTTACCGGTATTCCGTTTTGAATGCAGAATTCGTTGTTTGTACCAGTGAAGTTCTCGCGTTTCTTAAAAATCGCTTCCCATTTTTCTTTGGTTTTACGGTACATAAAAACCTACCTCCTCGATAATTTGTGGATAAATTATCGTTTGAAAATAGGTTTATTTAAATATGTCTTCTATTTGACGCTTACGAAACTGTCATCAAAGGAATCCTATCTTTCACATTCTAGTGTGTAGGGAGTTGCCGGTTTTTTGTAAAACTCTTAAGTTGATGCTATATTGTCATGAATAGACGATAAAGAACCTTTCAAAAATACAGAATCGGATTTACAATAGTAAATACCATTACTGATCGTGTAAGGATTGGACAATGAAGGAGGAGAAATAATGTTTAGTGCTGATAGGATGAAACAATTATTGGTTGAAGCATATCAAGCGGGATTGGATTCTGATTATGCTTTCCTAAATAAGATTGATGAGATCATGGAACTTCTTCAATCAACAGAAGATATTGAGAATTTTGCAAAGTACATGGAAGATATGACATACAAAGAATATTTTATATTTACAGGTTTTGTGGATGATATTGATGCAAAGTATGTTACCAAGAACTTTGTTGTGGCTTTAAGAAACCTATTAGACAAATACCAAGTAGATATACCTGAGGTAGAAAGAGAATCAAGAATTGAGAATGAGATGCTTCGGTATTTTGAAGAAGAGCTTGCCAATAAAGAAAAAGAGAAGAACTAAATCATCGTGAAATACTTTTCGAGTGTTTTGATCTAATCACTAATGGTATGTGGAAAAGTGTTAAAGTGGGCGTTATGACAGGGAATAGAGGTGTTCTTGATAGTGTATTTCCAAGTTATGATTAACCAACGAAAAAACGAAGGAGGAAGAAATGATGTTCAGTGATGACAAAATGAAGCAACTGTTAGCTGAAGGATATCAAGCGGCATGGCATTCGGATTATGCTTTCCTAAATAAGATAGATGAGATCGTGGAACTTCTTCAATCGACAGAAGATATTGATCATTTTGCAAAGTATATGGAAGATATGACATACAAAGAATATTTTGTATTTACAGGTTTTGTGGATGATATAGATGGAAAGTATGTCACCAAGAATTTTGTTGAGGCTTTTAAAAAACTATTACAAAAATACCAAGTAGATATACCTGAGAAAAAAAGAGAATCTGAAATTGAGACTAAGATGCTTCGGTATTTTGAAGAAGAGCTTGCCAATAGAGAAAAAGAGAAAAACTAAATCCATCACCTGTACGTGGAATGCTAGTTGATGTTGTAAAACCAAACATTCCTAAAACCGGTGATGCGATTATGGATTTAAAAAGTTGAAGGAAGACGAAGAATAGATTCCTGTGAATTGAAGAACCATAGTATCTGTATGTCAGGTACTGTGGTTCTTTTGGTTGTTGATAAGTTGTGTATTGTTTTACATCTATTGGTATGTACGGTATGATGCGAAGAAGGGAGTAAACAAGATTGAATACGAGTAGATGTTGTTGGAAGAGATAGATGATCATTACATTTTTGAAAAATGAGTGGAAACGAAGTGTTCAATACAAAGAGAAGATTGTGTTGAATTGGTTTTTTCTATTGCTTGTTGTGATGCTTGAGTATTCGGTTTATTCATCTTTTGTAAAACAAGATGGGATGGAGTTGTTGGTGTATTTGGTGGTTGCGAATGTGTTGAATCATTGTTTGCTTACGAATACATTGCCAAGGTTTATTCGTTCGATGAAGAAAGGTGAGGTTGCGAAGTATCGGACGTTTCCAAAGTCGATGTGGGAAGTTGTTTGTGTGGAAGACTTTGTGTGTTGTTTGGTGAATCTTGCATTGAATGCGTGGGTGTTAGTGTTTGTTGTTTGGTGGTTGAAGTGTTCATTTGTTCGAATTGTTGGATTTGTTTGTTCGCTTGCTTTGAGTGTTTTGTTGAGTGTGTTTGTGGGTGAGTGTTTTTATTCACTTGCTTTACCATTACAGAATCATTCGGCTTCAAAGGCGTTGTTGAATGGTGTGAGTGGGATTTTATCAGGTGGAATGATTCCGTTACAGAATCATTCGGCTTCAAAGGCGTTGTTGAATGGTGTGAGTGGGATTTTATCAGGTGGAATGATTCCGTTGCGGTATTTACCGAAGTGGTTTGTGTCTTTTTGTTATGTGACACCGTTTGCGTTTTTAGTAGATGGTCCAATGCGAGTGTTACTAGAAGGTGACTTTGTTGTATTGGTGTATCAGATTGGTTGGTGTGTTGTGCTTGGTGTTGTTTCGTATTGGTTGTTTGCGCATTTAGCATGTGAGGTAGAGATTTATGGTGGGTAGTTTGAAGAAATTCGTTCTTTTGTATCGAGCGAGTATTGTCTCACAGCTTAGCTATAAGAAGAATTTAATTGTTGAGTTGGTTGTCTGGTTTTTGTATGCCTTATTGCCATTGTTTGCGATGGATTTGTTTTTGCGTGATCACGTGGTTGGTGCATCGATGCTTGTTTACTATATGTATGGAATGATATTGGTTGCGTATAATCTTGCGAGGATGTTTGCAAGAGGGTTAGATCAGTATGAACAATTGTTGTTTACTGGTGCGTTGGATGTGTATTTTACTAGGCCAATGTCGGTTGTTGTACAAGTGATTGGCTCGGAGCTATTTCTTCGAAGATTATCGGGTATTGTGGTAGGTGTGATTGCGATTTGTAAGAGTTATGCAATGGGGCTTTTGGTTTCTTGGTGGTTTAGTTTGTATTTGGTGGTTGTATTAATGGTTGTGTTTGTAGGGTTGATGTTAGTGTCGGCTTCGATTTTAACAGTGACGCAAGAAGGTACAATGCTTGCAAGTATCTTAGTGGATTCAAGTGCCCATATTGGATTTTATCCAACGACTATGGTTGCTCAACCGGCTAGATTTGTATTTATGTATGTAGTACCGATTTATTTTTGTTTGTATGTTCCAGTTGAGATGGTTTTAAGTGGGAAGTATGTGTTGGGGTTTTTGATTCCATTTGGTGTGATGTGTATTGTGTTTGGTGTTGGGTTATTTGTATTTCATTTGATGTTAAAGCAGTACCAAAGTAGTAATGGTTGATGGAGGGATGTATGATCCAGGTAGAGAATTTGTCGTTTCACTATAAGGGTAAGAAGCGTTTGTTTGAAGGATTGCGAGTGATGTTGCAGGATGGTGATTGTGTTGGGATTGTTGGGAATAATGGAACTGGGAAGTCGACGCTGATGAAGCTAATGTTGGCAATTTTGAAGCCGCAAAGTGGAGATGTGAAGTTTCATGGTAAGAGTGTGAAGTTGCATCGGAAAGCAATCATGAAGGATGTTGGTGTTGTTTGGGGTCAGAGAAGTTCGTTGTGGTGGGATTTGAGTGTTCAAGCAAGTATTGAGCAGTTGTGCAAGATGTATGATGTGGATGCTTGTTTGATGGAAGAAAACTTGGCGTATTATGGATCGAAAGTTTCTTTGCAAAGTTTTTGGAAACAGCCTTTACGGAAGGTGAGTTATGGCCAACGTGTACAAGCGGATTTGATTGCGGTACTCGTAAGAGAGCCAAAGTATTTATTCTTAGATGAGGCGTTTATTGGGTTGGATTACCATACAAAAGAGACGATGATTTCGTTGTTGAAAGACTATAAGAAAACACATCCGGATTGCATCATGATAGTAACCTCGCATGCGTTTCAAGATTTGACTAGGTTGTGTGATCGGTTGCTTGTGTTGCAAGAGGATGGTACTTGTTTTGAAACGTTGATGAAGGATGTATTGGCGAAGAAGGTTACCGAAGTTGTTTTGGAGTTTACAGGTGATGTTGTATTTGATGAAGATGTTTCCGTTGAATGGATCAATGCGAATAAAGTTAGGGTGTTACTAGAAGGTGAAATCAATGGCTTTATGCAAGGAATTGATTGGGATAGTGTTTTATCAATGGAGATACAAGATCGTACACTTGATTTTGTGATTGCAGAATTGAGTGGTAGGAAGTAGGCCGTGATTGTGTTGCGGCTTTTTCTTTTTGTAAGAAATGTATAATTGTGGTATGTATATGTCTAAAGAATTGAGGGGAAAGTATGAGTTTTTATCAGATTTTGCAGATGGATCCAACGATGATTTATCGTTTGATGCAAGAAAGTGAAGATACTAAGAGTAAGCGTCGTTTCTTTGTTGGTATGGCTGTTCGGTCGGTATTGATTGTGGCGTTTGCGATTTTGTTTATTGGGGTGTTGTGTTCGTTTTTTGGAAGTGAGAATAGTGCTCTTGCGGTTGTTTTGTATTGTATGTTGTTGTCGGTGCGGTTTGTGGACTTTGGCTATAATGTGAAGGAATCTTTGCTTTCTTTAGCGGTTATTTTGGTGTTGTTAGTTGGAGCGCCGGTTGTTGCGATGAAGTGTCATTGGCTATTGAGTTTTGTGATTCATGCATGTAGTTTCTTTTTGATTTTATTAGCGAGTGCGAATACGCCGGAAATGGGCAATGGAAGTTTGTTTGGATTTGCCTATGTGTTTTTGTGTGGGAATGT
>RCNI01000818.1_pt1 | contig 18194 bp, 18 predicted proteins | sample 2041151 | NCBI WGS metagenome assembly RCNI01 (sample SAMN09708214, study PRJNA481090) | feces metagenome | isolation source: feces | place: Antarctica: Albino Rookery | reverse complement strand
GCTGAAGCTGCGGCATCACCGCTTCGGCGGCATCGAGATCAGCCTGCCGTCCTTCGGGTATGTGGACGTGATCCCCAAGACCCATATGGGAGTTGCCGGCAGTTTACTGCTGTGCGAGCAGATCCTCAACGGGCTGCTCTTTTAAGCGGCGCAGTGTGATGTGGTCACGGTTCTTTGCTACAGAGATGCTATACTGAAAAAAACAATTAAAGGAGGACGTTCCCATGACCTTACAAGAAGTGATGACCCGGCAGGTCTTTGCCGTAGCAGGCGATACACTTCATCCGGAGAAATTTGCCGCCAAGATCAAGACAGGCCTTTTGGAGAAAGGCTATACCGCCTACGGCGTAGGCAAGGAGCTGGCCTCCTTTGACGACGTGCCGGAGGAGATCGACATCATCGATCTGTGCATCCGTGCCGACCGTGGCTTAGAGCTGCTGCAAAAGACCACCAAGAAGTATCAGTGCGTGGTGATCCAACCCGGTGCGGCCTCTTCGGAACTGCTGGCATGGCTGGAAGCGGAGAAGATCCCCTATCTTCAGGACTGTCTGCTGGTGGGCATGGAACGGTATCCCAGAGAGTAAGAGGAACGAAAAGCAAAATACCGAAGACGGTGCAAAAGCTGTCTTCGGTATTTTTTTGTTGCGAAAAAATCTGTTGACAGAACTGTATCAACTGTATATAATGCGTATATACAGTTGAGGGTAAGGTGAGCGTGTGCATATTTTCATCGACAATAAAAGTGGATCACCGATTTACAATCAAATCTACTCGCAGATCAAGGATCAGATCATCAACGGTACGTTGCAGGAAAATGAGATGCTGCCGTCGATTCGTGGGTTAGCGAAGGATTTACAAATCAGTTTTATCACAACGAAACGCGCCTATGAGGCGCTGGAAAAGGACGGCTTTATCTACACGATACAGGCCAAGGGGTGCTATGTAGCGCCGAAGAATGTGGAGCTGATCCGGGAGGAAAATCTGAAGAAGATCGAGGAGCATATCGACCAGATCCTGCAGCTTGCCGTTTCGTGCAATCTCAGTAAAGAAGAGATCCTCTCTATGGTGGAATTTGGAATGGAGGAAAGCAAACAATGAATGCGATTGAAATCAAAAATCTGACAAAGGTATATCAGAATTTCCGGCTGGATAATCTGACGCTGACACTGCCCAGCGGGTGCATTATGGGCTTGATTGGTGAAAACGGCGCCGGAAAAAGCACCACAATCAAGCTGATTCTGGATATGATCCATAAGGACGGCGGGAGCATTACGATTCTCGGCCGGGACAATGAGGACAATATACAACTCACCAAGCAGGATATCGGCGTGGTGATGGATGAGGTGGGGATTCCGGAATGCCTGACGGTACAGCAGGTGGGAAAAATCATGAAGCATACCTTCCGTAATTGGGAGGAGGATACGTTTTCTGACTTGGTTCATAGATTATCCCTGCCGGAGGAGAAACCGTTCAAGGATTTTTCCCGGGGAATGAAAATGAAGCTGGGGATAGCGATTGCCCTTTCGCACAACAGTAAGCTGCTGCTGTTGGACGAGGCCACCAGCGGCCTTGACCCGGTGGTGCGCGATGAAGTTGTGGGGATGCTCCACGAGTTTACCCGGGATGAAAACCGCTCCATTTTAATTTCCTCCCATATTGTCAGCGACTTGGAAAAGCTGTGCGACTACATTGCCTTTATCCACAAGGGCAAGCTGCTGCTGTGCGAGGAAAAGGATCAGCTGCTGGCCGAGTATGGCTTGATTCACTGTACCAAAGAACAGCTGGAGGAACTGGACCCGGCAGCGGTCCGCTGCAAAAAGGTATCGCCGTATGGGGTAGAGGCTATGGTTCTGCGCAGCAAGATGCCCGGCAATTTCCCGGTCAGTCCCATCGGCATTGAAGAACTGTTCGTATTTATGGTAAAGGGGGTACACTGATATGAAAGGACTTCTTCTGAAAGATCTCTATCAGATCAATAAATACTGCAGATCCTATTTGTTGGTGGTCGTTTTATTTCTTGGTGTCTCTCTTTTTAGCGATAATAATATATTTTTTCTGGTGTATCCGTGCCTGTTTGCCAATTTGATTCCGGTGACATTGATTGCCTACGATGAGCGCAGTAAATGGGAACAGTTCTGCGGCACTTTGCCTTATACGAAAACGCAGTTGGTTTCGGTGAAATATTTGATCGGACTGATTCTGCAGGGCAGCATACTGCTCTTAACCGGCGCAGTACAGGCGTACCGAATGATTCACGCAGGAACATTTCAGTGGCAGGCCTGGGGAATGCTGCTGGTGATGCTGTTCTTTATGTCGGGATTAGTTACATCTCTGGCGCTGCCGCTGATCTTTAAGCTGGGAACAGAGAAAGGCCGTGTCGCCTACTATATCATGGTTGGTGTGGCCTGCGGATTAAGTGTGGCTGGTGTAACCATATTTAAGAGTGAAACAGTTGCAACGCTGCATAGCGGGCTTGTACTGCCAATCCTGTGCGTTGTAACCATTGTGCTGTATGTAGTTTCTTGGCGCGTGTCCATTGCATTTTATCAAAAAAGAGAAATTTAAAGCGGCCGCGTGCTGCGGGGAGATGGGAGCTGTCCTGCAAAGGACAGCTCCTTTTTGTATTCCCACAGGTGGCACCTGCTGCGCCGTTGCTGCATAGTGTGAAGTAGGCAAAGGAGGGAAAGGCATGGAGATTTTTGGCGTGGCCGGTGTGGCAGCCATTACCGTCATCGTGTATCTGCTGGCCATGGTGCTGCGAATCACGGTGCTCCCCAGCCGCTGGATCCCGGTCATCTGCGGCGTGTGCGGCGGAATACTGGGCGTGGTGGCCTTTGTGTGGCTGCCCGATTCCGGCTTCCCCGCCGACGATCTGCTGACGGCGGTGGCGGTAGGAATCGCCAGTGGTCTGGCGGCTATCAGCCTCGATCAGATCGGCAAGCAGATCAGTAAAAAGCGAAAAGGGTGATAGCGTGAGCTACCAATATATAACGCAATATGATTCCCCAAACTTCGGCTATCCTATGGGGACAAGGGGGCAGAACCGTCCGGAGAAAATTGTTATCCACCACTGGGGCAGCGATAAGAGTACCTTTGGAGGGACCATCAGCTGGCTGCTCGATCCCGCCTCGGAGGTTTCTGCTCACTTTGTTGTCGAAGCGGGGCAGGTTGCCTGCCTTGTCAACTGGAACGACGCGGCGTGGCACGCAGGGGACCGAGAGGTAAACCTTCATTCCATCGGCATCGAGTGTCACCCCAGATGCAGTGCAGAGGACCGGGAGACAGTGGCGGAACTGATTGCCCTGCTGTGGCATGCATATGGAAAGCTGCCCTTGGTGGGGCATCAAGATGTGGTGAGTACCGGCTGCCCGGGGCGCTGGTATGCGCATCTGGGAGAGCTGACGGCCATGGCTGAAGCGATCTACAGTGGTGACCCGGATCGACCTCAAATCGAAGTGGATGGCGTATGGGGCTATGATACCACGCTGGCGGCACAGAAAAAACTGGGGCTCGCGGCACAGGATGGTGTACTTTCTAACCAATATAGTGGAAATTTGGATGCATGTATCCGGCGGAGCAGCATCCATGAGGGCGGTTGGAAGTTTGTGGATTATGTGTCGGATGTGGGCAGTGATACGGTACGAGCCATCCAACATTTGATAGGGGTGGAGGAGGACGGCGTATTTGGCCCTTCTACCGTCACGGCTTTGCAGCAATTTCTCGGTGTTCCTGCCGATGGCGTGCTGGGCGAAGTTACGGTCAGCGCATGGCAGAACTGGCTCAACAGGGTATAAAAAAGGCGCATCCTGCCGGATGCGTCTTTTTTAATGTATCCATTTTAGCTGCGAGCGATCTTTTCTTGCGCCGGGTTTTGCGCTATAAAAGCCTCTGCGGCATCGGTGAGGGGATCGTGCCTGCCGTGGGCGGAACGAATCATCAGTGCGACGACCACGATTGTGCCCAGCAGGCACACGAACATATCGCCCATGGTGTCGCCGACACCGGTGTCTAAAACGTGCTGCAGATCCCGGTGCATAATGGGGGCGAGCACAAACTCGCACAGCTCAAACATACCCGCCACGGCCATGGAGGCGAAAAAGACGAAGCAGTATCCTGTCACCGGGTTTTCACCCTCGTGGCTGTGGCCGCGCTCCAGCATACGGTAGAGGGACAGTGCAAGAATTGCCACAAACACGCCGGAGAGGCAGTGTACCACCTTGTCAAAGTAGGGGATGCGACCGTAGAACTGTGCAGCACCACCCAGTGACCAGCCTAGATAGGTGAAGAGATAGATGTAGGTTTCCAGCTGCCAGCCGCCTTCCCAGTGGAACAGGCGGCGCACCAGATAAAGACCGGGAATCATGAGCAGTGTAGCCACGCCTTGAATTCCCTCGTAAGCGCTGTGATGGACGATGCCCCAAAGGGAGATGATGATACCGGTGAGGACATAAATGACCTGCACGATGGGCAAAACTTTCTTATATTTTCTGTCAATTTCTATGCGGCGTTCCATAGCTGCCTCCTATATTGTTATAGTATTATTTCATCTTCCGAAAGACCGGAATGTACATACAAAGGGTAAAAACCATGATGACCATCATCACGACAATGAGGATGTTTGCGGTCAGTGTGGACATCTTGTAGAAGAAAAAGAGGCAGAAGAGACCTGCAAACAGAGTGGCAGTGCAGACCTTGCCAAACCACATGGCACCGTCCAGCATTTTGTCCTGCTTCAAAAAGTGAAGTCCCATAAAGGCCATGTAGCCCTCCTTGATCGCCATCAGCGCCAGCAGGGCCCACATGAGAGGATAGCGTGTGGCGAGACAGACAGCCAGTGCCGCATGGGTCAGCTTATCCGCCACCGGGTCCAGAACCTTGCCCAGCTCCGTCACTTGATGAAACTTCCGTGCGATCATTCCGTCGAATAGATCGGTAAAGCTGGAGAAGAGCACAACGCCGGTGGCCCACAGATAGTCGCGCTCTGTCTCGGCGGTGATGTACAGCCAGCAGAAAACGGGAATGAGCAGGATTCGTACATAGCCCATGATATTGGGAATGGTGAAAATATCTTTTTTGTTGAACCGTTTCAAAGGAAACCGCCTCCTATAATGTTATCATAACACCCAAATGACAACTTAGGATAAACTCAATATAAACAAACGTTGATAATAATGGCATTTTGCGCCTGCTTTGCGTCAGCGGGCTGTTCATGCAGTTAATAAGCAGATCCCCCCTGCGGCAGTTTCCTGTCGAAGGAGGGATCGAAAAGAGAAAAGAGTAGGCTTTTTGGGGGTCAGCGCTTATTGCTGCGCCGCCAGATGTGCATTTTTTCCGCTTCTGCGATGAGGGAATCCCGGAAATCGGGGTGGGCAATGCCGATGATCTGATCGGTGCGCTCCCAGACGGAAAGCCCCTTCAGATTGACCATGCCGTACTCCGTGACGATGTAATGGACACAGGTGCGGGGGTCGGTGCAGATGGAGCCGTGGCTCAGGGTGGGCACGATGCGGCTCTTGGTAACGCCATCCTTGCCGGTGACGGTGGAGGCCATGCAGATGAAGCTCTTGCCGCCGTTGGAGAGATAGGCGCCCATAGCGAAGTCCAGCTGTCCTCCGGTGCCGGAGATATGCTTCAAACCGGCAGATTCAGCGTTGACCTGGCCGAAGAGGTCCATGTCAATGCAGTTATTGATGGAGATGAAGTTGTCGATCTCGCCGATGACACGCACATCGTTGGTGTAATCCACCGGAGCGGCCATCACATCGGGATTATTGTGGATAAAATCATACAGCTTCTTGCTGCCGGCGGCAAAGGAAAAGACCTGCCGACCCGGATCTGTCTTTTTATAGCGGCCCGTGATCTTGCCGGCCATGGACATATCCACAAAGGCATCGACGTACATCTCGGTGTGGACAGAGAGCTCCTTCAGATCGGACTGGGCGATCATGGTACCGATGGTGTTGGGCATAGCGCCGATGCCCAGCTGCAGGCAGGCGCGATCCGGGATTTGTGCCACCACCTGTGCCGCTACGGCGCGATCCACCTCGGAGGGAGCACCGCCGGAGGCCAGTTCGGGCAGCGGCGCATTGTCGCCCTCTACCACGGCGTCCACCTGGGAGATGTTCACCTCGCTGCCGGTAAGGCCGTTGACCCAGGGCATATTGGTGTTGACCTCCACAATGACGTGTCTGGCACGGGAGAGAATAGCGCCCAGATGGGAACATGAGATGCCGAAGTTGAAGTTGCCGTGCTCGTCCATGGGCGTGGTTTGCAGCATGACCACATCCACAGGGGGCAGGTCTCTGCGATAGAAGGTGGGCAGCTCAGAGTAGCGCATGGGGCTGAAGTAGCCGACGCCGCTCTGGATGATCTTGCGATCGATACCGCTGCAGTGCCAGGAGTTCCAGGTGAAGTGCTCCGGGGCGTCCTCGACTTGAGCGATCTCCGGCATCCACATGGTCACGCCGCCGCGAACCTTCACGTCGAACAGCTCGTCCTTGCGGGCGGCCAGCGCGCGATCCAGTGCACGCGGATGGGTGGTGCACCAGCCATAGTCCACCCAGTCACCGGATTTCACGAGTTTAACAGCCTCTTCGGGGGTAGTCAGTTTTTCTTTATAAAGTGCCTGATAGTCCATGTTTTATTGTCCTCCTTGGAATTTGTAGTGCAGCCGCTGTGGGCTGCGGATAAGTAGTTAGAGGGGGCGGTGCAAGAATCCCGGTTCATACACCCGGTATGGGGTATAAATTCCAGATTCTGCCAGATTTGAAAACGACTTTGTTTAGTTTTTAACATTCGTAATGGTGCTATTGTAACAGAAAATAAAAGAAAAAGAAAGTGAAAAATCTAACGATTATGTAAAAAAATCCTCGAAAATTAAAAAAACGGCATTTTGACAGAATAAAAGCGGCGTTTCCGTTATTTTGACGAAAAATAAACGGCGGTTAGCGAGGGAAAAAAGACGGAGTCGGGCGTAGGTGTTGCAATAGAAACAGGGGAAATGTATAATAAAGAAAAAATTCTGTATGGAAGGGGAAAAGAGCAGATGAGCAGGTACGACCATATTGAAAAAATGGAGAATATCAGAGTGCAGCAGGAAGAAATAGTCCAGGAGATGCAGGCACTTTTGGAGAAGCTGGAGGAGAGCCGCGGGGAATACGCCGCGCTGATCGAATACTACTACAGTGATCAGAGAAACCGGGATCTTGAGGATGACAGGGCAGGGCTGATTCCCCAAACGATGAGTAGAGGCGTTTTGTCGGAGGATGAGATCTTTGATCTTATAGGGGATTACCGTGAAACGGCCATTCGCATGATGGAAACCGGGCTCCAAATGATCAAATGATAAGCATAAAAGAGTCTTGCCCTTTGAAAATCGGGCAAGACTCTTTTAACGTAAAAATTGAGTAAGACGAGACTTACAGATTTGTCCGCTGTAAAAATTCATAAAGTACACGGGTGACGTCTGTTGTCGAAGAAATATTGACATACTCGTCGGCTCCATGATAGTTGGCACCATCAGGTCCGAACAATACTGTAGGAACCTGTAGTGTGCCACCAAAATAATTGAAATCGCCTATGCTTTGGAAATAACTGTCGTGGCACTTTTGTTGAAGGACATCTTCGATGGTACTGCGCAGAATTCCGAGAGTGGGATTTTTTTCATCAATACAGTAAGGTGGAAATCCGCCATCCAGACCTGCTACCGGAGAAGTTCTGAAGCAGATTTCAACGTAGCTGCGTACGTTGGCTCGCTGAATTGCTTTTTCTACATCCGCACGGATCGTTTGGATACTTTCGCCTCTGACTGTGTGCTGAAATACATGGATCTCGGCGTAGTCGGGAACGCTGCAGGCACCTGTAGAACTGTTAATGCCGATCACGCATCGCTCAGACTGACCTAGTTTTTCGTCGATCATCGGTTTTGACTTCTCTAATTCACAGATAATGGCTGCGGCATCGTATACTGCATTAATGCCTAAGGCGGGCGTGGCACCATGGGCGGATTTCCCGTGGACTTTAATGGTGTAGCTATACCCACCACGGGCTCCCAAACACACGCAGGGGTGAGGTGTTTTGGTAAAGCCTGCCGATGGTTCGCAGATTAGGGCAAAGTCCAGATCACCACAGATATTGTGTACATTATCGTTCATCAAGAAAATAGTCCCAAGACCGTAGGGACCTTCCTCGTCAGATACCAAATGGCAGATAATCCGCCCTCGAAATCGGTCATGATAGTTCTTGTAGAACTGCGTCAGTGCCAGCATGATAGCGGTACAGCCTGCTTTCATATCCAGAGCACCAACGCCATACATATAGTCGCCCTCCATGCTGCCGGCGTAAGGATCTCGTGTCCATCCATTACATAACTTGACTGTGTCCAGATGGCCGCCTATATAGATGGAAGACCCTGGTTTTCCACTGTCGAGTAGCAATACCATATTTTTCCCGTGGAATTGGGTTTCTTTTGAATCATAGAATTCATGGATTTGTGCAGGCAGACCATTGCTGCAAAAATAGTTCTTCACATATTCGATTAGATCGCCTTCGTGAAAATAGGGGCTGGGGTGTGAAATGAGATCGCGGAGAGTCTCGATGACTTTTTCTTTGGAAAGATAATCCATAATTCACCTATATCCATTCTTTCCTCCCCTGTAGATAACAGGAGGAGAGGAAATGCGTTGTGACTTGATGTTTTTTCCAACGGATGAAATAGCCCCGGGTTTCCTTTGCAGAAAACCCGGGGCTATGCTGCATACCGGTTCTGTTTTATGAATCCTTCAGGTTATTTAGCCTTGCTTACTTTATTGGCTTTCTTAGCCTCTTTGGCGGCCTTATCTGCTAAATAGTACATGTCGGGGGTATGGTAGAATTCATGCTGCAGTTTCTTGACCTGGGGGACCAATAGAAGCAGAGCCAAAACGTTGGGAATAATAACGATTGCCAGCAGGAAGTCCAGCAAAGAGTACAGAATGGACAGTTTAAAGCCAAAGCCGCCAAGCAAGGTACCGATGATATAGATCCATCTCCAGACCTTGGCAAATTTGGTGCCAAACAGAGCTTCTGCCTGCTTTTCACCGTAGAACACGATGGCAATGTTGGTGGACAGAACGAACAGGAACACACAAATAGCAATGAAATACTGTGTGAAACCGGGGCCATACAGGGAGACAAAGGCAGCCTGTGCCAGTGTGCCGCCGTCGCCGGCATTGGGGGAAGTCCATACGCCGGAGCACAAAACAGCAAGGGCCGTGACTGTGCAGACGATTATGGTATCGACGGTCACTTCAAAGACACCCCAGTTGGCTTGACGGATGGGGTGGTCTACATTGGAAGCAGCGTGACCGATAGCGCCGGTGCCGACGCAGGCTTCGTTGGAATACACACCTCTGGCTGCACCCCAGCGGATGGCCATAGCTACCGTTGCGCCGCCGAAGCCGCCGACAGCAGCTCTGCCGGTGAAGGCGTTGGTGAAGATGGAACCGATGACACCGGGGAGGCTGCCGATATTGGCAAAGATAATAATCAATGCGCCGAGCAGATAGATAGCTGCCATGCTGGGAACCAGCTTGTCGCAAACACTGCCGATTCGCTGAACGCCGCCGACACAGATGATGACCAGCAGTATGCACATCAAAACAGCGACGACCTTCTGGTCAATTCCCATAAATTCAAACTGGATACAGGCAGAAGCTGCCTGCGTTGCAGCAGAGGGAATGAACTCAATCATCAGTGCTGCGGCAAACCATGTGCCCAAAATGGCACCGAATTTATTGCCAAAGCCCTTCTTGCAGTAATAGTAGGGACCGCCCACATAGACGCCATCTTCGTTCTTTTCGCGATGCTTAACGGCCAGAGCCGCTTCTACATACTTGGAAACCATGCCCACGATGGCCAGAACCCAAATCCAGAACACTGCACCGGGGCCGCCAAGAGCGATGGCGACGGGAACGCCAACAATATTGGAGGCGCCGATGGTGCAGGCCAGAGCAGTACAAGCTGCAGCAAAGGGAGAAACAGTGCCTTCCTTCTTTTCCTGACGGGTAAACATCTTGCCGAAAGTTTGGGAGCAGATATAACCGAAGTGGCGGAACTGCGGAAAGCCCAAACGAATACATAGATAAAGTCCGGTGCCGCCGATCAGCACGAGGATGGGAATTCCCCAAAACCAGTTAGCGAAACTTATGCATAGATCAAGGATAGCCTTCATAATAATGATTCCTTTCTTCTCTATTTTGCGTTGTTTCCTTTCGTGAGAGGAAACAGCAGTTAACACAACTGATGGAAAGCTCACATTAAACAGAGGGGTATGCAGATGTCGAAGGTTATAGGGGCTTTTGCTATGGGGGGGCTGGGAGTTTTAAGCTAGCAGTTGAAGAATCGTTTCATAGGTGATGTTTGGCACGTTTTGGAATGTATGATACATATCGACTCGCTCTGTCAGCATATGTCCATCGCGCCCAAAAGTACCGATATTTACCACGGGAACATTGATTTCAAGAATTTTATCCACATCATGGTAATATTTGACCTTCCAGGAGGGCATATTTTGCGCAACGGCGTTAAAGGACTCTCTCGTATCACATAGAGCCATGAAACTGGAGTCGGAGATGTAAGGATAGAACATTCGGGTCTTGATATTCCGTTGTGACTCGGGACGAATTTTTTCGACAGCGTACTCAACGGCATCCAAGAGAGCGCGCTCAGCATCCGTTTTACCGGTCATTTCAATCCGCGCACTAAAAACCGAACCAAAGAACAAAACGAGCGCAGGCGATTTATCTTCGTACCATTTCCACGCTTCCTCTACAACTGCCAAACTGAATTGACGCAGATCCATTTGGGGTTGAGCAGCTTGTAGATTCTTAGCGAATGCTGCAATGGAATCCACAAAAGGCTGGCCATGTTTTTGAGCGGCATTATCGTAGAATTCCTTCCAGGTGTAGACCCGTGTTTTCCAAGGAAGCGGTGTATAACTGGTGTGGCTCAGCTCGCAGTATTTGGCATAGCGTGTGTTGAGCTGCTCAATCACCTGATGGAATGCTTTCTCACCTACTGCTTTGCATTTTTCTAATACACGGTCTGGGCCAATCCCGTGGGTGAAGTAGTTATAATAGGAAAAAGCGGTCAGTGCCGTTTGTACTGTGTATTCCGGCTTGGTATCCATTTGCTTGAGGGAGATCGGAGGAATCGTTACCTCACCATGAGAGATGTCACAGAGGTCGGTGTTGAGAGACATTTCTCGTGTTACCTCGGCAATTAGAAGATTGGGGTCGAACGCCTTAAATGCGGAGCCAACATGGGACTCTTTGCCGAAAGCAACAAAACAGGGAAGAAGTTTCCCTATGCTGCCGTAATAAATGTAGCGCTTTTTATCGTCGGGTTCATAGTTGGTGGAATAGTCGGCGTTGATGCAGGCAACATATTCAAATCCTTCTTTTTTCTTAAGCTCCAATAAATAGTCGATGGCTGTGATGATGCCACGGGAATTATCCTCTTCGTCACATTCTGCGATCTGAATCAAGTTGCCGTCTAACTCTTCGGGATGTTCTGAGAAATACTTGATAAGATACATATGACCAGCTACACCCGACTTCATATCCAGTGCACCACGACCAAACATAAACTCTCCCGATTCAATATCTGCTATGACTTCAGGCGATAGAGAAAATGTTTCCATTAGTTTTTGCGGGAGCTCGTTGGGACGGAAAGCGTAATCGCGGATCGTGCCAAAGTCGTCCACACCGACAGTGTCAATGTGTCCAATCAGAATAACCGTCCGGTTAGAAGTACCCTTTGTGCCTTTGACATAGGCTAAAACAGAATGGCGTTCGATGAAGTCATCTTCTGTTTGGAACAGAATCGCTTGCTGTGGATTTTTTTGGAAATATGGAAGACCTTTGTAGAAGTCATAGACGTACTGTGCTACAGCGGTTTCGCCGCCGTGGGACTTATTAATACTGGGGATGGAGACCATTTCACATGTTAATCGTTTAACATCGTCAAAACAATTTAGATTCATGTATTTATCCTCTTTACAAATATTCCGTCTGCACTTGAACTTACTCGTGCTCGGCGGTGTAGACTTCTCTGCCTGCCAAATATGTTTTCTCGACTTGTACATTCAAAATTTCACACGGAGGGATGTGGAAAATATCGCGGTCGATGATAATCATATCGGCAAACTTACCAATCTCTAAGGTTCCGAGATAATCCTCCTGGCCGGTGGCGTAGTGAATATTCTTGGAGTACATACACACCGCGTCATAAACAGAGACTTTTTCGTCGGGGTGGTAGCCTGCTGCGGGATAGTGGTCAATGTCTTGCCGTGTTACAGCTGCAAAGATGCCGGTCCAAGGCGAAAAATTCTCAACGGGGCAGTCAGAACCACCCAACAGTTTCAAACCGTGCTCTTGATAGGTTTTCCACTGGTAGCTGTTCATTGCTCTTTCGGCACCGATACGATCCTCAATCCAGTGCAGGTCTGTCATGAGGAAGGTGGGCTGGATGTCCAATACAACGGGCAGCTTTGCCATTCTCTCAATTAATTCGGGGGTTGCCATTTGTGCGTGGATGATACGGAAAGGCAGCTTATTTCGCTGCTCACGTTCTGTCATCCCCTTTTCCCTTGTCTTGGCCAATGCATTTTCAATGGCGGTCAGCACACAATCCAATCCCTTATCACCAATACAGTGAATCGCTACCTGCTGCACTTGCTCGTATCCCATCAGTACTTGCTGGTTTAGTTCTTCCTGCGTCTGAACAAGGATGCCGTCGGTGAAAGGAGCATCATTGTAGGGAGCGAAGAGTTTAGCGGATCTGGATCCCAGAGAACCGTCGCAAAAGATTTTCAATCCGCCGTACTGCACGGTCCGGAAAGGATCTTCCAATTCCTTTTTGGTAATATATGGTTTGTGGAACAGTTTGTCCAAATAAATGGTCACACGCAAGGGAAGTTTGCCTTCTTTTTCTAAAGTCTGATAGTCCTCGATATCCTCGGTATATTTCCAAATTTCAGCGGCGTAGGTGTGGATGCATGTGATGCCATCCCGTGTGGCCTCTGACAGCGCCTGGTCCATGATTTTTCTTTTTATTTCCGGAATCTTAGCCGGATCGGGCATAATCTCATCGAAAATCTTAGTGGCTTGTTCTCTGAGGACACCGTTGGGGAGACCGTCCTCGCACAATTCAACCATGCCGCCGGGGCCAAAGACGAAGCCTTTGCCGATTTTTGCTGTTTCCAGCGCCAGAGAGTTAGCCACAGCAGTATGCAGACATACACGCTTGATGACAATGGGATGTCTGGTGCTGGCTTGATCCAAATCTTCTTTTGTGGGGAGAACGTCTTCACAATCCTTCCACTTGGATTGGTCGAAATTTGTACCCTTGATCCACTGGCCTTCTGGCGTTTCTTCAGCTCTCTTTTTAAGCAGTGCGATGGCTTCTGCCTTAGATCTAGCTTCGCCGAGATTGACGGTAGTAAACCCCTGGCAGTATGCAAAAAAATGAAGATGAGAATCACCCATACCGGGCAGCATAGTTTTGCCCTGAAGGTCGATTACTTCATCCGCCTCGTAAAGGGAGAGAGCATCCTGGGTGCTACCTGTGAATACGATAATACCATCCTTTACACATAATGCATCTTTCGTTGCATTCTCTTTTTCGAGAGTGTAGATTTTTCCGTTGACAAAAATCTTGTTTACATACTGTTTCATTTGCTGACCTCCTACAGTCCGTGTGTGCACAACACATGTCATTAGCAACAAAAATGACGCGATACTATATGGATTCTTTATGTTATTTTAACATATATAAACGAGAAGGCAAGCGCTAAAAAGTTATACGGAAGTTCGCTATGTGTAAAATGGCGTAAAAAATAAGGGGGAGAAAATGCAAAAAGAAGATCATCTTTTCACAATGTGCCAAATGGAACCGATGGTTTTTGTGCAGTATTATCACGTTGCTGGAGGAAAGCGGAAAAAGCTAAGCTGAGAAATTCTACATTTTGCATAGAAAATAAAAGGAAATACAAGAGAATGGATAGCTTAAACGAATGTAAAGTCGAACATTTCTTTAAATATTAGCAGAAATGAATAAAAACTGACAACTATTAGGTGAACAAATAAACGATTTTTCACATTGCTCTTGCGCTAATGAAGGGAGATGAGCGCCAAATATACTTGCGCATTTTTATAAAATGCTGCGGAACCAAGCAAGAGTGCAACTGGAAGATGGAAAGATCTAAGCGATGCGGCTATTTACAGAGAAACAAATCTGTTTGCATAAATGCATATCTTGCATTATACTTGTCTAAAAATGTTTAGTCCTATGCTCCGCAGCTGTAGTCCTGCTATGTTGACACACGACCAGCCGGGAGAGAAGAAGCGAGGAAAGAAAGGTGAGAAATTATGCAGCTGGTAGATAGAGTTCTGAAGACCATTGAGATATTGAGTGAGGCGCTGGAGGGAATGTCTGTCTCCGATTTATCGGAGGCTCTGGATATGCCGCCCAGTTCTACACACAGAGTGCTGAAAAGTTTGCAGGATAACCATTTTGTATTCCAGAATGCGGAGACAAAGAAGTATGCCCTCAGCTACAAGGTTTACTCTATTTGCGCAGGGATGCGGGAGCGCAACAGTCTCATCGCTGCGGCCAAGCCGTTTATGTATGAGCTGTCCCGCGACATCAAGATGCCGATCGTGCTGTGCGTGCGCAATGACGATAAGATCATCAACCTGGAGGGAATTGTGGGCGGCGATGCGTCCGTTTTTATGACCACCACCGGCACGGAGCTTCCTATGTATAATACCTCCGCCGGACGCGTGTTTGCGGCAAGTATGCCGCCCGAGCAGGCCAAGGACATCTTTGAACGTACCTCCCGTGTCAAGCAGACACCATATACAAAAGTGGAGCTGGACGAGCTGATGGAGGAGCTGGAACACATCCGGCAGCAGGGATATGCACTCATTGATGAGGAGCTGCAGCTGGGAATTCAGGGAATCTCCTGCCCCATCTATGATTATCGCGGCAAAACGGTTGCAGCACTGGCCGCGACTATGATTAAAACAGAGCATACCGTCAACATGGAACTGGTAAGGCGACTGAAACTGTGCGCATCTTCTATTTCAAGGGAAATCTCTTGACGTTATGCATAAAATGGCGACAGATTTCCTGTAAAAAGAGTAGAAATTTAAATTCTTGTGGAAAAGAAGAAACGTGTAGATTGACGCGCTGTACAATCAATGGTATCATCAGTTAGGAATTTCTGCTATGTGGAATATAATTCCGTGTAGTGGAATAAGAAAAAGGAAAACAAACAGCCATCAAGGGAAGGCGAAGAAAGGAAGTAGAAAATGAAAAAGAAACTCATCAGCATCATCTCCGCGGTACTGGCTATGACCATGCTTTTGGCAGCCTGCGGCGGCAAGGGCGGCGACGGCAAGGATCCCGCAAACAGCGAGGGCTCCGGCAAGGCACTGGACATTATGTTTGTCGTTACCGGCAACCTGGGCGGCGGTACCAACAACGATGATGTATATGCTGCACTGAAAGATTACACCAAGGCCAATGGCGGCAATGTTGCCAGCTTTGAGTGCAACATGGATACTTCTCTTTATGAGAGCACCCTGATGAAGGCTGCGGAGATGGGTCAGTATGACCTTATTGTGACCGGCTTCGGCACCATGATCGAGCCCCTGTCCAACACCGCTGCCAAGTTCCCCAATCAGAAGTTCCTGATTTTCGATACCGAGATGGATTTCTCTGACGGCAAGAATGCCAACGTGATCTCCGTACAGGTCATGCAGAACCAGGGTTATTTCCTGGCCGGCGCTCTGGCTGCCATGATGACCACCTCCGAGGAATGTGCCTATGCCAACCCCCAGAAGGTCGTGGGCTTTGTGGGTGCTATGGAGTCTACCGCTATTCTGGATGCATTGGTAGCTTACATCGAGGGTGTCAAATACGTCGATCCCTCCATTGAGGTGCTCTATTCCTTCGTGGGTGACCACAACAACTCTGCTCTGACCAAGGAGATCGCTATTTCCCAGAGCAACAGCGGCGCTGACGTGATCGTGGGTGTTTCCAACAGCGATCTGGCTGTGGCCGATGCCGCTCTGGAGAAGAACGTCTATGCTGTGTGCGCTGACGCTGACGAGGCTGTGAATATTTCCGGCACCAGCAAGGAAACTGCCGATCATATTGTTACCTCTGTGATCAAGGCTTATTACAACATGGTGTTCCCCATTGTGACCGAAATCGGTGAAGGCAATGCACAGTGGGGTACCCACATCAAGGTTCCCTATGCAGACGGTGGTGTTTCTCTGGCGGACAACGAGTTCTATCAGGCTCTTGTTCCCGAATCGATCCGTAATCAGCTGGCTGAAGTGGCCAACAAGATGATGGCCGGCGAGATTCAGGTCAGCACAGCTTACGGTGCATCTACCGAAGAGGTCGATGCCATCAAGGCTCTGGCTCCCGCTCAGAACTAATGCAGTAACCGAAAGGGGGGTGCATTCTGCACCTCCCTTTTTTGCTAAAGAGATTTTCATGTGATCCTATTTGGAAAGGGAGGAAAAGAGATGACGGAAAAGCAGAAGCTTTTCGATAATGTGGGCATCGGTGAGGACATGCTCTCCATGGAGCATATTACCAAGATCTACGAAAACGGCTTTGTCGCCAACAGCGATGTGAATTTTTCTGTCCGCAGAGGCGAGATCCACGGACTTGTGGGTGAGAACGGCGCCGGAAAAACAACGCTGATGAAGGTGCTCTTCGGACAGGAGACCCCGGAGGAGGGACGCATCCTGATCGGCGGACAGGAGCATAAGATCGAGAGCCCTCTGGATGCATTGGAATATGGAATCGGCATGGTGCACCAGCACTTCATGCTGGTGGATAATCTGTCGGTAACGGACAATATGCTGCTGGGTGTGGAGCCTGTGAAGGGCGGCATCGTCTATGACCGCAAGGAGGCCAGACGGCGCGTGATCGAGGTGTCCAAGAAGTACGATCTGGACGTGGACCCCGATGCCATCGTTGGCGATCTCTCTGTGGGCTATAAGCAGCGAGTGGAGATTTTGAAGATTCTGATCCGCGGCGCAAAGCTGCTTTTGCTGGATGAGCCCACTGCCGTTTTGACACCGCAGGAGATCAAGGAGCTGTTCGTGCAGCTCAAGAAGCTGAAGGAGCAGGGCTTCTCCATCGTGTTTATTTCCCACAAGCTCAACGAGGTACGGGAGATCTGCGACCGAATCACGGTGCTCCGGCTCGGTAAGTCCATCGGCACGGCAGATATGACCAATATCACCGAGGACGACATCACGAAGATGATGTTTAACCGCGATGTGAAGCTCAAGATCGACAAGGCACCGGCCAAGCCGCAGGAGACGGTTTTGAAGGTGCGGGATCTCACCTTTAAGGACGCACAGGGGAAGAATGCTGTGTCCCATGTGTCCTTTGATGTGCGCGCCGGTGAGATTTTGGGCGTTGCCGGTGTGGAGGGCAACGGACAGGCAGAGCTGGCGGATATTATCGCCGGACTTCTCCCGATTCAGTCCGGTGACGTGCTGGTGAACGGTCGCTCTTTGAAGAGTGCAAAGTCCATCCGTGAGATCCGCGAGATGGGTGTTTCCCTGATGCATCAGGATCGTATGACCTACGGTGCATCCAAAGATCAGAGCATCGAGGAGAATATCATCGCTGACCGTTACTATCAGAAGCAATATAAGAAATTCGGATTGCTGAACTGGAAGAAAGTACGGCAGGACAGCAAGGAATATGTGAAAGAATTCGTGGTCAAGTGCGAAGGTCCCGGTGCGGCCGTGAAGACCCTTTCCGGTGGTAATATCCAGAAGGTGGTCGCCGCCCGTGAGTTCACCACAGACGCGAAATTCATGCTGGTGTGCCATCCTACCCGTGGTATTGACGTGGGTGCAGCGGAGGTCATCCGTAAGAAGATCGTTGCCCTGCGTGACGAAAAGCAGACGGCAACGCTGCTTTTCTCTGCGGATCTGGGCGAGCTGCTGAGTGTCAGCGACAGCCTTGTGGTCATGTATGCCGGTCAGATCGTGGCATACTTCCCCGATGCAAGTCAAGTGGACGAGCAGACGCTGGGCGAGTATATGCTGGGCGTCAAGAAACAGAGTGATGAGGAAATTGGAGGTGTTCTCTTTGCGTAAATTAGAACCGATTAA
>RCNI01000815.1_pt1 | contig 18203 bp, 14 predicted proteins | sample 2041151 | NCBI WGS metagenome assembly RCNI01 (sample SAMN09708214, study PRJNA481090) | feces metagenome | isolation source: feces | place: Antarctica: Albino Rookery | reverse complement strand
CCCAAACGATGCAACCGATCTGCATATCGGTATGGTGCATCAGCATTTTAAGCTGGTGGATGTGTTTACTGTGCTGGACAATATCATTTTGGGCGCAGAAGACACAAAGTGCGGATTCCTGCGGAAAAAGGAAGCCCGTGCAAAGGTTCAGGCTCTGTCCGAAAAATATGGGCTGAATGTAGATCTGGATGCCAAGGTGGAAGATATTTCCGTGGGTATGCAGCAGCGTACTGAGATCCTCAAAATGCTCTACCGGGATAATGAAATTCTGATTTTTGACGAACCTACCGCCGTGCTGACGCCCCAGGAAATCGATGAGCTGATGACAATTATGAAAGGATTTGCCGCTGAAGGAAAATCCATTCTTTTCATCACCCATAAGCTCAACGAAATCATGGAAGTTGCCGACCGTATCACGGTTCTGCGCAAGGGCAAGTGTATTGGTACCGTCAATGTCCGGGACACCAATCAGCAGGAGCTGTCCAATATGATGGTGGGCCGCCCTGTGCAGCTTCAGGTACAGAAGGACCCCTGCTGTCCGAAGGAAGTGGTGCTGGATGTAAAGAATCTGGTGGTTCCGTCCAAGCTCCATAAAAATAACGCAGTCCGGGGCGTTTCTTTTCAGGTACACGCCGGAGAGATTCTCTGCATTGCCGGTATCGACGGAAATGGTCAGACGGAGCTGGTCTATGGCCTGACCGGGCTGGAAAAGACCTCCGGCGGAACCATAACGCTCTGCGGAAAGGATATTACCAAAGCCAGCATCCGCACAAGAAGCAGTGTCGGCATGAGCCATATTCCGGAAGACCGTCACAAGCATGGACTGGTTTTGGATGAGTCTCTGGAAAACAATATGATCCTGCAAACCTATTACGAAGACCGGTTCCAGCACATGGGATTCATGAAGCGTTCCGCCATCCGGGAATATGCCAATCAGATTATTGAGCAGTATGATGTTCGCTCCGGTCAGGGCGGTGCTACGGTGACCCGCAGTATGTCCGGCGGCAATCAGCAGAAGGCCATTATAGGCCGGGAGCTGGACCGTCAGAAGCCTCTGATTGTTGCCGTGCAGCCTACCAGAGGACTGGATGTGGGCGCAATTGAATATATTCACAGCCAGCTGGTGGCCCAGCGGGATGCGGGAAAAGCAATCCTGCTGGTGAGTCTGGAGCTGGACGAGGTTATGAACCTCAGTGACCGTATTCTGGTTATGTACGAAGGTGAGATCGTGGGAGAATTGGACCCCAAGACCACCTCTGTTCAGGAACTGGGACTTTATATGGCAGGCGCTAAAAGAGATGGAAAGGAGGCAGATCCCTCATGAAAAAAGAATCCCCCTTGCTGAAAAACCGTCATTCAGACGGAACCAAGACTGTGCTGGCCTCTGTTATTTCCATTTTGCTTGGCCTGCTGCTGGGAGCAGTTATCGTATTTCTGGTATCCCTGTTCTCTGAGGACATTTCCCTGAAGGGCGGTCTGGAGGGCGTTTCTCTGGTGCTTCTGGGCGTCTTCAATACCGGCAGAAATGCCGCCGGCAATCTTACTTTCGGCTTTAACCCCACCAGCTGGGGCAATCTGCTGTTCCGTGCCACGCCTTTGCTGATGACAGGACTCAGCGTAGTTGTCGCATTCCAGACCGGCCTGTTTAACATCGGCGCTGCCGGACAATACTTGATGGGAACTGCCGCAACCCTGTTTACGGCGCTTTCTATTCCGTCTTCTGTCGTTCCGGCATGGATTATCTGGATTCTGGCATTGATTGCAGGAATGCTGGCAGGCGCCCTCTGGGGAGCCATTCCGGGCTTACTCAAGGCCACCCGCAATATTAACGAGGTCCTTTCCAGCATTATGACCAACTGGATTGCTGCAAGTCTGGTAACCTGGATGTTTGATGCAAGCAATCTGAAAAATGCGCAGGAGGCCGGTAAAATCGGCTATATCCGGCAGACAATGTCCAACGGTGTTGCGACTCCCAAGCTGGGACTTGACAAGCTGTTCCCGAATTCTCAGGTCAATGCAGGTATTCTGGTCGCAATTATTTTTGCCGTCGGCGTTTATATCCTGATGAGCAAAACCACCATCGGCTATGAGCTGCGGGCCTGCGGTGCCAACCGTCATGCCGCACGGTATGCCGGTATCAACGATAAGCGAAATATCGTCCTTTCCATGGCCATCGCAGGCAGTCTGGCAGGCGGCGGTGCCGCACTGTACTGGCTTTCCGGCCACACGGAATTCTACTGGACCACATATCAGACCCTGCCTGCTGTCGGATTCAACGGAATTCCGGTGGCACTGCTGGCTGCCAATCATCCTCTGGGCGTTATCTTTACTGCGCTGTTCATGTCCCTTCTGGACATTGCCGGTATGCGCCTGAAGGAGCTGACGGCATATAACGAGTACATTACCAATATCATCATTGCCACCATTGTATACCTCAGCGCCTTCTCGCTGATGATTAAGCTGTGGCTGGGCGGCCGTGCAAAAAAGAAAACGGCTTCGTCCACAGAAAAGGCAGAACCTGAAGGAAAGGAGGATGCACAATGACTTTTTTGCTGCAGCAGACCCTGATATACGCCATACCATTGATGGTTGTGGCTTTGGCGGGAATTTTCGCTGAACGCAGCGGCGTTATCAATCTGGCTTTGGAAGGCATTATGGTTATGGGTGCCTTTGTGGGAGCATTGACCGTGTATCTGTTCCAGAAGGCCGGAATCTTTACAGCGGACAGCGGTCAGGCGCTTATGCTTCTGGCTTTGCTGATTTCCGGTGTGATGGGCGCTTTGTTTTCTTTGCTGCTGTCCTTTGCGGCAGTGAATCTCAAGGCGGATCAGACCATTGGCGGTACTGCGCTGAATCTGCTGGCACCTGCCATTGTACTGTTCTTCATCAACATTATCACCAGCCAGAACACGCTCAATATGTATATGGGCGATGCTGCTTCCTGGTTTATGCTGAAGAAAACCGATTTGGGCTTCTCCCGTACCACAAATCTGGGCATTCTGGGTGAAACCTTCCTCAATAAGTTTTACCTGACCACCTATATCGGCATTTTGCTGTATGTGGTGCTGTCGATACTGCTTTACAAGACAAAGTTCGGCCTGCGGCTTCGTGCCTGCGGTGAAAATCCTCAGGCTGCGGATTCTTTGGGCATCAATGTCTACAAAATGCGCTACATCGGCGTTACTATTTCCGGTGCGCTTGCAGGTATCGGCGGCTTCACATATGCTCTGACAACCGCTAACTGCTCCTCCACCGGCGAAGTGGCTGGATTCGGTTTCCTTGCGCTGGCCGTTATGATCTTCGGCAACTGGAAACCGCTGAACACCGCTCTGGCGGCACTGCTGTTCGGCGTATGCAAATGCATCGCCGCAACCTATGCCACTCTGGACATTAACGGCGACGGCATATATTTCCTGAAGGAAATCGGACTGAACGCAAATGTTTACCGTATGCTTCCGTTTATCATCACACTGGTGGTGCTGACCTTTACTTCCGGAAAGTCCCGGGCACCAAAGGCGGAGGGCATCCCCTACGACAAGGGCAGCCGCTAAAATTCCATATTGCATCAGGAGGCCGCTTTTCCAGCAGCCTCCTGATTTTTTGCGAAAAGCCTTGCTGAAGCAAAACTGAAGTGACTCTCGGTGATGTCCGTTTTACTATTCGAGTTATCAGATAAGAGCAGAATATTAAGTTACGGTGATTGAATTTTTGGTATGTGCATGATGCACATAAAACAACGCTATAAACCTATGCAAAATGTAGAATATATAAAAACGGATTGACATGAGAGGGTAAATGAGCTAGTATGTTGTTGGGACAACGGTATAAGGTAGAGGGATGAAACAAAAGATTGATTATGTTCTCCTGATGCACAAGAGACAGGAAGGTGAAGTTGTGAAGGCATTACCCCGATACCATCAGATTATTAACTATTTTCAGACATTGATCGAAAACGGAAAGATCCATGAGGGATCTCAGATGCCCACGGAGCAGGAAATCGGACAGCTGTTTGGAGTCAGTAGGAATACGGTAAGACAGGCGCTGGACGGTCTTGTGCAGAGTGGCTATGTTTATAAAATTCAGGGAAAAGGCACCTTTGTGTCTTACAGAAAAGCGGACATGCAGTTGAACCATTTGAGTGGCTTCAGCGAAGAAATGCGGGCACAAGGAATGGAGCCCTCCACCGTACTGGTGGAGATTACGCATATGCTGCCATCTGAATTTGTGGCCGAGATGCTGCAAATTGATGTGCTTCAGCAGATCTATTATATGGTGCGGCTGCGTTGCGCAGATGGCGTGCCTATGGCGGTAGAGAAGGTTCATATGCCGTTCCATCGTTTTGTAGGACTTGAAAACCATGATTTGAGCGGTTCCATGTATGCACTGCTGAAAGATGAATACGGATGCGAGTGCGTCAGAGGCACACAGAATATTCGGGCAGGTGCGGCTACTGCAGAAGATGCTAAATTACTGAATATTCCGGTGGGATTCCCGGTGCTGTGTATTTCTCGTACTACATATAGCAGTGACGGGGTGCCGTTTGAGTATGTAAGTTCTGTATACCGAGGCGATCGGTATGTGTTTAATGTGACATTGGACAAGTGACTGACTGCTGTTAGCGAAAAAAAGCAATTTCCGGAAGATGAGGTAGCGATTTATTTTTACATAAATTTGTATGGACAACGGTACAACAATAAAGGGATAAATTCAAAGTGCAGAAAGGCGGTTAAACATGAGAATAAGATCTGCCGCGGGGCAAAAAACCCGACATCGGCTGACGCTGAAACAAAAAGAAGCTCTTACCGGCTGGGCATTTATTTCACCCGCACTGATTGGCTTCAGTATATTTACTTTTGGCGCAATTATTCATTCATTCTATCTTTCGCTGACGGAGTACAATTTGCTGTCGCCTCCGAAATTTATCGGTTTTCGCAATTATATCCGAGCATTTACAGAGGATGAATATTTTTATCAGTATTTCGGAAACACCATCTATTTTGTGATTACACTGGTTCCAATTGTTTTGGTTACATCACTGCTGCTGGCGCTGCTGATTCATAAAAAAACGGGCCATCTGACCAATGCATACCGTGTGGCGCTGTTCCTGCCGAGTATTACCAGTACAGTGGCTATCAGTATGGTGTGGATCTGGATTCTAAATCCGGATATTGGTCTTCTGAATAATTTCCTGTGTGCTATCGGTTTCCAAACACCGCCCATGTGGCTGGCAGATCCGGCATGGAGTAAGCCGGCACTGGTGATTATGCGTGTATGGCAGATGAGCGGATATTACATGATTATGTTTATGGCAGGCTTGCAGAATATTCCGGAATCGCTTTACGAAGCAGCCAGCGTAGACGGAGCTACACCCATACAGCAGTTTTTCAAAATTACAGTTCCCCAGCTGGCAAATATTACATTTGTGGTTATGATTTTGCTGGTTCTGGAAGCCTTTAAGATGTTTGAGTCCATCTTCATCATGACAGAGGGCGGTCCTTTGGGCTCCACCAGCACTATCATGTACTACATCTACGAGAAGGGCTTCAGTGACTATGAAATGGGCTACGCCTCGACGCTTGCGTGGATATTCTTCGCAGTCATCATGGTTGTTACTCTGATTCAGTATCATTTCAGAAACGAACAGGGAGGTGAATAGAGATGAAGGAAAACAGATTGGGAATGTCCCAAAGACGGAAAATCGGTAATGCCTGCTACCATGTATTTATGATCGCATTGTGTATTACCATGATTTATCCGTTTGTCTGGTCATTGATTGCATCTTTTAAGAGTGGTGAGCAGCTCTACACAGACAGTCCTCTGAATCTGATCCCCAGACCGGTAACGCTGGAAAACTACAAGCGACTGTTTGAGATCCTGCCGTTTGGAAGATTTATCATCAATTCGGTGTTCTTAGCTGTTGCGATTCCGCTGTGCATGATTGCGGTTGCATCTCTGACGGCATATGCTTTGACACGGCTGAACTTTAAAGGAAGAAATGTTATTTTCATGGCATTCGTTGCCACAATGATGGTTCCCAGTCATGTGACTCTGATACCCAACTATAAGACAATTGTGGACTTTAAGCTGTTAGACACATATTTGGCTCTGTTCCTGACCAGTATTTTTACAGCGTCCAATGCATTTAATATTTTCTTCTTCCGGCAGTTCTTCTTGAGTATACCAAAGGATCTGGAAAATGCAGCAATTATTGATGGATGTTCACGATTCCGTGTGTTTTTCAGCATTTTCCTTCCTAATTCAAAGCCGGCCATTGCAACCACAGCAATTCTTTCCTTCAGAAATGTGTGGAATGCTTTCCTGATGCCTATGCTGGTTCTGAACGATTATGATAAGCTGACACTTACAGTTGGCTTGAAATATCTGAAAGAATGGGAGCCCAACTGGGGCGTCCTGCTGGCTGGTGCCTGCCTGAGCATTCTTCCCATCGTTATTATCTTCCTGGTGTTCCAGAAATACTTCATGCATTCAAATGTGAATGCGGGATTTGGCGGTACATAAGTTATTTGTGCAGTAAGGCGCAATGCCTGAAAATAATAAAAATGGAGGAACTATTATGAAAAAGACAATCACTCGTTTATTGGCAGTATGTATGGCAGTCATAATGCTTTTGGGTATGGCCGCCTGCACACAGAAACCCGACGCGGGTAAGACCGACGATGACAAGCCCAGCGCAGAGAACCCCATCACTCTGAAGGTCTATACTTGGTGGGATATTACCAAGTTTGAGCATCTGCAGAAAATGCAGGAAGAATTCGAAGCAAAGAACCCTGATATCAAGCTGAAATTTATTACCGTTCCCAGCAAGTATGCCGATACCATGGTTACCAAGCTGGCCGGCGGCGAGATTCCCGATGTGATGATGCTGGCAATGGATCAGGTTCCCCGCTACGCTCTGAACGATATGCTGCTTCCTCTGGATAATCTGGCAAGCAAGGAATATCTGGATTCGCTGTATCCGGTCGTGAAGAATGCACTGTCGGTTAACGGTACCCTGTATGCAGCTGCCCGTGATGTTTCCCCTAAGGTCATGATTCTGAATACCAAGATGTTCAAGGATGCCGGTGTTCCTGTTCCTTCCGAGGACTGGACCATCGAAGAGTTTACCGAAATCGCAAAGAAACTTACCAAGGGCTCCGGTGCCGATGCACAGTGGGGCTTCAACTGGGGCAACTACGCTGACCGTACCTTCGCTTTGATCGCTGCATTTGGTGGCAATATGTATTCCGAGGACGGCAAGTCCAGCGTATTTACGACAGATGAAAACACTCAGAAGGCTATGCAGTATATGTATGATCTAAGAAATACTTGGAAGGTTTGCCCGACCGCAGCTCAGACTGCACAGTTCGGCAAGGGCGAGTTTGCAGCTATGATGGCAAACAAGGTTGCCATGCAGATCGGCGGCCTGTCTGCAGAAGCTACGCTCGATTCCGGCAATACCGAATACACCGTGCTGCCCGTTCCTTCTGTTGGCGGAAAGCCCAGCCAGTGTTCCTCTTTTGTGAACTCTTGGGTCATTCCTAAAGCAGCTGCACATCCGGAGTATTCCTGGCGTGTAGTTGAGTTCCTGTCTGGCAAGGAAGGCCAGCAGATCGCACTGGATATGAAGTTTGGTCTGCCTGCTTCCACTCAGGTAGATACAGATGCCTTTATTGCTGCAAAGCCCACCAATAAGTATTACGTTGAAGCACTGAAAACAGCTGTTCCTTATCCTGTCAACCTGAATGGTTCTCCTTTCCAGACTATGTTCCAGAAGGAATGCGAAGCACTGTGGGCAGGTACAGTCACACCCGAGGAATGTGCAAAGCGTATTGATGAGCAGGCAAAGGATATTCTTTCCAAGTAATCAGATAGGTATCATGCCTTAGTGATTTGTGGAGAGGCAGATCTTCTGCCTCTCCGTTTTAAAACAATTGGTGAAAACGGAAAGTTTGGAGAGATGCATATATGACGACACAACTTGTGCAGGATGGAGAATATCTTACCAAAATCTGTAAGATGTTGACTGCAATCGAAAAGGAAGAACATGAGGCCATTGTGAAGGCTGCGGAAGCGGCATATCACTCTATTCGAAACGGCGGCGTACTGCATGCATTTTCCACGGGCCATTCCCACATGATTGTGGAGGAAATGTTTTACAGAAGCGGAGGACTGGTCCCCATCAATCCTATCCTTCGGGAGGACCTGATGCTCCACAGCGGCGCTATTACGAGTACACAGCTGGAACGCAAGAGCGGAATTGCGAGTGAAATTCTCCGAGACGCCGGACTTCGCAAGGGTGATTCCATTTTGCTTTCTTCCAATTCCGGAATCAATACCGTCCCTATCGAAGCGGCCATTTACGCTAAGGAAAAAGGCCTGTTTGTGATTAGCGTTACCAGCGCTGAAGCAGCCAAAAATCTGAAGTCTCGTCACCCAAGCGGGAAAAAGCTGTGCGAAGTCAGTGATGTGGTAATTGATAATCATGCGCCTCTGGGAGACGGTTTGCTTACGATCCCGACCAACGGGCAGCTGACTGGCGGAGCATCGACCTTCGGCAGCCTGTTTATTGCCCAGAGAATGGTGCTTTGTATTGAAAATCTATATCTCAAAGACGGACTTTGTCCGCCGGTTCTGTCCAGCGCTAATCTGCCCGGCGGTGACGAATTTAATTTGAAACTGGTAAAGCAGTACCAAAGCCGTATCAAGGCACTGAGATAGAAGCGGAGGCAATATGGCGTACTATTTTGTTTGTGATGGTGGCGGAAGCAAAACAGAGTGTTTCCTTTTTGACCATCGGGGACATATTCTGGCAAAAAGCCGTGGTGCAGAAGCCAATGCACTCTTTTCCACAAAAGAGAAGGCGGCGGAGGAAGTTATTGGTCAGCTGGATGGAGCATTGCGGGAGGCGGGACTGAAAAAGGAACAGTTGGCAGCGGTTCAACTGTTTATCCCCGGCTTTCGTGAATGTGAAAGCATCCTGCGCTCTTGGCTGCCGGAAACCGTGGATCTGCGAATCTGCGGCGATGAGCCGAATGCATTTTACGGAGCGTTGGGCGCACCTGAGGGAATTGCAATTTTGAGCGGCACCGGTTCATTTGCTACGGGAAAAACCAAAAACGGCCCACTGCTCAGTGTGGGCGGCTGGGGACCGGTTATGGGAGATCAGGGCAGCGGCTATCACATCGGTAAGCTTTGCCTCGAAAAAATAGCACAGCTTGCGGACAGCGGACGGGAAAACACCATCCTTGTGGAAAAAGTTCTGCAATATTTGGGTGCTTCCTCGGTGCTGAGCCTGCGCAGATGGAGCTGTGGCCCTGAATGTACCCGAAAAAAGATCGCTTCTCTTTGCCCGGTGGTGGCAGAGGCGGCCCGACAAGCTGACCCGGATGCACAGCAAATACTGCGAACAGCGGCAGAAGCATTGGCGGAATTGGCGCTTTGCTTGGCACAAAAACTGAACAGGACAGATCTGCCAGTAGTTTTAATTGGCGGAGTTTCCCAAATGGGGGATATTTTTACCGACCCATTTACAGAGGCTGTACATCGCCGCCTACCTGCGGCGGAGTGCAGGAAGGCAATTTATTCACCCGCTCAGGGAGCGGTGCTTTGCGTACTGCATCAAATTGCTGGTGCGGATATTTCAGATCCTGAGATCCTAAAAAATATTACAGAAAAGACAGGTGACAGACTATGATGATGGATCGGTATTTTGAAGGCATGAAAAATGTCTTGAGTGAAATCGAAACAACACAGCGCAGCAATATTCAGGCTGCGGCGCAGGAAATTGCTGACCGTCTGGAACGGGGCGGTGCATGGCACATTCACGATACAGGTCACATGCTGATGTTTGAAGGTGTAGGTCGTACCGGTGGCATGATGGCGCTGAAACCCATTAAGGTTACCTGCGAAATTCAGAACCCAGTTCGCTACCGCCCTTCGGGTGCAAGAGGTATTGTGGGCTACGATACGATCCCCGGATTTGCGGATTATGTTCTGGGACGGGCCAATATCCTGCCGGATGACATTATTATGATTGGCTCCGTGTCGGGATACCAGTATTTCCCGGTGGATTTGGCTATCAAAGCCAAAAAAATGGGATGTGCTACAGTTGCAATTACCTCTGTGGACTATTCCAGCCATCTGAAAAGCAATCATCCCAGCGGAAAACGACTGTTTGAGGTCTGCGATTACTGCTTGGATGACTGCTGCAAATACGGCGATACACTGGTGGAATGTGAAGAAATAGGACAGGGAATCTGCCCTGGCAGCGGTGTGGCAGCCAGCTATTTGATGTGGGCACTGCAATGCACTGTCGTAGAAAAACTTCTGGCTAAGGGCCTGAAGCCCAGTGTATATATTTCCAATCATATGCCCAATGCTACTCAACTCAATGGCAAAGCTATGGAGCAGTATCAGAAAACAGGCTATTAAGAAGGTGCGCCATGGAACTTACAACGCAGAATTTAAAGATTGTCTTTGATGGACAATATAACAATTTTACAGAGATTCGCAATCTGGCCACAGGGGAAAACTATATCAAGTGCCTTCCCAATGAGCCGTTGATTGAACTTTTTACACTGCAGGGACAGGAAAAAAGGAAGGCATCGCCGGAAACTCCGGAAATCAGTCAGACGCAGGACGGCCTTCTTCTCCACTACGAAAAATTCAGCAATCTCTCTATCAAAATGGATGTCAGCCTGCGCGCAGAGAGGGATCGGATCTATATCTGTGCAGAGCTGAAAAACGAAAGTGACACAGATATTGTAGAAATCCGGATGCCATGCCTCAGCGGACTGTATTTGGGCGGTACCACTGGGCAGGATAATCTGATTTACCCGCACCATGCCGGCGAAAAAACTGCTGATCCGGTGAAAAACTACGGAGTAAACAGAAAAACATTTTGGCGGGCAGGCAGTGTGCCGTGCGAAGATTTTTACCGCCGGGAAATCAATTACTGTGGCCTTGCATCCATGAGCTGGATGTACTATTATAATCAGGAAAACGGCTTGTATATCGGAAGCCATGACCCTCGATTCCCGGTAACTGGTGTGATTGCTGATACCAGCGGAAATCCGGAACGCCCATGGATGGGATTTTCCTTCCGTAAGCATCACCGGGTAAAACCGGGGCAGAACTATCACACCGGAGAGTATGTGATTGCTGTTACCGAACAGGACTGGCACTACGGTGCACAGATTTATCGGCACTATATTGAGCCGTATCTGGATTTTGACCATACTCCTCAATTCCTGAAAAAGGAATATGCCCTGAACCAATGCTATAATTTTAAGCGCACAGGACATATTGAGCATACTTTCCGAGATATTCCGGATATGTACGAGGCCGGAGCCCAGTGGGGTGCCAGACATATGTTCATCGCCAGCTGGAACCGTACTGGCTTTGATTCCTTCTATCCGGAGTACTATCCCGATATGGAATTGGGAACAGCCATGGAGTTAAACCGGAATCTTCAGTATGTCCGGGATCGGGGCGGCTTCTCGACTATGTACATCAATGCCAGAATCTTTGATGTTAAATCGGATTTTCACTCCAGCGTGGGAATGAAAATGGCTCTGCGTAACGAAAAAGGAGAGCCATACTATGAAGAATACGGCCCGGAACGCTTCACGGTGAATTGTCCTTCCGACCAATTGTGGAGGGATTATCTGATCGATACGGCGGAGTTTTGCATGAAGGCCTATGGCTGCGACGGTATTTATCTGGATCAGCTGGCATCTGCGGAGCCTTTTGCCTGCTATGCGCCGGATCACAGCCACGAGGATATTGGGGACTTCAACAACGGCTATTTATATATCCTGCGAGAACTGCTGGGACGACTGAGAAAGATCAATCCCAATGCCTATCTGATGACAGAAAACTGCGGTGATATTTACGGCAGCTATACATGGGGAAATCTGACATGGAACGGCGCTTATTACGATGAATACTACAATGTGTTCAGGTATACTTTCCCGGAGTTCGTGCAGGTCAATATGGTCAATCCCAGAAGCTGGGAGGATGATCCCGACAAAAAGCAGGAGTGGTACCACAAAGATATGCACAGAGCCATCACTCTCGGCAATATCATGTGGATTGGCATTACCACCCGGATGGGCACGCCGGACAGCCCGATTGCCCGTTTTGCAAGGCAGGAGCTGTCTTTCCGAAAGAATTTGGTGCCGTTGCTGGATGGTGCAGAATTCTTGGATGATGCATGGCTATCCTCACTGCGAAACGAGGACTGTAAAGTAACTTGCTGGCATCTCGCCGACGGAAACGGTATGATTTTGGCGGCAAATGACGGAACCACAAAAGAAAATCTACAATTTGACCTGCCCATGGATGCAGATCGTGTGGAAGTAATAAGCGATGACGGTTCACAGATTCTCTGCTCCCATAGCAAGCAGAAGCTACAGCTTGTTCTGGAACCTGATCAGCTGGTTCGGGTGCTGGTACACAAATAGAAATCAATCCTATGGTTGCCGATGCTCTGCCCAGCAGAATGTCGGCAACTTTTCTTTCAAGGAGACAATATGAGACTGACAGTGTTTGGAAATAATGCCACTTGCCCGGAAGCCCATGGTGCCTGCTCCAGCTTTTTGGTAGAGGCGGGGGAAAAGCGAATCCTGCTGGATATGGGGTGCGGAAGCCTGCCGAATATTCGAAGCTGCATGGATCTTAAAGATCTGGATGGCATTGTGCTGAGTCATCTGCATTTTGACCATTTCGGGGATTTGTTCTGTGCAAAGTATCATCTGGAAACACGCATGGCGTTGGGAGAACCAATCCCTCCGATTCCTCTGCTGGCTCCGCACCTGCCACAGTGGGCAAGCGAGCAGCTGCTTCCGGGGGAAGTGTTTTCCTACCATCCCATTTGCGACGGCAGCACTTTTGAGTTGGGAGCGGTGAAGATCCGATTTACATCAGTGCCGCATTTAATTGAGAGTTATGCGGTGGAAATTTATGCCGAAGGGAAAAAACTGGTGTACTCCGGTGACTCCGGTATCTGCGAGGAACTGAAGCAATCGGCAAGGGATGCTGATTGCTTCTTGTGCGAAGCAACTTTCCCGCAAGGACAGACGGGAGAGGAAAAACACCACCTGTCGGGGGCCATGGCAGGAAAAATCGCCGGAATGGCGCAAGTAAAAAAACTGTTGCTGACCCATTATCATCCTCACCAGCAGACCCAGATCCTGAGGGAGGCTCGCAGCTTTTTGCCAAATGCGGAGCTGACCCAGATTGGAATGTGCTATGAGGTTGAATGATACGGATCGCATGACAGAAAAGAGGAACATACCATGATGAATTCTGAGCAGGAAACGAGAATGTACCAGCCGGAGCGGATTGTGCGCAACCATGAAAATGGCCGTGCGGAAATGCGCCTGTTTTTTCACACTCAGGTTGAAATCGACAGAGTGCAGGATATGACGATCAGCGTTTCCTTTCCGAAACTTTCCAAGGGACAATGGCTGGAAATTTCTGCGCTGGAAACAGAAAACGGAACATTTTCCGCGCTCACGCATATCGATGGACCGAATGCGGAGAATGTTGCTCAGGTTTCGCTGGATTCTCTGGAGAAAATCCGCCGGCTAATCGATGCAAGCGGGAATGTGTGCCTGCGGCTGGTTTGGAACAGAGAAAAAATAATTTTAGAGCAAGCTGTGCAGGCAACAATCTGCATTTCTCAGGGACAGTTCCGAAGTTTTCGGATTGCCCAGATTTCAGATATCCATGAAATGGTGGGCACTGAGAATCTGAAGGGAATCATTCGGGAACTAAATACCCGGATACATCCGGCTTTTACTGTTATTACCGGAGATGTGACTGACCATGGTACTGCGGAGCAGTATGCTCAAAAAAGCTGGAAGGCATTGGAAGACCCGGTATATATTACGCCGGGCAACCACGATGTCCGATGGTGGAACGCAGATGGGAAAAAGGTGTTTGAACGGGAAATCGGCCCACTGTACCAGTCTTTTGACTATGGCGGTGTACATTTTGTCTTGCTGGATTCAACGGTTCAGTTTGAACTGGACGGAAAATTCAGTCAACCGCAGTTGCAATGGCTAAAGAAAGATCTCCAAAAGCTTCCGGCGGAGATGCCGGTAATGCTGTTTGCGCATCACCCGTTTGAAATTTTTAACAACATTACAGGTCGCCATGAGCTGATTCGGGAAGTGCAGGACTACAATATTTTGGCTTATATGTGCGGCCATGTCCACTGTTACGGGACAACTACGGAAAATGGCATCCCGTTCAATCACATCACTTATGTAAAAAGCAATCCCCGTCAGGAATTTGTAACCATCGAATTCACACCGAATTACTATTACATACGCAAACACTCTGCGGTGGATCACAGCTCCCAGCTGTGGCTTTCAGGAAAAATGTACAGCAGGGAGAAACTCAAATTTGCTATTACATCAGCGGAAGCAACGCAAGAAGGCCGTGTGGAAGTAACAGCAAAGATATTTCAGAACAACCGGGGTATTCATGGGGTGCAGAGCCGCATTGACAATTATGGCCCTTATACGCCTATGGAGCTTCAGACGGATGGAACTTGGAAATGCAGCATTGATACATCCGCTTATGTCCCTGCGCTTGCGCCGGGCAGGCATTTTGTAGGGGTAGAGGTTATGGATGGCGCTGATACGAAATGGATTGATTATCGTGATTATGAAACGCCGTTTTCCACGCCCCTAATCTGCTGGTGTGCCCAGACCGGAGATCTGCTGCAGGCCGGTGCAACCATCCGAAAGGGACGGGTATATCAGGGCTCTCAGGATCATCAACTCTACTGTTTCCGGGCGACTGACGGTCAGATACTATGGCAGTATCAGACGGAGGGCAGGATCATATCCAAGCCTGAAATCTGGGAAAAAGACGATGAGGACAATGTAATATTTGGCTCTGAGGACGGCTGCGTTTACTGCGTGCGAGAGCAGGGAGAAGTGTGGAAACAAAAGTTACCGGGAAGCGTTTTTTCAGACCCACTCGTGTGGCAGGGTCGGGTATTCGTTGGCTGCGGTAACGGCAATATCTACTGCCTAAGTGCGGAAAACGGGGCGGTTTTGTGGCAGTTTGCGGCAGAAGGTCTGATGCGGCAGCGCCCGGTGGTTGCAGGAAATATTCTGTATGCCTTTGTACGCAATCGCCATATCTGGTATGCTCTGAATGCACTGAACGGCGCTCTGGTGTGGCGTGGGAATGCCGACACAGATGAATCACTCTTTGTCTGCGGGGATGTGCGCCCGGTAATCACGGAGGGAAAGGTCTGGTGTGTGGATGCACAGAATCGCTGCCCGGCATATCTGTCAAGTGGTGATGGACAGTTAGTGTGGCGGGATCAGGAAAAGGGAATTTCGTCCAGAGGAATGGACACTGACGGACAGCGGGTGTTTTATTCCGTGGATAGAGGCCGGCGTATCCTTGCTTATGATGCCCAAACGGTGCAAATTTTGTGGGAAAAGAATCTCAAATACGCAGATGACGATATGCAGCAAACACAGACTGACTGCGGGCTTGTATATGCCGATGGCGTGGTGTATCATGTTGCGGAGAGAGGAAGAATTACAGCACTGGATCACGAAACGGGTAAAGTGTTGTGGCAAATTTCCCTTTCCAACTTCCCGGAGATGAAATTTTGGACAACACCTGAGGTGGGGGAGGGAATGCTCCTCTGCAGCGGAATTGACGGAAAATTGTATGCTGTTAGATTGCCGGATCCTGCGGTGGATTAATGCATAAAAGGATGTGAGAACATGGATTTGCTGCGGTCGGATGCAGAGACAATCATTCATATGGCAATTTCGGCTGTTCAGCCGGATCAGGCGGTGAGAAAAGCGCTCCAAGAAAAGAAATTTACCGGATCTGTTCGGGTGGTTGCCATTGGCAAGGCTGCGTGGCAGATGGCGCAAACAGCACAGGAAGTGCTGGGCAGTCAAATATGTGCCGGTGTAGTAATTACAAAATATGCCCACAGCAGGGGAAAAATCCCGGGTTTTTCTATTTTTGAGGCGGGACATCCAGTGCCGGATGAAAATGGGCAGCGAGGCACAGATGCGGCCATATCACTGGTAAAGGGCTTGACTTCCGAGGAAACAGTGCTGTTTCTGGTAAGCGGCGGAGGCTCGGCATTGTTTGAAAAATCACGAGTTCCGCTGGAGGAAATGCAGGACATTACCCACCAGCTGCTGGCCAGCGGGGCGGACATCACGGAGATTAATACCATCCGAAAGCGCCTTTCCTATGTAAAGGGCGGAAGATTTGCCCGGCTTTGCCAGCCAGCCCGTATATACAGCATCGTTCTATCGGATGTGCTGGGAGACCCGTTGGATGTGATTGCCAGCGGGCCGGCCTTCCCGGACAGCTCTACTCAGGAGAATGCCAGAAAAATTGCAGAAAAATATCATCTGCGCATATCAGAGCAGGCAAGACTTGCGCTGCAAAGCGAACCGGTTTCTGCTCTTGATAATGTGGAAACAGCGATTGCAGGCGGCGTGTCTCAATTATGTGCAGCTGCTGCCGAAGCTTGTCGGGCTTTGGGGTATCAGACAACGGTTTTGACGGACAGATTGTCCTGCGAAGCAAAGGAAGCAGGCTCCTTTTTGGCTGCGATTGCGCGGTACTATGCAGATTCAAAGGAACCGCTGGCTTTTATTGCTGGCGGGGAAACGGTGGTTCATCTTACGGGCAGCGGAATGGGCGGACGCAATCAGGAAATTGCTTTATCTGCTGCGGAAGGAATTGCGGGGCTTCCAAAAACGGCAATTTTTTCCGTGGGATCGGATGGAACAGATGGGCCTACCAATGCAGCGGGAGGTTATGTAGATGGCAATACCCGGGCTGCACTGGCGGCACAGGGACTCCAAATCTGTGATGTGCTTCATAACAATGACGCTTATCATGCGCTTCTAAAATGCGGTGGACTGATTATAACCGGACCAACGGGCACAAATGTCAATGATGTCAGTATTATTCTGATTAAAAACCCATAGGTTCCGGGGAAAAGATGTTTTGGCATAGATGCTATGCATATTCAAACCAATATCGTGTACCGCTTTGGTATTTACAAAGTCCTTAATTGTGTTGCTCCATGGAGCTATGCCTGCTAATGATTATGTATGGGCAGGTGTGCTTGATGGGAAAAACTATCCGGTAGATGCGTTTTGAAATGCAAAGCTTGTTGAGAAAAGTTCACAAAAACACAGAAAAGCCGCCTGATCAGGCGGCTTTTCAAATCCAGATGGTGCGGGGGTATGACGGATTCCCTGCCGATGCGTGCTTCAGCAGCAAATAAAAAGGAGAGCCCCGTATGCGAAATGCATATCGAGGCTCTCAATTGGTCCGAGTGATGCTCACAAACGCTTGTCGAAGTGTTCCTCGGGTGCTTTCCTGCACTGTTGTGCACTGTTTTGTAGGGAGCCGCTTCCTGTTTTGCACTGCTTTGTACTATTTTGTTCAGGCGGTGCTTTCGCCTTGTGGGATTGATGTGGAATGAAATCCTGTATATAAAACGATGTTCAACACAGAAACCCACAGCTTCGGAACAATACTGCTATCCTTACGAAAGATATAAAATCCGAGCCGCTATAGACAAAGAAAAATCATTTGGACTTTTTTCAGCTTTCGGTAGCTATTTTCCTTCTTCTGTGATATTGTTATCGCAAAGGGAGACGATACCCTGCAGAGAGAAGAATATACGGTCAGGCAGTGGAGTTACCTGCTCCTGCACTGGTGCTTGGATGAAGCAGAACGAGAGCAGGTGATCCCATTCAATCCTGTTCGCAATTGCACTGTCCCCAAAAAGCAAAGAGGTAATTTATTGCCTGATTCATTGTTGATATCTTCCTAACAGAGATCCAATACATTCTCCACTGCGACTTGCGCATAAAGATAAAACTGATTGGAAAATTACCACAGGAAATAAGGAGAACAGTATGAAATTAGATGAATACAGAAAAAAGCTGGAAAGCGAACCATTCAAAAATGCACTGCCATATTACATAGAGGCAGAAGACTTGACTGAGAGCCGGTTTAAGTGTCGGGGAGCTTGGCTTGCAATACCTAATCGTTGGGGAGTAGTGCGCAAGGATGGAAAGTATATCTTTTTTGTAACAGCAGATGATGATATAGGACGCATTTGGCATACAGAAGAACGGGAAGATGAAGATAGCCTGGTAGAATATATCAAGAAGAAATTT